>Ga0070728_10003233_pt1 | contig 18360 bp, 16 predicted proteins | sample tdDd471_FD_66723 | JGI IMG/M metagenome (GOLD analysis project Ga0070728, IMG submission 66723) | Marine sediment microbial communities from the Atlantic coast under amendment with organic carbon and nitrate - tdDd47.1 | ecosystem: Environmental > Aquatic > Marine > Coastal > Sediment | place... | reverse complement strand
ACCAGCGGCGGGCTGACCGGCGCGATGCGCGGGATCATGATCTCGCGCAGATAGCGCTCGACATGGAACTCCTTGGCGTAGCCCATGCCGCCATGGGTCATGACCGCGCGGGTGCAGGCCTCGAACCCGGCCTCGGCGGCCAGATACTTGGCGCCGTTGGCGAAGGCGCCGCATTCCTGGTCGCTGTCGTAGAGGGTCGCCGCCTTGAAGGCCATCAGGTTGGCGGCCTCCAGCTCGGCCCAGCTTTCGGCCAGCGGGTGCTGGATCGCCTGGTTCTTGCCGATGGGGCGGTCGAAGACGATCCGCTCCTTCGCATATTGGGCGGCGCGCTTCAGGGCGACCCGGCCGATGCCGACGCATTCGGCGGCGACCAGGATCCGCTCCGGGTTCAGCCCGTGCAGGAGATAGTAGAAGCCCTTGCCTTCCTCGCCGATCCGGTCCTCCTCTGGCACCGGCAGACCGTCGAAGAAGACCTGGTTCGAATCGACGGCGTGGCGGCCCATCTTGGGAATTTCCCGGACCTCGACGAATTTGCGGTCCAGGTCGGTGTAGAACAGGCTGAGGCCGTCGATGGGGCGCTTGGTCTTCTCGGTCGGGGTGGTGCGGGCGATCAGCAGGATCTTGTTCGCCTCCTGGGCGGTCGAGGTCCAGATCTTCATCCCGTTGACGATGTATTTCTTGCCGTCCTTCTCGGCCTTCAGCTTCAGATGGGACGTGTCCAGGCCGGCGTCGGGTTCGGTGACGCCGAAGCAGGCCTTGTGCTCGCCCTTGATCAGGGGCGGCAGCATCCGGTCCTTCTGCTCCTTGGTGCCCAGCCGGACCACCGGGTTGGGGCCGAAAATGTTCAGATGGATGGCCGAGGCGCCGGACAGGCAGGCCCCCGATTCGGCGACCGCCTGCATCATGATCGCGCCCTCGGTGATGCCCAGGCCCGAACCACCGTATTCTTCGGGCATGGCGATCCCCAGCCAGCCGCCCTTGGCGATGGCGGCGTGGAAATCATGGGGGAACTCGCCGGTCTTGTCGCGCTCCAGCCAGTAGGTCTCGTCGAAATCCTCGCAGATCTTGAGAATGCTGTCGCGGATCGCCTGCTGGTCGGGCGAAAATTCGAAATCCATGGCGCGGTTCCTCCTGCCGTTCGGCGTTCTTGTTCGGTGCTCTGGCCGGGCGCGGGGCGCCGGGCGACGTTCGGCGAAACCTAGCCGAAGGCCCGGTCGCCGACAAGCGGCGCCGCGCCGCCGCCGGGCATTTCGGTCAATAGGATTTCGGCAGGTCGAGGACCTTTTCGGCGATGAAGGACAGGATCAGATGGGGACTGATCGGCGCGATGCGCGGGATCATGATCTCGCGCAGATAGCGCTCGACATGGAACTCCTTGGCATAGCCCATGCCGCCATGGGTCATGACCGCGCGGGTGCAGGCTTCGAACGCCGCTTCCGCCGCCAGATACTTGGCCGCGTTGGCGAAGGCCCCGCATTCCTGGTCGTTGTCGTAGAGGGTCGCCGCCTTGAAGGCCATCAGGTTGGCGGCCTCCAATTCGGCCCAGCTTTCGGCCAGCGGGTGCTGGATCGCCTGGTTCTTGCCGATGGGGCGGTCGAAGACGATCCGCTCCTTCGCATATTGGGCGGCGCGCTTCAGGGCGACCCGGCCGGTGCCGACGGCCTCCGCCGCGATCAGGACGCGCTCCGGGTTCAGCCCGTGCAGCAGATAGTAGAAGCCCTTTCCTTCCTCGCCGATCCGGTCCTCGACCGGCACCGGCAGACCGTCGAAGAAGACCTGGTTCGAATCGACGGCCTTGCGGCCCATCTTGTGGATCTCGCGAACCTCGACATGGGCCGGGTTCATGTCGGTGTAGAACAGGCTGAGCCCGTCGATGGGGCGCTTGGTCTTTTCCATCGGCGTGGTGCGGGCGATCAGCAGGATCTTGTCGGCGACCTGGGCGGTCGAGGTCCAGATCTTCATCCCGTTGACGATGTATTTGTTGCCGTCGCGCTCGGCGCGGGTCTTCAGCCGGGTGGTGTCCAGGCCGGCGTCGGGCTCGGTGACCCCGAAACAGGCCTTCTCCTCGCCCTTGATCAGCGGCGGCAGCATCCGCGCCTTCTGCTCGTCGGTGCCCAGCCGGGCGACCGGGTGGGGGCCGAAGATGTTCATATGGACCGCCGAGGCGCCGGACATGGCGGCGCCCGATTCGGCGATCGTCTGCATCATGATCGCGCCCTCGGTGATGCCGAGGCCGGAGCCGCCATACTCCTCGGGCATGGCGATCCCCAGCCAGCCGCCGTCGGCCAGCGCCTTGTGCAGCTCGACCGGAAAATCGCCGCTGGCGTCGCGATCCAGCCAATAGGCGTCGTCGAAATCCTCGCAGATCTTGGCGATGCTCTCGCGGATCGATTCCTGTTCGGGCGAAAGGCTGAAATCCATGCTCGGTCTCCTGCGGGGCGTTGGGGGCCGGCGGAGCGTCGCGGCGCCGGGGCGGGCGGACCATATCCCGCGCGCCCCGCCCCGACAAGCGGCCGACCCCGACAAGCGGCCGACCCTGGCAAGCGACGGCGCCGAACCTGCGGCTCGCATCCGGGCGCGCGACGGCGTATAAGGAAGATCCTGCCGCGCACCGCGTTTGTCCGATGGTTCTGTTCGCTTACGGCTTTCGTCCCTTCTTCCTGCTCGCCGGCCTGTACGGCGTCGTCTCGGCGCTCGTCTGGCCGTTCCTCTATCTGACCGGCCTGGAACTGCCGACGGCGCTGGGGCCGGTGGCCTGGCACAGCCACGAGATGATCCATGGCTACGCCACGGCGGCGCTGGCCGGGTTCCTGCTGACCGTCACCCCCAACTGGACGGGGACGACGCCGCGCCAGGGTCGGATCCTGATGGGGCTCGCGGCGCTGTGGCTGGCCGGGCGGGTCGCGGTCTGGCTGTCGGCGCTGGTCCCGGCCTGGATCGCGGTCGCCGTTGATGTCGCCTTCCTGCCGGTGCTGCTCGCCATCGTCGGGCGGCCGCTCCTGCGCGAGAAGACCGGCCGCCAGCGCGTCTTTCTGGGGCTGGTCGCGGTCCTCGCCCTCGCCAATCTGCTCGGCTGGGGCGCGGCGATCGGCCTGGGGGAGGCGGCGGCGCGGGCCGGCTTCCTGCTCGGGATCGGCATGTTCGTCGTCTTCATCGCCATCATGGGCGGGCGGATGGTGCCCAGCTTCACCGGCAACATCCTGCGCCGCCAGGGCGAGGAGGCGCGCATCCGCACCCTGCCCTGGCTGGAGCGGATCGTCCTGCCGGCGACCCTGGTCTATGTGCTGGTCGAGGTCCTGTTCGAGGGAACGGCCGCCGCCGGCATCCTCGCCCTCGCCGTCGGGCTCGGCCATCTGGCGCGCTTTTCAGGCTGGCGGCCCGCGGCCGCTTTGCGCCTGCCGATCCTGTGGATCCTGCATCTGGGGTTCGCCTGGATGGCGGTGGGGCTGGTCCTGCGGGGCGCCGCCGTCTTCGTCGAGGCGATTCCGCCCTCGGCGGCGCTGCACGCCCTGACCATCGGCGCCATCGGCTGCATGACGCTGGCGGTGATGAGCCGCGCCTCCCTCGGCCATACGGGGCGCGAGATCGTCGCCGCGCCGCCGGTCGTCCTCGCCTATCTGCTGGTCAACGCGGCGGCGCTGGTTCGCGTCCTGGTCCCGATCCTCGCCCCCGAATTCATGGAGGCCGCGATCTGGGTCTCGGCGCTGGCCTGGGCCGCCGGCTTCGCCCTGTTCAGCCTCGTCTATGTCCCGATCCTGACCCGCCCGCGCGTCGACGGCCGCCCCGGCTGATCGCGGCGCCCGAGGCGCCAGACGTTGCGCGCGGGTGCCCGTCCCGCTAGCATTCCTTCGCAAACGCGATAACGCGCGGCCAACGCGCGAGCGATGCAGACAGGGAGGCCGCATCATGCCAGCGGCGAGAAAAGACGGCGGGTCCGCCGGGGCGGGCGCGTCGCCGGACGATCTATTGCGCCTTGCCGTCGCCGCCCATCGGGCGGGACGGCTGGACAAGGCCGCGGCCGGCTATCACGCGGTCCTGTTCCAGCGGCCCGACGATATTCAGGCCCTCAATTTTCTCGGGTTGCTGGAGATCCAGCGCGGCCGGCTGGACGCGGCGGAGAGCGCCATCGACCGGGCGCTGGACCGGCGGCCGGACTATGCCGACGCGCTGTACAACCGGGGCATGATCCGCAAGCTGCGCGGCGACCCCGAGGGCGCCGCCGCCGCTCTGCGCCGCAGCCTCGCCCTCAAGCCCGGCCAGGCCCAGGCCTTCAACAGCCTTGGCGTCGTGCTCGACGAACTCGGCCGGCCGGCGGAAGCGATCGCGGCTTACGAGGACGCCCTGCGGCTATGGCCCGACTATACCGACGCCCTCAACAATCTGGGCGTCGCCCTGGGCGCCCAGGGCCGCAGCGAGGACGCGATTTCCCTGTTCGGTCGGGCGCTGGTCCGGGCGCCCGCCAGCGCCGAGATCCTGAACAATCGCGGGGTGGCGCTGCGGGCCGCCGGGCGCGGCGCCGAGGCGTGCGCCGACTTCGCCGCCGCCGTCGCGGCTGACAGGGGCCATGTCGCGGCGCGCGAGAATCTGATCATGGCCCATATCGAGGCCGGCGCGCCGGGAGAGGCGCTCGCCGTCTGCGACGCGGCCCTTGCCGTTCGGCCCTACGACGTCCATGCCCTGGCGCTGAAATCCCTGGCGCTGGCGGAGGCGGGCGGGGGCGCGGCCTTGGAGGCGCTCGCCGATGTCGACCGGCTGGCCGGTCGCCACGCGATGGACCCGCGTCCCGCCTATCCGTCCATCGCCGCGCTCAACGCCGATCTGCGCCGGCATATCGAGAACCATCCCACCCTCGAACGCGACCCCGGCGATCATGCCACCCGCCATGGCTGGCATACCGGCGAGCTGGCGGACGACGACGCCAAGCCCGTTGCGGTCTTGCGCGGGATCATCGACGGGGCGGTGGCCGAGCGGGTGGCGACCCTGCCCGACGCGCCGGACCATCCCTTCGTCGCCGCCAAGCCCGCCGCCTGGCGCCTGACCCTGTGGGCGGTGGTCATGGAAAGCCAGGGCCACCAGGTGCCCCATATCCACAGTTCGGGCTGGGTGAGCGGGGTCTGCTACGTCGCGCTGCCGCCGACGATGGGAGCGGGCGGCGACGACCGGGCCGGCTGGATCGAGTTCGGCGCCGGCCCCGCTCATCTGGGCCTGACCCGCACGCCGCCGACCGAGGCGTTCCGGCCCGAGGAAGGCGTCCTGTTCACCTTCCCCTCCTATTTCTGGCACCGGACGATCCCCTTCGTCTCCGAGGAACCGCGCATCTGCGTCGCCTTCGACGCCATGCCGGTGGAGGCGTAAGCCGGCTCACCCCTTCACGGTCGGGGGCGGGCGGTGGACGGTGATCGGGGGCGGGGCGCCGTCGAAGCGTTCGACCTCGACCAGGGCACTGTGGGCGACCGGCCCCTGGGTCAGGCGCGAGGTGCCCATATCGCGGGTCAGGACGTTGGCGTTGCCATGGGCATCCAGGGCGCCGTCGGCGCCGGGCTCCACCGGGTCGTACCAGGCGCCGGTGGCGAGCTGGACGACGCCGGGACGGACCGCGTCGGTGAGGACGGCGCCGGCGAGGCAGGCGCCGCGGGCGTTATGCAGCCGCACGATATCCCCGTCGGCGATCCTGCGCGGCGCGGCGTCGTCGGGATGGATCCAGCAGGGCTCGCGGCCGGCGATCTTGCTCGCCAGACTGACCCGGCCGTCGTCCAACTGCCCGTGCAGGCGGGTGCGCGGCTGGTTCGACATCAGATGCAGCGGATAGGTCCGGGCCAGGTCGGCGCCCAGCCACTCCTTGGGTTCCAGCCAGACCGGATGGCCCGGACAATCCGCATAGTCGAAGCCGGCGATGCGCTCGGAATGGATCTCGATCCGCCCCGACGGCGTGTTCAACGGGTGGGCAACCGGGTCGGCGCGAAAATCGGCGAACAGGACGTAAGGCTCGGTCGGGGCCGGGGTCTCCAGATGCCCCGCTGCCCAGAAGGTCTCGAAATCCGGATACTCGGCCTCGGCGGCCTGCTGGCGGGCGACCTCGTACATGTGGCGCAGCCATGCCTCTTCGTCGCGGCCCTCGGTATAGGCGTCGCGGACCCCCATCCGTTGGGCCAGGTCGGTAAAAATATCGAAATCGCTGCGCGCTTCGCCCACCGGCTCGACCGCCTGCTTCATCGCGAAGACGAACCGGTCCAGCGAGCTGGCGCCGATATCGTTGCGCTCCAAGGTCGTGGACGCCGGCAGGACGATGTCCGCATGGCGCGCCGTCGCGGTCCACCAGGGCTCGTGGACGACGATCGTTTCCGGGCGGCGGAAGGCGCGGACGAGGCGGTTCAGGTCCTGGTGATGATGGAACGGGTTGCCGCCCGCCCAATAGACCAGACGGATGTCGGGATAGGTCCGACGCTCGCCGTCGTAATCGTATGGTTCGCCCGGATGCAGCAGCATGTCGGCGATGCGGGCCACCGGGATCCAGGACTCGAGCGCCGGCCGGCCGGCCGTGAAGCGGGGGATCGCGACCTTGCGGCGCGGGTTGCCGACCCCCGATGTGCAGCCATAGCCGAACCCGAACCCGCCGCCCGGCAGGCCGATCTGGCCCAGCATCGCGGCCAGGACGACGGCCATCCAATAGGGCTGCTCGCCATGGTCGGCCCGCTGCAGGGACCAGGACGCGGTGATCATCGTCCGCCCCGCCGCCATCCGTCGGGCGAGGGCGCGGATCGTCTCGGCATCCAGGCCCGATATCGCCGCCGCCCAGTCCGCGTCCTTGGGCCGGCCGTCGGCGGCACCCGTCAGATAGGGCTCGAAGCGCTCGAACCCCGTGCAATAGCGGTCGAGGAAGGCGCGGTCGTGCAGCTCCTCGGCCATCAGCGTATGGGCGAGGGCCAGCATGATCGCCGTGTCGGTGCCGGGGCGCGGCGCCAGCCATTCGGCCCGGACGCAATCGGGCGCATCGTCGCGGACCGGGCCGAGGACGACGAAATCGACGCCGGCCTCGCGGATGCGGCTCAGCCAGGAGGGCGCCGTATGCTCGCCGTTGCCGCCGGAATTGACCTGGGTGTTCTTCAGGGGGATGCCGCCGAAGCAGACCATCAGGTCGGTATGGGCCGCGATGGCGTCCCAGCTGGTGACCGGCCCGGTGGTCGGCTGGGCGGTGCCGACGATATGCGGCAGCAAGGTCATCGCCGCGGCGTAGCTGTAGTTCTGCTTCTGGGTCGTGAACCCGCCGATGCAGTTGAGGAAGCGGTGGGTCTGGGTGACGGCATGGTGGAAGCGCCCGGCGCTGGCCCAGCCATAGGAGCCGCCGAAGATCGCCGCGTTGCCATGGTCGGTACGCACTCGGTCCAACTCGCCGGCGACAAGGTCCAGCGCCCGGTCCCACGGGACGGGGACGAAGGGCTCGGCGCCGCGCCTGTCGCGGTTTCCGCCGGGGCCCTTCTCCAGCCAGCCGGCGCGGATCATCGGCCGCGCGACCCGGCTGTCCGCGTAAAGCGAATCGGGGATCGAGGCGAGGATCGGCGACGGGTCCGGGTCGGCGGCGAAAGGCGCCGCGCCGGTGACCCGGCCATCGGCGATCTCGGCCTGGAAGGCGCCCCAATGAGAGCTGTGCTGGGTGGTGGCGCCGGTCCGTGCCTCTGTCATGACCGTCTCCAATTCGCGTTGGTCGGGCGGCGAGGGTAGAGCATTATGGGCCGTTCGCAAATCGACGGAGCGCCGAAGCGGCAATGAGCGAGGCAACCTTCATCGGCGGGGTGGTGTTGGCGGGCGGGCGCGGCCGGCGGCTGGGCGGCGGTAAATGCCTGCGCCCGCTGGCCGGGCGGCCGCTGATCGCCCATGCGATCGACCGGGCCGCGCCGCAGCTCGACGGGGTCGTCCTTGCCGTCGCCGAGGCAGCGGACGCCGCCCCGCTGGCCGGGCTCGGCCTGCCCTGGGTCGCCGATGCGGTGCCCGGCCGCGCCGGGCCGCTGGCCGGACTCCTCGCCGGGATCGACTGGTGGCGGACGCGGGTGCCAAAATGCGCCGGGATCGTCAGCCTGCCCTGCGACACGCCCTTCCTGCCGGCCGATCTGGTCGCCCGGCTGCGCGCGGCGGCGACGGAAGGCGGCGGCGCGGTGGCGGCCAGCGCCGGCCGGCTGCATCCGGTCTGCGCCTGGTGGCCGGTGGGCCTGGCCGATGCCCTGCGCGCCGCGCTCGCGGGGGCCAAGCCGCCGCCCTTGACCGATTGGGTCCGCGCCCAAGGCTTCGCCGAAGTCGCCTTCGACGTCGCGGCCATCGACCCCTTCTTCAACGTCAACGCGCCCGACGATTTGCGCCGCGCCGAGGCGCATCTGGCCGGCAGGCCGGACCCGCCGGCCGCCTAAGCGACAACCATTTGTCTTTATCCGCGCTCCACCTTCTCGACCGCGATCTCGATTTCCTCGATCAAGGCGTCGTGGCGATCTCCATCCAACCCGTAAAGTTGCCAGTTACAGGGCCAGCCTTCGAAAAAGTTCCACCGCACGATCTCGGTCTCGCCGTCGTCGCCCATGATGATGACCGACCCCGACTTGCGCTCGACCTTGCCGTCGATGACCTTCTTGCGCCATTCCCAAAGCTCGGTGCGGTTGGCGAATCCACGGCGGAGGACGATATTCGGATAAGAGGTCCGTCCGGGACGCTTGCGCTCGATGACGTCGCTGCCGTCCCGAAAAGTGATGATCTCGGTGGTCGATCCAAGCCCTTCGACCGACGCGAAGGGCGCGTCCGCGATCACCCCTTCGATCTCGACTCTGAAATTGAACCCGCCGATATGGTCGAATTCGCGTCTGTTCGGCATGATCGCGTCCCCCTTCTCACCGGCAACCTGGTCCAAACCTAACCGAAACTTGGTCGCATTGCACGGCGGCGTCGGGCCGCATCTTGACCCCGTCGGGGCGCTCGGTCAGCATGCCCCGTGGCCGCGATCACGGGATCGGCGGCGGGGAGCAAGGACAAGCATGCCGGAAACGGGCGGACATCTTCGGTTGGCCTACGATCCGGACGGGGTCGGCGAAATGTCGGTACGGCTCGCCCGGCTCGCCGGCGGCCGCGGCGACCTGCGGGTCGCGTTTCGCGGCGGCGAACCGGGCGAGCGGGTTTTCCTGGCCCATCTTTTGGCCGGACGGCTGGCCCGTTCGCTGCATCGGGTCGATCTGCGCGCGATGTTGCGCGGCGATCCCGATAAGGTTCGGCGGGCGATCGACGCCCAGATGGCCGATCTGCGAGGCGGACGCGCCGCCATTCTGTTCGAGAATGCCGAGGCTTTGGAGGCGCCGCTCCCTGCCGACGCGTCGCGGCCGGCACGCAATCTCAGGTCGCGTTTCCTAGCCCAGCTGAGGCAGTCCAGGGGCGTTGCGATCCTCTCCTATGGCGCCGCCGCCCCCGCCGGTGCGCGGGCGCGCGGGCGAATCGCCGCCGAAGTGGCTTTCGACGCGGAAACGGCGTCGGCGCGAAGCGCGGACCGGCGGCCATCGGGTCGTGCCGGCACCGGCCGGCCGTTCCCGCCGGCCACCGGTCGGCCGGCCGTCGCCGCGCCGGCGGCCTCGGCACCCTCCGGGTCGGACACCGTACCCGGCGTCGCCTACAACTTTCGCGTCAATATCGGACGGCTCGATCTCGGCTTCTGTGCCGTTTCCGCCTTCGGCAGCGACACAGACCTGGAATCCGTCGAGACCGAGGATCTGGCGCCCGGCGCCGGGGCGATGAACGCCGGTTTCACCCGCTTCCGGCCGGTGCGGTTGCGCCGCGCCCTGACCGGGTCGAAGGCATTGTTCGCCTGGCGGAACGAGATATTGAAGGGAAAGGCGGATGTCCGGGATATCGGAATCCGCCAGCTCGATCCCATGGGCCGGACCGTCGTCAACGCCTGGATTCTGGCCGGTGCCTGGCCCACGCGCTGGACCGGGCCCGATTTCGATTCCCAGATTTCGGCGATCGCGTTCGAGGAAATCGAAGTCCTGTATCGGGACATTTTGTGGCTGTGACCGCGTGGCGCGCCATGGGGCGCGGCCGTCCGACAAGAGAAGGAGAGGACAGGTGCCGGTATTTCGAGAAGATCCTTACGGGGCTTTCAACTTCCTGGTCGATCTGGGCACGGTCGACGCGGCCTCGCCCAGCGCCGGCTTCATGGAGGTCGACGGGCTGGACATGGCGGTCGAGGCGATCCCCTACCGCAACGGCAATGACGTTCGGATGACGCCTCGCCTTCTGCCCGGATTGTCGCGTCCCGTCGAAGTCGCCTTGCGGCGGGGCTTGATGGGGGCCGAGGAACTCCAGCAATGGATGGACGAGGCGCGGCGCGGCGCGCCCGATGCCAAGCGCGATATCGCCGTGCGCCTGTTGGACGAGGCGCGCGCGGAAACGGTGCAGACTTGGCGGCTGCGGGGCGCGCGGCCGGTCGCGTTGAACGGCCCGCGCCTGTCGGCGATGTCGGGCGCCACCGCGATCGAAGAAATCCTCCTGGCGGTCGAGGAAATCCAGGCCGAATAGCCGGGGCGGGACCATGCGCACCCCATGGGTCCGGTGCAGGGCGGCCGCATGAGCGGCCCCGCGGGCCCAACCAATGCGCCGGCGAAAACGGTGCGGCCGGGGCTCGGCGTCGCGCTCGGGCTCGGCGCCGCCTGTTGCCTGGGGCTCGCCATCGCCGTGTCGCGCTTCGCCTACGAGGGCGGGACGACCGGCCTGACCCTGGGGGCGACGCGCGGGGTGTTCCTGGTGGCGGTGCTGGGGGCGATCCTCGTCGCACGCGGGCGATCGCTGGCCCTGTCATGGCGCGATTGGGGCCATTGCGCGGCCAACGGCGTCCTGATGGGTTATGTCTTCTACGCCAACGTCGGCGCCGTCCAGTTCATCCCGATCAGCTTCGCGGCGCTGTTCTATTTCACCTACCCGCCGATGATCGCGGCCCTGACCGCCCTCCTGGACCGCCGATGGATCGGCTGGCCGAAGGCGGCGGCGGTATTCGTCTCCTTCGCCGGCCTCGCCCTGATGCTGGGGGTCTCCCTCGCCGATCTGGATTGGCGCGGCGCCGCCCTGTCGCTGACCGCGGCCCTATTCACCGCGATCAACGCCCTGTGGGTCGTGCGCCATGCCCGCCATATCGACGCGATCCGGTTCACCTTTCATATGAGCGTCGTCGCCGCCCTGTTCCTCTTGGCGCTGGGCGGGGCGTTCGGGGCGCTGGTTGTGCCGGTCTCGGCCGTCGGCTGGCTGGGGCTCGCGGGGGTCGTGCTTCTGCAATCGACGGGGATCACCGTCTATTTCGCGTCGCTTGCCCATATCGACGCCCTGAAGAGCGGCATGCTGACCAACATCCAACCGGTGGTCAGCATCCTCGCCGCTTATCTGATCTTCGGCGAGCTGTTGGCGCCGGCCCAATTCCTGGGCGGCGGCATGGTGCTGGCCGGAATCTTGTCTATGCAGTGGCGGGACCACCGCGCCGGGCGCGCTGCCGGTCAGAACTCGGCGTAGCGCAGATAGTCCGACCACAGCCCTTCCAGGCGGCGCAGGACCTGGGCGGCGGTCGCGATCTCGTTGGCGGCGTCTTCGGTTTGGGCCAGGGCCTCGGCGTTGCGGTTGTCCAGGTCTCGCAGCCGCCGGACCAGTTCGTCGCCCTTCTTGGTCAGGCGGACGATCTGGGCGCGGCGGTCGCGGCTGGAGCGTTCCTGATCGACATAGCCGGACTCTACGAGCTGCTTGATGTTGTAGGACGCGTTGGAGCCCAGGTAATAGCCCCGCTGCACCAGGTCGCGGACGGTCGTGCCCTTGCCTTCCAGATTGGTCAGCATCAGCGCCTGCACGGCGTTGATGTCATCGACGCCGAGATTGGTCAGCTCGAGGCGGATCACGTCGAGCAGCCGTCGGTGCAGGCGCTCGATCGTGCGCGTCAGTTGGATATAGGTTTCGCTCATTCGTCTCGCTCCGGCCCGCGGCTGGTCGGTGTCGGGCCGGAATCGAAGCTAGGCGCTCCGGGTTAAGCCAAGATTAAGGCCGTCAATCGAGGCTGGCGATGGCGCCGAAGCGGGGCCGGAACAGGGCCCGCGTATAGAGCTCGCTGGCCGCCGTCACGCCGCCCGCGACCCAGGGCGCGTAGCTGTAGAAGACCTCGGCGACGACCAGGCTCTCGCCGTCGCGGACGACGAAGCCGGTTGGCAGGGCGGCAACGCCGCCGGCGGTGCCGAAGACGCTGGTCGCCGGATAGTTGCCGCCGCCCGCGCGCTGCCAATCGACCTGCGGTCCGCCGCCACCCGACGCGCTGATCGCGGTGACGATGACGGTGCCGTTGGCGCCCATCTCGAACGGCCGAAGCACGTAGGAGACCGCCTCGAACAGATTGTCCATCTCCTGGACGGTCAGGGTCTCGGCCTGGGCGGTCAGGTCGCCCAGGGTCGCTGCGACCCGATCCAGCTTCTGATGCAAGAGCACGTAGCGCGCGACCTCCAGCCCACCCAGGCTCAGCAGGATGAGGATCGGCATGGCGAGCGCGAACTCGGGCAGCAGCGCGCCGCGACGGTTGCGCAGGAACCGCCGCAACGCGGCCGCGCCGCGCCCGATGGTCGGCGTGATCATGGCCCGCCTCCGCCGCCACCGCCGGCGGCCGGCCAGGGCTCGTTGCGGACCGCGACGCTGGCGCTCATGTTCAGGACCCCGCCGGTGCCGACGAAAGGCTCGACCAGCGGGGTCAGCGCCTGCCATTCGTAATTGACCGTATAGAGCACCACGTCGCCGGGGCCGCCCAGGCCGGCGGCGCCCATGTCCGAATCCCACTGGCCGTTCCCGTTGACGTCCTGATAGCTCTCGCCGGCGTCATAGGCGCCGTTGGCGGGCGAATCGTCGACATAGGGCTCGGGCTGGCCGACATCCGCGAAGCCCGGATAGACGATATAGGTGACGGTCGCGGTGGCGAAATCCACCAGTCCGATCGCATGGTCGTCCAGGATCTGGAGGATCTGTTCCTCGCGGCTGACGCTGGCCGGCGTGAATCCGGTGATCCCGAACCGGGCCGCCTCGCGCAGGCCGCCTTCGACCAGGCTGGTCACGAACATCATCATCGCCAGCTCGACGATGCCGGCGATGCTCAGCAGCGCGACCGGCGCGGCGAAGGCGAATTCCAGCGCCGAGGTACCCTCGCGGGCGCGGAAAAAGCGACGCAAACACAAGGGGTTGGGAATTTTCTCGCTCATGGCCGTTTACCTTCTGGTAAGCGCCGCGGCGCTAGGGTCGGCGGCGCGTGATCGAGGCGACGGGTGGAGAGATGCCAATGTTTTGGCGAACGAGTTTTCCGGGACGCGGCGCGGCGGCGATGGCGGTGCTTCTGCTCGCCGGCTGCGCCGGCGATCCCCTCGTCGGCGCGGTGCGCGCCGATCGCGGCGCGACGACCGCCAGCGCCCATGCGGGCCAGGTCGAGGCTGTGATGCGCGTTGCCGCGCGCACCGCCGAATCCGGCGACTGGGCGACGGCGGCGAGCCTGTACCGGCGGGCGCATGCCCTGGACACCACTCGGTTGGCGCCGCTGCTGGGCCTTGGCGACTCCCTGGCTCGCCTGGGCGCCCAGGACGAGGCCGCCCAGGCCTATCGGGCGGCGCTCGCCCTGGCGCCCGAGGACGTGACCGCGCTGCGCGGTCTGGGCAACGCCCTGGTCGCCCTGGACGAGCCGACCCTCGCGATCCCGCATCTGGAGCGGGCGCTGGACCGGGCCGACGATCCCCGCCTGTATAAGAGTCTGGGCGTCGCCTACGACATGCAGGGCGATCACGCCGCCGCCCAGGCCTATTACCGGACCGGCCTGAACGTCGCCCCCGGCGATGTCGGGCTGCTCAATAATCTCGGCCTGTCGCTGGCCCTCAGCGGCGACCACCGCGAGGCCATCTCCTTGTTGGAGCGGGTCGTCGCGACGCCGACCGCCGGGAGTCGTCAGCGCCAGAATCTGGCCCTCGCCTATGGCCTGGCCGGCCATATGGAAGAGGCCGCGCAGGTCGCGCGCCGCGACCTGGACGAACAGGCGGTGCGCAACAATCTCGCCTATTACGAGACCCTGCGCGCCCTCAACGCCAAGGACGCCGCGCGGGCCCTGGGGAGCCGTTCCGGCGCCGCCTTCGACACCGGCGCGCCGACGGGCGCCGGGGAGTAGGCGGCCGCCGCCGGATGTCGCGCCGGCGGTCATAGGGCCCCCAACAGATCGAAGGTCCGCAGGACCGCCGGCCCGACCAGGACGATGAACAGCGGCGGCAGGATGAAGACGATCATCGGTACCGTCAGGGTCGCGGGCAGGCGCGCGGCCTTGGCCTCGGCCCGCATCATCCGCTCGTTGCGGAACTCGGCGGCGAGGATGCGCAGCGACTGGGCCAGCGGGGTGCCGTACTTCTCGCTCTGAAGCAGGGTATTGACGACGCCGCGCACCGACGGCAGGTCGGTGCGCTTGATCAAATTCTCCAACGCCTGGCGACGGTCGGGCAGCAGGCCGAGCTCGATCCCCGTCAGGGTCAATTCCTCGGCCAAGGGCGGGGCGCTCTTGACGGTTTCCCGGGCCACCCGCTCCAGGGCCGCGTCCAGTCCCTGGCCCGCCTCGGCGCAGATGACCAGCAGGTCCAGCGCGTCGGGCAACCCCTTCTGAATCGCCTGCTTCCGCTTGACCAATTGGTTGCGGACGAAGATCTCGGGGGCGTAGGCGCCGACGACGACGGCCAGAACGACGACGAACAGGCCCTGCATCGGCGGCAGGCTCACCAACTGGAAGACGTTGATCGCCAACAGGCCGACGGCGCCGAAGACGCCGGGCAGCAGCAGCTTAGCCGCCAGATAGACGACCAGCGCGTCCGGCGAGCGCCAGCCGCACTGGGCGAGGCGCAGCGCCGCCTTGTCCGCCTGGCGGCTGCGCAACAGGTTCAGCCGCCGCACCAGCGATCGGGCGAGGCCGAGCCCCTGTTCGCGCGACGCGCCCAGGCCGCGCCGCCGGGGGGCGCGGTTCTCGGCGCGCAGATCGTCGCGCCGCCGGGCGAGGCCCTTCAGCCGGTCGGCGCGCGGGTTGGCGGCGAGCAGCGCCCGGTAGAAGACGAAGGCGGTGCTCAGGGCGGCCAGCGCGGCGAGGGCGATAACCGCGTCCTCGGTCCAGCTTCCGGGCAAGATCAGTTCGGAGAAACTCGGCATGGCCGCGCCCTCAGATCTCGAAACGGACCATCCGCGCCATGACCGCGACGCCCAGGCCGAGGCTGGTCAGGCCGGCGACCACCATGAGAACGCCGCGCGGGTCGGTGAACAGGTCCATCACATAGTCGCCGCTGACCGCCATCATGATCCCGAACATCACGAAGGGCAGGGAGCCGAGGATCATGGCGCTGGCCCGCGCTTCCGACGACATGGCCTTGATCTTCAACTTCATCTGCTGGCGTCGGCGCAGGATGTCGGTCAGGTTCTCCAGGGTCTCGGTCAAATTGCCGCCGGTCTCGCTCTGCACCGACAGGCTGATGACGAAGAACCGGAATTCGGGCGTGTCCAGCCGGTCGGCCGCCGCCCACAGGGCCTTGTCCAGCGGCTCGCCCAGGGCCACGGCGTCGGCGACGCGGCGAAACTCCTCGCCGACCGGCGCCGGGAACTCGTTGGCGACGACGCGGATCGATTCGGTGACTGGCAGGCCGGCCTTCAGGCCGCGCAGGATCAGATCGATCGCTTCGGGGAACTGGGCGACGAACTTCTTAATCCGTCTTTTGATCATCCAGCCGACGATCACATGGGGCGGGCCCAGGGCGGTGACGATTCCGAACAGGACCGCCAGCAGAAGCGGCAGCTCGAAGACCAGGGAGCGGACCGCCGTCGCGACGCTGCCCAGCAGCAGGCAGAACAGGAGATACTCGCCGACCGAGAACCGTCGGCCGGTCCGGGCGAGGCGGGCGCGCAGGGCGCCGGGACGCGGGACAAAGCGCCGGATTAGCGCATCCAGCCCGGCGATCGAGCTCATCCGGTCCGAGACGAGGAGGTTCTCGGCGGCGACCGGCGCCGCGCCGGCGGGCGCGTGGCGGGCGCGCAGCCGCGCGGTCCGGTTCCGGAACCGCCGCCGCGCGCCCTGGCCGGCGACGGCGTAGCCCAGCGCCACCGCCGCCATGGCCGCGCAGGCCGCGACCAGGACAACCAGGGTCGAGACGTCGTCGGCCATCACATCGCCTCCAGCAGGGCGCGCTCCAGGCCGAAATAGCTGGCCTTGGGCGCGAAGGCCGGGCGCAGGCCGCTCGATTCGAAGCTGCCGGCGATCCGGCCGTCGGCGTCCTCGCCCTCGAAATCGAACCGGAACAGTTCCTGGGTGGTGATCACCTCGCCTTCCATGCCGACGACCTCGGTGACGCTGACGATGCGGCGGATGCCGTCGCGCATGCGCGAGACCTGGACGATCATGTCGATCGCGTCGGCGATCTGGGTGCGCACGGCGCGGGGCGACAGGTTGACGCCGGCGAGGCCGACCATGTTCTCCAGGCGGGTCAGGGCCTCGCGCGCGCTATTGGCATGGACCGTGCACATCGATCCCTCATGGCCGGTATTCATCGCCTGCAACATGTCGACGGCCTCCTCGCCGCGGACCTCGCCCAGGATGATGCGGTCGGGGCGCATGCGCAGGGTGTTCTTCAGGAGGTCGCGCTGGGTGATCAGGCCGCCGCCCTCGATATTCTCGGGCCGGGTTTCCAGGCGCACCACGTGGGGCTGCTGGAGCTGCAGCTCGGCGGCGTCCTCGATGGTGACGATGCGCTCGCCGGAATCGATCAGCCGCGACAGGGCGTTCAGCAGGGTCGTCTTGCCCGACCCGGTGCCGCCCGAGATCAGGATATTGAGCCGGCTGCGCGCCGCGATCTTCAGCACCGTCGCCATCGCCGGCGACAGGTTCTGTTGAGCCTGCATCACGTCCAGGGTGATCTTCTTTTCCGAGAATTTCCGGATCGAGATCGACGGCCCGTCGATGGCCAGCGGCGGGATGACGATATTGACGCGGCTGCCGTCGGCCAGGCGGGCATCCACATAGGGGGTCGAATCGTCGATCCGCCGGCCGACCTGGGTAACGATGCGCTGGGCGATGTTCAGCACATGGGCGTCGTCGCGGAAATGGGCCGAGGACACCCGCAGCTTGCCGCCTTGCTCGACATAGATCTGGTGGGGGCCGTTGACCATGATGTCGGTGATCGTCTCGTCGGCGAGCAGCGGCTCAAGGGGGCCCAGCCCGCGCATGTCGTCGACCAGCAGGGTGACCAGATCGCGCTGCTCGGCCGCGTTGAGGCGGATATCGGCTTCGGCCAGGATGTCGGCCACGATCCGTCCGATCTGCTTCGCCAGCTCCGGGCGGCTCAGGCGCGAGGCCGCCGCCATGTCGATGCGCTCGATCAGGACCGGCTGGATCCGGGTCTTGGCTTCCTCCACCGTTTCCGAGACCGTGGCCTTTTCCTCCGCCCGCAAGGGCGCGGCCTGGTCCAGCAGGATGCTGGGAACCTCGTCGAGGGGCCGGTCGGCCATCGGTTCGGCATCCGGGACCGGCCGGGGGGTGAAGGGCGCGGGCGGGCAAGCTCGGTCCGGCGGTCCGGCGGGGACGGCCGCGGCGGTCGCGTCGGCGGCCAGCTCGTCGACCAGCCGCCCGACCAGGGTGCGGATTTCCAGCAGGTTGAGGTCCAGCTTCTCGCGGGCCAATCCTTCGAGGACGATTTCCTTTACCCGCGCCGTCAGGTGATGGGGGGCCAGGTCTGCCCGCTCCGCCGGCGGCAGCCGCTCGGCGACGGCCGGGCGCAACCGGGCCAGGATCGTCTCCTTGGCGCCCGCGGTCGCCGCCGGCGGGCGGTCCGATTGGCGCAGCAGCCTCATTTCCGCCGCCCTCTCAGCCAACCGGCCAAGCCCTTGCGCCGGGGCGGCTCGACGGCGGCCAGATCGCGGGTCGCACCGCGCAGGGCGCGGCCGAGGGCGCTCTTGCCGGCCATGGCGACCAGCGGGCGGCCGGCATTGGCGGCGGCGGTGGCGCTTTTGCGGTCCAGGGGCAGGTGATGGGCGATCTTCATGTCCAGGCCGCGCTCGAACTCGGCGGCCGTGATCTCGCCCTTGCCGCCGACGGTCTGTCCGGCCACGAGCGCGACCCGCGCCGCCGGCGCGATCCGGCGCACCCGGTCCAGGATGCGCATGGAATCGCGCATCCCGGCGAGCGACAGGTCCGATACCAGCAGGACGGTCTCGGCCTCGGCGAGCAGGTCGGTGCCGATGGCCAGGTCGCGGGGCAGGTCGGCGACCAGCATGTCGAAATCCGGGCGCAGCTCGGCCAGCAGCCGCTTGAACGCTTCCGGGCTG
>Ga0070728_10003232_pt1 | contig 18364 bp, 11 predicted proteins | sample tdDd471_FD_66723 | JGI IMG/M metagenome (GOLD analysis project Ga0070728, IMG submission 66723) | Marine sediment microbial communities from the Atlantic coast under amendment with organic carbon and nitrate - tdDd47.1 | ecosystem: Environmental > Aquatic > Marine > Coastal > Sediment | place... | reverse complement strand
CCACCGCTGTACCGGTGATGATATGTTCGTTGGTATGTATTTCCACCTGCTGGTTTATGGTTGCCGAATATGCCACCCATTGTCTTCGGATTGTTTCAGCAGTATCGGTCTTCATGTCGCGCCATGCCTGCAATACCGCGCTGGCAATCCGGCGACGAAGATCCTTGAGATCAATGCGCTCCCCTGTAATGTCCCGTATGCTCGTAGTGTCGTACATGGCATCATTTAAATATATAGAGGCATTGGCGTTTAATCCGATACCGGTAATGATATGTGCAGGAGCATCCGGCAGGCTTACCAGTTCTGTCAAAATCCCGCACAGCTTTTTGCCATCCACAAGAATATCGTTGGGCCATTTCAGGCGGGCATCAATTGCGTATTTCTTTTGCAGAACTCCGGCAATTGCAACCGACGCCGCCACACCGTAATACACGGGAAAAATGCCGTCTTCCGGAATCTGCACCCCGATGGACATATACAGTCCGCCTTCAGGCGATTGCCAGGTACGTCCCTTGCGTCCTTTTCCGCTTGTTTGCCGGTCTGCACACACAATGGTCGGGAGATGCGCACCGTCGGCGATGCGTTGCTTCAGGAAGGTGTTGGTGGAGTTGATCTCGTGAAGAACAATCCATTCCGGTTGTAGATCAGGGCACTGCATAACGACCTCAGGGACAAAACAAAATCGTCCTCGGCCCGACGGGTCGACGGTGCTATAAGTACTACAATTAAATGTGTCCATCGTCAATGGTTTTATATAAAGAAAGACAGCAAATTATTATGTATAAGCTGCGTATACAGTAACATTCAAGCCTTCATTCAAATACATGGACATAAAGAGGCATTCAGTGCTCTGTTTAACTTGCAACTCTGCGGGAGTTTGATACTATTTTCCCGCTTTACATACAGCGATTACGCATCACAACAGGAGAACCATTGATGTCAAACGCACAACCTTTCAACCCGATTGCAATCTTGTCCGCTGAGCTGAGTCTTCCGGCAGTAAACGTTGCCTCTGTCGTGCGCATGCTCTCCGAAGGAAGCACGGTCCCCTTTATCGCCCGGTATCGAAAAGAAATGACCGGCGATATGGATGAAGTTCAGATCAGAACCATTCAGGAACGCGGAAACTATCTGAATGAACTGGAGGACCGCCGTCAGGTTATTCTCACCTCCATTGAGGAACAGGGAAAACTCACCGACGAGCTGAAGGGCAAGATTGTTTCCTGCTCCACCAAGTCGGCGCTGGAAGACCTGTATCTGCCCTACAAGCCCAAACGTCGCACCAAGGCCACCATTGCCCGGGAAAAGGGCCTGGAGCCTCTTGCAGATATGATTCTGGGGCAGATTGCCGATGGTGATCCTTTGCAGGCCGCCGAAGCCTTTGTTGATGCGGAAAAAGGCGTTGACAATGTTGAAGCTGCGTTGCAGGGAGCCCGTGACATCGTAGCGGAAGCAACCTCCGAGAATGCTGAGATCCGCCAGTTCCTCCGTGACCTCTTTATGTCCGAGGCCCTGCTGTCCAGCGAAGTGGTCAAGGAAAAGAAAGAAGCCAAAACCAAGTTCCAGCAGTACTATGAATTCAGCGAACTGGTGAAAAACATTCCTTCCCATCGTTTCCTTGCCATCCGTCGCGGCGAGCAGGAAGGCGTGCTGACCATGCGCATCGAAATTGATGGCGAACGTGCGCTGCCGGTCATGCAGCAAAAGATGAACATGCAAACGTCGTCTCCCTTTGCCGGTCAGATGCAGGCTGCGGTTTCCGATGCTTACCAGCGACTGCTGAAACCCAGCATTGAAACCGATGTGCGGGTTGAGCTGAAAAACCGTTCCGATGAATCCGCCGTGGATGTCTTTGCCAGCAACTTACGCTCCCTGATGATGTCTGCGCCGCTTGGCACCAAATCCCTTATCGGCATTGACCCTGGTCTTCGTACCGGCTGCAAATGCGTGGCGGTTAACGAAACCGGAAAATACATGGACTCCACCACCATCTATCTGGTGAAGGGTGAGAACGCCATGGAAAAGGCCAAAGAAACTCTCAAGGCCTTTATTGAACGCCATGATCCCTATTGTATAGCTGTTGGTAACGGCACCGCCGGTCGTGAAACCGAAGCCTTTACCCGTAAGCTTCTCAAGGATAACGACAACACTCATATCCATGTCATTCCCGTCAGCGAGTCCGGGGCCAGCGTATACAGCGCCTCCGATGTTGCCCGGGAAGAGTTCCCGAATCTGGATGTCACCATCCGCGGCGCGATTTCCATTGCCCGTCGTTTGCAGGATCCATTGGCGGAACTGGTGAAAATCGACCCGAAATCCATTGGTGTCGGTCAGTATCAGCACGATGTGTTCCAGCCCCTTTTGCAGCGCAAACTCCACGAGGTTGTGGAAAGCTGCGTTAACAATGTTGGTGTGGAACTCAACACCGCCAGCCCTTCCCTGCTCTCTTATGTTTCCGGCATCGGTCCTTCCCTTGCCAAAAAGATTGTTGCCCACCGCGAGCAGTACGGCGTGTTCTCCGGTCGTAAGCATCTTTTGGATGTGCCGGGCATGGGCCCAAAAACTTTTGAACAGGCCGCAGGCTTTTTACGGGTGCGCTACAGCCAGCATCCTTTGGATTCATCTGCAGTGCATCCCGAACGTTACGAACTTGTTGACACCATGGCCAAAGACATTGGCGTCGATAACGTTGGCGATCTTATCGGCAACAAGGAACTCATCGAGAAGATCGATATCAGTAAATACATCAGCGACGATGTTGGCGAGCCCACGCTTAAGGATATTCTTGCGGAGCTTCGCAAACCCGGCCGTGATCCCCGTGACACCTTTGAGCCGCCGAAATTCCTCGATGATGTCATGACCATCGAAGACCTCAAACCCGGCATGGAAATCGAAGGCATTGTCACCAACGTCACCGCCTTTGGCGCTTTTGTGGATGTTGGCGTGCATCAGGACGGCCTTGTCCATATCTCCGAAATCTCCGACCGCTTTGTCAGCGATCCGGCGGAAGTGGTGAAAACCGGTCAAAAGCTGAAGGTGCGGGTGCTGGACGTTGAAGTTGACCGCAAGCGCATTTCCCTGAGCGCCAAAAAAGAAGCCGCACCCCGGCAGCAGCAACCGCAGCAGCCCCGGCGTGATGACCGTCGTCCCCAGCAGCGGAACAACGACCGTCGCGGTCCCCGGCCCGGGCGCAACGATCAGCGGCGTGACAACCGCAACCAGCAGCAACAGCCCCGCAAGGATGAAAAGAAATTCGGCTACAACCCCTTTGCGGATTTACTGAAAAAGAAATAACAGCGTTTAACGCTGCACATACAGAAAAACCCCGGCCCATTGGACCGGGGTTTTTGTTTTACGGAAACGTGTACTTAGCTGTTGTTCTTTTTGAACTCAGCCATGAATTCCGTCAGGGCTTTTACGCCTTCAACCGGCATGGCGTTGTAGATGGATGCGCGGCAACCACCAACACTACGATGACCCTTTAGTCCGCTGAAACCTTTTTCCAGGGCTTCGGCGATGAACTTCTTTTCAAGGTCTTCGCTGGGAAGACGCCACACAACGTTCATGCGGGAGCGGTCTTCCTTTGCCACGGGGCAGTTGTAATAGCCGTCGGAGTTGTCGATGGCGTCATACAGCATACTGCTGCGCTCGATGGCCAGTTTGGTCATGCCTTCCAGGCCGCCGTTGGCTTTTACCCACTTCAGCACTTTGCCCATCATGTAAATGGGGAATACCGGCGGGGTGTTGTACATGGAGTCTTTGCTGGCGTGGATGCCGTAATCCATGTATGCGGGCAGGTCTTCGGGCAGGGATGCGATGATGTCGTCACGCATGATGACCACGGCAACGCCTGCAGGACCGAGGTTTTTCTGGGCACCGGCGTACACCACGCCGAATTTTTCCCAGGGGAAGCTGCGGCTCATGATGTCCGAGGACATGTCGCAGACGATGGGCACATCGCCGGTTTCCGGCCATTCGTGCCACTCAATACCACCGATGGTTTCGTTGCTGGTGATATGCAGGTATGCGGCGTCTTCGCTCACCTTGATGTCTGCGGCCTTGGGCAGTGACAGGTATTTGTTGTCCTTGCCGTCGAACAGCACGTTGACGTTGCCGAATTTTTTGGCGTCGCCCACGGCCTTTTTGGCCCAGGTGCCGGTGACGGTGAAGTCACAGCTTTTACCGCCCTGCAGCAGGCTGAAGGGCAGCATGGTGAACTGCATGGTCGCGCCGCCGCCAAGGAACATGATTTTGAAGTTGTCGGGAACGCCCAGAAGCTCGCGCATGAGTTCCAGGGTTTCCATGTGCACGGCATCGTAGTGCTTGCCGCGGTGGCTCATCTCGATAAGAGACATGCCTGCGCCATGATAATCCACAAATTCGGCTGCAGCTTCTTCGATGGCTGGCAGCGGCAGGGTACAGGGGCCTGCGGAAAAGTTAAAAATGCGGTTCATGGTTAGCTCCTTTCAACGAAGGCAGTGATAATGGCTTCAACTTCTTCGCCGATGCGAAGCAGGTTTTCTTTTGTGCTTGCGCCCAGGTGCGGCAGCATGATGGTGTTGGGGGCCTTCAGGATGGCATAGTCTTCCGCCGGGGGATCGCTGGGCCATACGTCGGTGGCGTACAGGGCCACTTTGCCGTTTTCAAGGGCGGCGACCATGTCTTCGGCGTTTACGCATTTGCCGCGACCGGTGTTGACCACCACAACGCCGTCTTTCATGCCTTCCATCAGACCGGCATTGATCATGCCTTCGGTCTCCGGGGTCAGCGGGGTGTGCAGGGAAACATAGTCAACGCCTGCAACGGCTTCTTCCAAAGAGGGTTTCAGCTCGGCGATGGCGTGTTCGCTGATGAACTTGTCAAAGGCCTGCACCTTCATGCCAAAGGCTTTGGCGCGTTCGGCCACCACGGTGCCGATGTTGCCGATGCCCACCAGGCACAAGGTTTTGCCGTACAGTTCGGTGCGTTTGAGTTCTTTTTTCAGCCACTTGCCTTCGGCCATACCGTTGTGGCCCTTGACGATGTGGTTGGGGGCGGCCAGCATCATGGCGAATGCCAGTTCGCCAACGGCGATGGCGGATGCTTTGGGGGTATTGTGCACAACAATGCCCTTTTCCTTGGCATAGGCGGTATCAATGTTGTCGATACCCACGCCGCCGCGGATGATGAGCTTCAGCTTGGGTGCGTTGTCGATGTATTCCTTGGTGCACTTGGTTTTGCTGCGCACCAGCACCACGTCGGCATCGGCCACGCGGGCTTTGTCGGTGGTTACTTCGCCGAATTTTTCCAGTTTTCCCGCCAGGGAAGCATCAAAGGCATCAGAAATCAGAATCAGCATGGCTACATCCTTTCAGGGTTAGTCTTGCAGGCTGCGGACCACAACACCGGAACGCAGTTTGGGTTCAAACCAGGTAGATTTCGGGGGCATGATGGCATCGGCGTCGGCGATGGCCATGAGCTGTTCCACCGTCACCGGGGCCAGAGAGAAGGCCACCTTCATGTCTTCGTTGCAGCGCCGGACCAGTTCCTTGCTGCCGCGAATGCCGCCTATAAAATCGATGCGGTTGTTGGTGCGGGGATCATCGATGTCCAGAATCGGGTTCAGCAGGTTTTCCTGCAGAATCGCGCAATCAAGGCTGGCAACGGGATCGTTGGGATCAAAGGTGCCCTCTTTGGCGATCAGGTTGTACCATGTGCCGTCGAGGAACATGCCGAAGCGATGCAGTTCCGTGGGTTCTTCGGTGGTGGCTTCCACCACGTCGAACTTTTCCGCCACCTTCGCAAGGAAGGTTTCGCTGTCCAGACCGTTGAGATCCTGCACGGCGCGGTGATAGCCCATGATGAGCAGTTCGTCATCCGGGAAGCAGACCGCCAAAAAGTAGTTGTATGCTTCGTCGCCGCTGTGGTTGGGATTCTTGTCCCGCATGATGTTGCGGACCCGGAAGGCCGAGGCGGAACGGTGATGACCGTCGGCAACGTACTGAGCGTCAACCGCAGCAAAGGCCTCGGTCAGGGCGTTGACATCTGCGGGGCTGGAGACCACCCACACGGTGTGTCCAATGCCGTCGTCGGCGGTGAAATCGTATTCGGGTTTCTGGTCGGTGCTGATGCGGGCGATCAGGTCGCGGATGGCGTCCTGGGCCTTGTAGGTGAACAGCACGGGACCGGCGTTGGCCTGCAGAATCTCCACATGGCGGGCGCGGTCGTCTTCTTTTTCGCGGCGGGTCAGTTCGTGCTTTTTAATGAGACCGTTTTCGTATTCCGCAACGCTGGCGCCCAGGGCGATACCCTTTTGCACATGGTCGCCCATGCGCAGCTGGTAAATGTAATAGCAGGGCGTTTCATCCTGGATCATGACGCCATCTTCACGCATCTTTTCCAGGTTTGCCGCACTGCGCTGATACACTTCCTCGCCGTGAATATCCGCATCTTCCGGAAGGTCGATTTCGGCCTTTACCACATGCAGAAACGTATGGGGATTGTCCGCAGCCATCTGGCGTGCTTCGGCACTGTTGAGCACGTCATAGGGAGGACTTGCCACTTTGCCCACCATATCCGGGCGGGGCCGGATGCCCTTGAACGGTTTGATGATCGACACAGCGTAACTCCTTTGGTGTGAAGGGTTTGGTATTAAGAGAACTGATAGTTTTTCGGACCTGTCTGTTAGGAAGAATATCGAATAAAAAAGGGAAATCAAGCTTATTCGACCCCTTTTGCTGTTCATAAGTACGATAGTCCCCTTAACCCCGTTTCATGGACGAAAAAGTATGGCAAAAAGCCGTGGTTCTCCCCTACCTGCACATATCCTCATTCTTAAAGTGATCCAGCGTACATAGGTCAAAGAGGATAACATCCACGCCCAGTAAGGCTCCTTGCGGTGCGGTAAGTCTGCTGTGGTCCAGATACATCAGCCACCTTCCCGATACCTTTGGATAACCTTGAGAGCCTTCCCAGCGTTCGTCAGTTATCCAGAAATACTCTCCACTCTTGATATCCATCATGCGAATACGGAAGCCTTTTGAGGTTTGCTCGTTCCAGTATATATGGTCATCTTCAATCCAGGGGCCACCCACCAGACCAGTTGTGACAAGTTTTTTATGCTGGCTATTATCAAGATCAATCAACCAAATATACCGTTCAATTTCATCTTCTCCATTTACACTATTCCATGCAGCATAATGCCCCCATACAACAGGATCTATTCGGTAGAATGAATCATCAGATGCATTCTCGGATATCTTTTGTTTCGCTTCGGTATCCAGGTCGTACAGCCAAATATCGCTGCCATTGCCAGAAGATTGAGTTTGGTCCCATACAACATATTGCTCTGATAATTTTGGCTTTTTATGTGTTAACGATTCTTGAGTTAATAATAAATAGGAATCATCCTCCACATTATACAAACCAATTTGCAAACCGGATACAGATTCCTGCCAGGCAACATATTTCCCCCTAGCATTTACTTGAAATATGTATGATTGACTGTCTCTAAAATTCAAAATGCGGTGCTCGCGCGAAGCTATATCTATCTCGAATACTTCAGATTTTAGATCATAAGAAATCACGCCCGCAGAGTATACTTTCCCATTGGCAACACTGGTCCAATAGCATAAGTGATCAACACCTTCCACCGTCAACTCGTCCGTCCAATCCTCAGATATACAATGTACAAACAGTCTCCCGCTGCCCCCATGACACCACACCACATAATCCCCGTTGATATCTGCGGGATCAAGTCCGTCAGCCTGAACATCGAAGGAAAGCCTTTTCTCACCGGGCATAAGCCCGGAATCGTTTTCATTATCACCGGACTCTACGTCTTCCACTTCCTCTAGCTCAACATCCTGTTCTGTTTCGGATATATCCTCGTCCACTCTTTCCAGATCATCAACATCCATTTCCAAGTCATCACAATCCGGTTCCCGTTCTTCAAGTTCTACATCGCCATCAAGGGAAGGCTCATCAGGCTTTATGCACACATTACCTTTGCACACAAGGCCAGCCAGGCAATCACCGGAGTTGTTGCAAAACTCGCCCCAGCCGGAAAGATTTGCAGCATCACTGCTGCAGGATGAACAGCTTAGGAGCACTCCAACCACAGGAAGTATGAAAAACAGGACATATGCTTTCATTGCGCCACGTTACTTGTATTCAGATTGCAGGTTATTTTCCCATTCGCAATTATCAGTACTTGTAGATTACAGCTTTTGTATGTATATATCAAGGCATTAACTTAGATACGGATACAATAAAAAAGCCGGAAGCATTGCCTCCGGCCGGTTTATCTCTATCATGCAGACTGTTAGCGTTTCCTTTGATAATGGTTCTGCACCAGCTCCCCAAGAAAGACTGCTGTGTTTACATGCTCAAAAACCATGTGTTCCGGCACGTCGCCAAACAATCGGGTTCCGCCGCCAAGCAATACGGGAATCACCGTGATAATCATCTCGTCAATCAGATCCTCTTTCAAAAAGCCCTGCACCGCAGCACCACCGTCAATATAAAGCTGTTCATAGCCTTTGCCATGCAGGTTTTTTACTACGTCCGTAAGGGGACCGCTGACAAGTTCCGCTTTATCTGCATATTCTTCCGGCAGTTTTTTGAGGGTATTGCTCAACACAAATACGGGTTTGGGATAGGGCCAGTCGCAATCAAAGCCGCAGACGGTTTCAAAGGTGCGGCGGCCCATGACAATGGCGTCAATACGTTCCATTAACGGGTTCCACCCAAGATCCTTTTGATCCGGGTTCGGTACGGTTTCAAGCCATTCAAGCCCGCCGTTTCGGTCCGCAATATATCCGTCAATGCTGGTGGCGATAAACACGATATTCGACATATATCTCTCCTGACCTTATCAAAGCATGTGCTTGTTCCAGCATGACGGTAATGCCATCATATTTCAAGCAATAAAAAAGCCGGAAGCATTGCCTCCGGCTTTTTATCTCGTTGTTGGATAAGTGTTTTAGTAAGGGCAGACATCCTCGCCAATGCACTGGGTGCCGCTGCCGCAGGTGCGGTAGGCCCAGTACATGCAACCGGTGTTGCTGTTGGGCTGGCAGACCTCAAAGTGGTCCGGGTCGTCGGGAATGCAGCGCTTTTGCATTTGGGTGCAATGCACTTCGCATTCGCACACGCCGTCGCTGCACACCTGATCGCTGTTGCATGAGTTGCGGTCATAGTACCAGCAGCCATCGGAATCCTCGGTACACTCGTACACATAGCCGTCGTCTTCAGGATCGCAGTAACTCTCACCTTCGCTGCATTCGTCATCGCAAATGCATGCATCGTTTGAGCAGGTCATGTGCCAGCCGCATTCAAATCCGCTGCTGCTCCACTCAAGGCAGTGATCGTCGTCTTCATCCCGGCAGATGAGCTTGCTGATGGGGGCCGTGGTATCGTTGGGATTGCAGCGGATTTCATCTTCCTGGCATTCATCCTGACAGGGCGGCAGGCATTCGTTGTTTTTACCGCATTCGGGATATGCCGGGTTTGTGCAATCGTCATCGCTTTCGCACTCCACGCATACCCGGTCCGTTGAATGGCAGATTTCGCTGCCAGGACAATGACCATCGGTATAGCATTCGTAGCAACTGCCGCTGTCAGCGTTGCAGTGCCAGTCCGGATTCACGCAATCGCTGTCACTGCTACAGTTAATGCATATCCAGTCAAACTGGTTGCAGGCGGTCCCCTGACAGTCACTGTCCGTATCGCATTCGTAGCAGGCGTCGCTGATGCACTGATTGCGCAGTGATCCGGTGCACAGAATGCCCATCAGACAGCCGTCAATGCAGGTACGGGTCAAGGCATCGCATTTGTACATATCCCAGGGAAGGCTGTTGCAGTCGGAATCGACGTTGCAAAAATCCCCGGGCAGTTCAAAACACTGCCGCAGGTTGGGATGACAATACTGACCATTGGGGCAATCGGCGTCGGTCATGCAGGCGGCGTCAACGCAGGCATTGTTGACACAACGCAAATCACCATCGCAGTGGCCGTCATTCAGGCAGGCCACGCAGGCTCCATAGCCGTCGGTTTTACAGTACAGGCCACGGGGGCAATCTTCGTCGGCTTCGCAACCCTCAATGCAGCCGCCGCCCACACAAATTTCGCCAATGCCGCAATGGTTGTTTTCCATGCACTCGTAGCACTCTCCATCGGAAGGATCGCAGTACGGACGCCCGCCGGGGCATTCGATCTGGCTGCAATCAATACCGCAGACATGATCCACGCATACCCGGTTACCGTCGCAGTGGGTATCGTTCAGGCATTGATAACAGGCACCATATGGCGCAGCCTGCGTATCGCAGTAAAGATTCTGCGCACAGTCCCGGTCCGTGTTGCAACCTTCCACGCATTCATGGGCTTCGCAGATATGCCCCACGGCGCAGTGATCGTCTTCCACGCAGCGCACGCATACGCCGCTACCGGTGTCGCAATAGCGCTTGTTTTGCTCAACGCATTGGGCATCATTGTCACAGTAGAACTCGCAGCGGTAGTCAATGCAGCGCTCGTTTGCTTCACAGGTGTCATCGCTGGTGCATTCAACGCAGATACCGTGCTCGCCCAGGCTTTCGTCGCACAGGGTGCCGGTGGGGCAATCCCGGTTGGAGGTACAGCCAGCTACGCATACGTTTTCAATGCACAAAAAGCCCAGGTCGCAATCGCCGGTGGTCTGGCACTGTACCGGGCCTTCTTCCTCGTCAACCACTTCGGTGGTGTCGGTATCGTCGGTGGCATCACCGTCAACAACAACAGTATCATCGGTGTCACCATCAGGAGCAGTATCATCATCAACGGGATCAGTGGTGTCGCCATCGGTCACCACGGTATCGCCGTCAGCGTCAGTTTCCTCGTCAGTATCATCACCGTCTGCTATAACCTGTTTTGGCACGCAGAAACCACTGTTGCATTCAAAGCCGCTGCCGCAGTCTTCATCGCTTTGACACGAGCGCACGCACACGCCTTCGATGCACTTTTCCCCGCCCTGACAATCGGCGTCTTTGGTGCAGAGGCTAAAGGGATTATCCTCGGTGGTGGCGCTGCAACCGCACACAGAAACGGCAATGACAATCGCCACAACATTTAACAACAGCATAATACGGTTCTTCATGAAATGCTTCCTCCGGAAAATATGTCCACTATCCGGTCATGTACCATACCCGCCCAAAAATGTGAAGCGATTTTAGAGGTTAATGCTAAATTATAAGGCGTTTACAGAGGCTATCCAGCGGTCGATTTCCTCCCAGCATTTGTAGAGCCACAGGGCCCGCTGCTGCTTTGTTTCGGGCATATCACCACGGCTAAAGCGTTGAAACCGAACATGAATGGTCTTGTCGATAAGTCCACCTTGCCAGAAATCCTGAAACCGGGCAGCTCCCTCAAAACCGGTATGACTGCCAATGACCACATCTGCATCCGGTGCAGCAGACATCAGGGCCAGAGGACCGCCAAGGCGCGGCGGCAGCACATACTCAAAATTCCGGGCAATGTGCAGCAGATCATTTTTACCCTTGCGCCGCAATTCCTGCAATCGCCGCTCCAGCTTTTTGGGATGAAAGCGGGTGCCCTCGGGATAAATGATGATTCCCTCCCCTGCTTTTATATCATGGGCCAGCTCCTGTATGGCTTGTATTTCCCGTCCCGGATCAGGACTGCCACGGTCGATGAACACGTTGGGAATACGGTGCCCCACAACATCAAGGCATACGTCCCACAGCAGTTCTTTTTTAATGACATAGCGCAGCCGGATGCCGTGGCTGTTAGCCACCATATTAGCGGGAATCACCGTATCCGCAGTGCTTGCATGGCGCATGAACAGCAGTATTGGCCCCTGTAAACCCTCCGGCGGATTCTCCACCTTGACCTTCAGTGAAAACAGCTTAACCGATCCCTTCCACAAAGCCCCGGACCACCAGCGCTGTAAAGCATAGTTCCATTCGATGTATTGCTTCTGGTTTACGCCGATACAGGCCCCGCTACACAGCCACAGTAGTGCAGACACCGCAAGCCCGGCGTTTTCAACGCTCAGATACAATATGAAAAACAGCATTGCCCGCATCCGGGGCAGCCGCATATCGCCGGTCATGAGGTCAAAAACCATCAACGCCGGTAATATCAACGGCGAGAGCGCTGTTACCATAAGCCACATCAAGCCGTACATGGGTATTGATACCGCCCGGCGTTTCCACTTGCCCAGCCATGCAGATGCAAATCCTTCACGTTGCTGAACCCCGATTTTCTGATGTTCTTCCAGCATGTCCCAACCGTACGTCCGTGCATCGCTGCATATCTTCGCTGATGAACGGAACAACCCAAACTGCATACTTCGTTGAAGGGTCACATTAGCACGAAGTGGCTCTCAATGCCAAACATATCTTTACAGCGCAATAAGTAAATATTCTCTCGCGGAACGCTCCTGCCCAAAATATGCACGCCACGGGGCATAATTTTGCTCCCACGGGCCGTTTTCCATCGTCCAAGGGACCGTTATGTCAAATCATGGCCATTTTTCAGACAATAACTTTCAAAATGACCCATAGGTTTCCCGAGCGCATTTTATCTTATTCTACTGAATTGGGGCGATTTCCCCCCACTCTCCCAGGTTCAGAGGCAGGCTCCAGCAAAAGGGTTCATGCTCTGTTGTGAGGGTGGTTTCAACGGTGCCCAGGTGTTCATTAAAGGTGCCGCTACTTTGCTCATGGTCGTAATGAAGGTTAATGGATACCGAAGGCGTTATGTTTTCTAAGCAATTACCGCTATTTCCCATTTCATCGCAGGCATTGAGTAACTCGGCGCAGAAATAGTATTCGCCATCGGGTATATACGCGGTTGTCATTGTAATCATTGTACTTTCCGAACATTGGGGGCTGGTTTCCATCACCGCCGTTGCAAGGCCTGTGGGTTCGTGGATGCATACACCGGTGTCCAGGCCTTCCGTTGTTTCCATAACCTGCTGTGAACACTCATAATTTTCGGGACCGCCAAAAATCATATCCACCTGGCCTTCACCGTTGCAGCCCTCAATATGCATATTCAGTTTGAGATTCGGTCTGCAATCAATATCCATGGCCACAAGGCCAATATACTGTAATATTCCACTGTTACAGTTCATTTTCTGCTCTGCCAAAAGATAAAAGCCTGCCATGTCGGTTTTAACATTTACGCTATCCCAGTAACCTTCCGGATTCACTAGAGTTGTAGACTCTATGGTAGGATTGCTGCCTGCGGTTTTTTCCAGCCATGACCACTCATATCCGCAGTTTTCCGTGCCATCCGGTACATTTGCCCAGATGGACGTATTCATATTACATAAGGCATTTATAACCGCTTGCGGAGGCCAATTTCCGTTATCCGGTTCGGTTTGCGCAAGGCATGTTTGGTCAAGCGGCTGCAATTCCAACGTATGGTAAACACTATTAAAATCCTTGCTGCCAGCAACGCATGCATCCTCGCTGCGGTCGCAGTATTGCACCCGAAGATCAATAACATCCCTCCGTTCATCGACCCCTTCTTCGGATGGCGGCGTATATTTTACCACCAGCAGATACTCCTCGCCGCTTCTCAGGGTTACATTGTCAACGCCCCGATGAATCTGGAAGGAGGGCAAAGCAAAATAGCCAGTGCGTATCTCTGCATTATTAATAAGGAAATCCCGCGAGGTGTAGTTGCGGATCACATAGCCGAGGTAGTGGGTGCTGTCAAAATGCACGCCGTTGCAGCCTGGTTCAAGGGGAAACATTGTCAGGCCGGAATAGGTTACCTCGCCAAGCACGGAAAACCCGAAAACCTGATTTTCTCCGGCGGAAGAATCATAGCTTACCCGCACCTGCCCAAGATCCTGATGCATCATTCCATCCCGCCAGGGCCAGGGATTGTAAGATACCGTAATATCTGCACATAACCATGAATCCAGGCACGGGCCTGTGGGCATATTCATACCAACTGCATGCAGGCTCCAGGGCATTATGGACATGGATGAATCGATGGCAAACATCTCATAATCCTGCTCAATCTCCATGGCGTTAATGCTGACGGTGCCTCCTATTTCCTCGGATGCGCAGTTCCATACGCGGATGGTGCGGCTGCGTGTTTCATCGGCTTCCACCTCCCCCATTTCAAGAACCCCGTCATCCAGATCCCGGGGATTTCCGTCCAGCACTCTAAAACACAGGCGACTTGGGGGAGCATGGGAAATCAGTCTGATTTCAATAACTTCCTTTCCGGCCACATTTGTCTGCACAGATACTACAGCTTCGTCTTCACCGGCATTCACGGGGCTATACGAAGCAATAAACTCAAAACTTTCTCCCGGGGCGATCGTTAAAGGAAATTCCTCATTTGCCGGAATTCCAAGAAGCATAAATTCACCTCCAAAACCGTGTGAGGAGCCGTTAAGCAAAACGGAAAACAACAGCAGATCTCCGCAGCCGGTGTTGCGGATCACGATGTCCCGTGTGGCCGAGTGCCCCATTTGCACGACGCCGAAATCCACTACCTCCGGCGCATCTATTTCCGGCAGGCAGGCGGGATCATCAACGGGATCGGCATTATCAAGGTCATCAGCGTCATCGCCATCGATGTGAACCTGATCATGATTTTCCAGTATCTCCGCAGTATCAACGTCGTCGCCGTCAACATTGACAATATCCCCGGCGTCGCCCTCAACCTGAATATCGCTGTCACCATCGGTATCGCCCGGTTTGTTGCCGGTAGCGCCGTCATCGCAGGCAGTAATAATCGATGCAAAACACATAACACTCATTAAAAGAAGCAAAAATCTCATGCGTTACCTCATTTATTAATTCAGCATTGCAAATCAGGGGCAATGGATTCGCACAGGGCCAAATGTTGTGTATTCTGAATGTCCTGTGCCAGCATGAGTTCGCCGATACCCGATCATGTAAACGCCTGCCCCATCAAAATCAAAAGTCATATAATCACGCTCTCTGTTATAGCCTCTTGTCATTTCAGGCTCAGAGTTTTCCGGCTTGTCAACCCATGACCACTCACTGTCCCGGTACATATCATCCTCCTCGGGATTGCCGTACAGACCAAAGGCATCATTACAGGAAAGATTCCAGCCCCGTGCCTCAATATCTTCAGCAGTGGCTGTGCATATTGTTTCCGGCCCAAGAACCTGACTGGAAATGTTTCTGATATGCGGATTTTCTTCCCGACATTCCGTATCTGAAACGTGGCAAAACTCAATAACCGGTGCGAATTTATCCACACGGTCATTGGTGTCACTACCGGCAACGGGCTGGTATTTTATATATATCGGATATTCCTGTCCGGATGGAATAGTCGAAAAAGACTCACCCTTCAGCGTTATCAGATTCATATACTGAGCCATAGGACCGGAAAGGTCAGCGGTTACCGTATGCAATAAAATATCATTCCCGGTATAATTGCGCACAACATACCCGACATAGTCAACATCGTTGTACATTACTATTCCACAGGTATATGCCATGGGATTGATTTCAACGGCTTCCGAAAAAGAGCTTCCTTCCACTTTCAGATTGAAGGATTCCCGTGCAGGTGACAGACTCTCATCATATCCATTATAGTATGCAAAATCCCCGTATTCCACATCCCGCTGGCCTCTATCGTTAAAATAATGTGATTGCAAGGGCTGATAGGTGACTATGATATCGAAGCAATTGGTTCCATCGCATTCCTCTTCCGGCATTGTTGCTCCTTTGGGTTTCATGGCTACAGGCAATGCCAGGGATTGCTGCTCAAGGGAAATTGCAGGATTGGAGTCCCTTATGCTTGCGGGCCTTTCCAAAATCAGTCTGCTTGAAGAAAGCTCCGGATCACTGCAATTCCAAAATCGAAGGGTTGTCTGTTTTGTTTCACCTGCCGGCACACTCCCCATATCCAATAGATTATCAGCATATCCAGTGTATTGTGCATTATCTTTGACTACAGAACAGAGCTGCCCCGCATCAATCTTATTCAACAAATCTACAATTATATACACATTGCCGTTAACCCGCAAATGAGCAGATTTATAATTAAAATCAAGGGGCTGAAAGCGAATATTCAGCCTTAGTGAATCGCCGGGCAGAATCCCAATGGCCGAATTTCCGTCTGCTACCGGGTTATCAAGGATCATAAACTCCCCCATTCCCTGATCCAGAAAAACATCTATTTCAATAATGTTCCATACCCCGCAGCCAGTGTTTTCCAGAACCAGTTCCTGCTCAGTTGTTTCTCCCGGAAAGACTGCTTCGAAAAACAGTTTTTTCGGAGCATCTATTTCCGGCAGGCAGACGGGATCATCAACGGGATCGGTGTTGTCAATGTCATCGGCGTCATCACCGTCGATGTGGACTTGATCATGATTTTCCAGTATCTCCGCAGTATCAATGTCGTCGCCTTCAACCTGAATATCGCTGTCGCCGTCGGTGTCGCCGGGTTTGTTGCCCGTAGCGCCGTCATCGCAGGCCATCAATAACGCCATAGCAATGATACATACCACCCAATATTTCAACATTGCCTGTTTCATGTGCATACCTCGTAATCAGTACTGGTTACGGCTTGGCGATACTTAGTTCCCACTCCCTGCGGCAAACCCCCGAATCCTGATCTTCAACAGCTCCTGTTTCCCCTTGTAAACATCGTATTCAATCTGCAGCACAGCTTCATCCGGGCCAGAATTTCCAGCACCTGACGGGGCTGTGTACTGAATATCCATATCCCAAAAATCCTCTTTCACATACAGGTCCGGTCCACCGGGAATTAGTATTCCGTGAGGCTGAAGTTTTATCCGGCCAGACACCCAGGGCGACACCACCTTGAAGCGCTTATTTTTCCGGGTAATCTCTATCCACCTGATGACCGCCACGCTGTCCCCGGTAAAATCTCCGCAGTTCCATATCCGCAGTTCAAGTGTGGCGGGTTCACCGGGAAAAACCTGTTGAATGTCCAAAACACCATCCGCCATATCTTCCGGATCGTGGTTGCCCAGAACGTCGTAACACAGTTGTGCCCGGTCCTTTTCCGCTACAGGCGTAACGTCAATTGTCGTATTGGTTTTGTGCGCAGTTGTGCAGGAAATACATGCCACCATACCTGCCAGCAATAAAATGGCATTTCCCGGACACACAAATCTCATATGCAGTTCCCTTCAAGAGCGTCCCTAAACACGGCGGATACGGGGAGTCCCTGCATTAGTTTGCCTCGCAATCAACCTGCATGGCCACAAGGCCGATATACTGTAATATTCCACTGTTACAGTTCATTTTCTGCTCGGTCAGCAGATAAAAACCTGCCTTGTCAGGTGTTACCCGTACACTTTCCCAGTAACCCTCCGGATTTACTAGCGATGTTGCCTCAATTGAAGGCATGCTGCCTTCCGGTTGTTCCAGCCAGGACCATTCGTATCCGCAGTTTTCCGTGTCGTCAGGTACATTTGCCCAAAAGGTTGTCTCCATATTGCATGATGCATTTACGACCGCTTGCGGAGGCCAATTTCCGTTATCCGGTTCCGTTTGCGCAAGGCAGGTTGAGTGACTATTTAATCTGCTGGAAACAATGCTAATATTCGGGTTTCCGGCATAACATCCATCATTGGCGGTGTCGCAGTAACTCACCCTAATAATAAAATCATCCTCCCATTCATCAGCCGGGTGATAAAACTGGTACGGGGTATATTTTACCACCAGCAGGTATTCTTCGCCGGGCACAAGGATTACATTGTCAACTCCACGGTGCATTGTAAAAATATTAGGCGGCGTATCTGAACCAAGCGGAATAAAATTTTCTGCCTTGGTGATGAGATATTCCTGCAGGGTATAATTGCGAATCACATAGCCAAGATAATAGCTTTGATCATAGCGGACACCGGTGCAGCCGGGCTCAAGGGGAATGACGTAAAGCCCGGAATTGCTTATCTCTCCGACGGCGGAAAAATCGAAGACCTGATCATTTCCTGCGGAAGAATCGTAAGTCACCTGTATCTTTGCCACATCCTGATCCTCCATGCCGTAACGCCATGGCTCGGGCCTGTATTTAACTACCAGATCTGTGCATACGCGAGTGTTTTCGCAAAAGCCCCCGGGCATGTTCATGCCAACAGGCTCAAGGCTGAAGGGTATGTTTGGAATGCTGAATTCGGCGGCAAACATGTCATACTCCTGCTCAATCTCCAGAGCGTTAATATAGACCCTGCCGCCGATGTCCTCCGGTGCGCAGTCCCATATGCGGATGATGCGGCTGCTTGCCGCATCGGGTTCCACCTCTCCCATTTCAAGGATGTTGTCGTCCAGATCCCGGGGATTTCCGTCCAGTACTCTAAAACACAGGCGACTTGGGGGAGCATGGGAAATCAGTCTGATTTCAATAACTTCCTTTCCGG
>Ga0070728_10003231_pt1 | contig 18375 bp, 20 predicted proteins | sample tdDd471_FD_66723 | JGI IMG/M metagenome (GOLD analysis project Ga0070728, IMG submission 66723) | Marine sediment microbial communities from the Atlantic coast under amendment with organic carbon and nitrate - tdDd47.1 | ecosystem: Environmental > Aquatic > Marine > Coastal > Sediment | place... | reverse complement strand
TCCCGTATCACGACGATAGCGCTCGATACCGTAATCGACGATCCGCGCCTTGCCGGAATCCTCGCCTTCTATTTTCTGCGGCGTATTCAGTCGGCCTATGTGGCGAACGGCTTCCCCTACCGGATAACGGTAGACGAGGCTTCTACCCTCCTGGCCGACCAGAGCGTTGCGGACCTGGTTCTCTCCGAGGTTCGCACGGCGCGGAAGAACAAGGGCCAGGTTTCGACAATCTGGCAGGATTTTCGATCCGTCCGCTCTAACCCGGTCGGCGAGCAGCTCGCCGTCAATGCCGGCACGCTCTACGCCTGGCCGAACACGGCCGAGACGCATGCCGACTGCGAGAGCCTGGGCATTTTCAACTTCACCGAAACAGAACGCGAATTCCTCACCGGGAATTGGCGTCCCCCCAATTCCGTCCGTCCCGTCCTTCTGAAACGCGAAGACGAGAGCGTTTTCCTGGAAACCGATCTTTCCGCCCTTGGGCCGTATCTCCGGGCCTTCATTGGGGGGATCGAGACAAAAAAGAGGTACGAAGAATGCGTGAAAACCTACGGCGAACAGTGGCGACCGCATTATTTGGGTTTGCTCTAGCCCTGCCCTATGGCGCGAATGCGCTGACCGTTCACGATCCGACCCACACGGCCGAGACAATCGCGAACGGCAACACGATGCAGGAACAGCTGCAGCAGGCCGTCAAAACTTTGGAAGAAACCAAGCAGATCGCCGACAAGGTTGGCGGATTGACGTCTGGTTTCCTCTCGCAAGACCCGCTCCTGGCCCTCACCCGGCAGAGCCTATCTTGCCTCCTACCGGACCTTTCGGCCTTCCGACTGGCCGATGATTTCCGGCCGTCCTTTACCAGCATTTGCGAGGCGAAGGACTCAATAGACGCCCTGGTTTTCCCGGCCGAAGACGGCGAAGTCCTGGACGGCAAAACACTAGGCGCATCCGAAGAAATCGCCATTGTTCACAGTCGGCGCGACGAACTCTTGCGCCAGTCCGTCATCGACGCCCTGGCCGCCGCCGCCCACTCCCAGCAGACCGGCACGCAGTCCAGCGACGTAGCGACGGACATCATCACCGACACTAGCGCAAACCCGACCCTGGACAGCTTAATGGCGCAGAACAACCGCGCCCTCGCCGCCATCCTTACCGAGCTGACCCTGATGCGGAACCTGATTTCCACGATGGTCGAGGTACAGGCCGCGTCCCAGCTGGACCGCCTGCCCGTCCGCGTTCAGCTCTCCAAAGAAGTAAAGGATCAGTAACAATGCGTCGCATTCTACTCGCCGCACTGGCCGCCCTCGCCCTTGCCGGCTGCGGGACAACGCAGTCCCAGACCAAAGGAATCGGCAGCGGCGCCGACGACTACAAGCAATCGCCCTGCGCCTGCGATTTCACGCCCTTCCCGGTCATCCGGTTCACCGATGTTTCGTAAGGCCCCCCAAGTGACCGTAGCGTTCGAGCGCCCGAACGCCGACGAGAAGAATACCGTCACAGTGCGAAGGATCGCGACAGCGGCCTTCGTCCTGGCCGGTATCTCTATCGGAACACTCGGAATCCTCGCCACGGCCTATATTGCAAAGGTCCAGGAGCCTCGCCCCTTGACCGTTGTCAGCTTCGACCCCTTGGAGAACCAGGTTGTCAACGTGCAGCACAACGTCATCACCCGCGAATCCACGGACCTGATTTCTCAGAACTATATCGCCGCCTACATCAACTGGCGCGAAGCAATCGACCATGTGACGACCGACGACCGCCGCAACAAGGTCCAGCTGTTCACCAACCCGGAATGGTTCCGGGTTTGGGACCAGACGGTAAACCCGAACCATAACAGGAACGGCCCAATCGCGACCTATGCCAAGGCCGGCATGACCCGCGAAATCACCGATGTCCAGGTCTTCAAATTGGAAAGCGCCGCCTTCACCTGGCGCGCGGAATTCACGGCGATCGACCGCCAGGGAACCCAGGAAATCGGCCGAACCAGATGGGCCGCAGTCCTCATCGCCGCCCCGGAAGCAATCACCGGCACCCGTGCCCAAACGTCCGACAACCCTCTTGGGCTGACTGTCTACAACTACACCCTAAAGGCCGCGACACCATGACCCTCAAAACAGTCCTTCACGCGACCCTTGCCGCATCGGCCATCCTCACCGTGACGGCTGCGCCTGGCTACGCTCAAATCCGCGATATCACGGCCCAACCGTTGCCCCCTGCCCCGGCGACGACCCAGACCGAGGCCCAGATCGAGGCCCAGATTCAAGGTCAATTCTCCAAACCCGCCGATATCCGCGCCATTCCCCCAGGTGGAGCCATCCAAAATGCTTGGGATACTGCGCCTGCGAATGCGGGGATCCTCGATATCGTGGATCCTCGCAACGTCACACCGCGCCTGGTTATCCGCGAAGGCGCTGTAACGACGATCATCCTTCCGGAAGGCGAGGCCATCCTGGAGCCGATCCTTGGCGACGGGCAGAACTTCCGCATCACCTACGGCGAAGACAAGCGCGTCCTGCATGTCAGCGTCACCGCAGCCGGCTTCGATACGAACCTTAACATCACAAGCGACAGCGGCGCGGTCTACAGCTTCTATCTGCGCGGCGAAACATGGCGGTCCGGGAATATTCCGGCCACAAAGGTACGCCTCGGAGCGAGAAACACGACATCGCTTCCAAACCGCTTGAAAGAGGCCCCCCAGATCGCCGGTTCAAGCGGCCCCCGTGGGATTGAAACCGCCGATCAGAAACAAGCCCTCGCTGCCCATACCAGCCCGGCAACCGCCCCGGAATGGACCCGCGAGCACGACTTTGACCCCTCCAAGACGCGCTACGACCTGGAGTTTTCCGGAGACGAAACCCTCGCCCCGGAAACAGCCTTCCGGGATGACAAGTTCACCTGGCTCTATTTCGGAGACGACAGCGACGCGCAGACCTGGCCCGCCGTCTGGGCCGTTATCGATGACATCGACCGCCCGGTTCGCGTCCGCAGAAGTCCGGACGGCCGCTTTCTCGTCGTCGAGCATTCCGGCCCGATCACACTTCGCAATGGAGAGCGTGTGCTATGCATCCGACCCCGCGCCTAGCCGCCGCATTAGCTGCTATCATTTTGATAGCCGCTTGCGACGACGGGAAGGACGCCGGCCAACAAGCCCGACAACTTCCCGAAGACACCCCGGCCAACTTCTACGCCGTCGCCCCGCCGCCGCCGCCGCCGAACCCCGCGCAGATCGCCGTTGCGGATTTCGTGTCCTTCGGTACGACCCAGGTCACGAACAACGCCATCACGCGCACCGTGACGATCACCAACACGGGCGGCGAGCCTCTGCAAATTACGGGCATCGACGTGTCCGGACCCGGCGAGTACCAGGCCGCGAATGATTGCACCGTTCCGGTCGCACCAGGCGCAGCCTGTTCCGCCCACGTCACCTTCCTACCCCAAAAGGAAGGCGATTTTGACGGCTCGCTTATCGTCGCCTCTGCTACCGGACTGACCCGCGTCCCCCTATCAGCGAAGGTCACTAATCCGCCACCCGTCCAAATCGTCGCCCCACCCCCGCCGCCGCCACCCCTGGCACCGCCCCCGCAGATTGACCGCAGGGCCGAGCTGCTTCGGTACTTGGCCGAGCAACGGTTGAAGGCACGCAATGAAGCCGGGCCTTTCAAGATCACCCGCACTGCCGGCACGACAACCGTTGCGCCACCTGAATACAAGATCAGGGACGAAGACTACCTTCGAGAAGGAACGCCCTCGCTCGAAAGCAGCTTTCCCGTTGATCGGCAGTTCATCCACACAATGGACCGTCTCGTCTGGACCGTCCTGGACCGTGAAATCAATTCCCAGCTGCCCGGCATCGTCGTATTCCGCGTCGACCAGCCGGTCTACGGCACGGACGGCCGCACCGTCATATTCGAACGCGGCGACGGTTTTCTCGCCCGCTACGAGCCGTTGCAGCGCGTCGGCGATACACGGCTGAACCTCTGCATTTTCCGCGTCATCCGCCTGGCCGACGGCGCGCATATCTACAACGAGGAAGACCAGTGTTTCGCCTACGCCACTGACGCCCAGGCGAAGGTTGGCCTTGTCGGCGAAATCGACAATCGCACCTTCGAGAAATACGGGACCGCCTTCACCGTCGCCGGCATTTCCGCCCTTGCTTCAATTGGAGCAGGCGTAGCCGACGAGACGGTTCCCGGCCTCAATCAAGGTGCCGGCACCCTCACCGACCAGCTGGGCCAGATCACGGCCAGCCTGATCGAGCAGAACGTGGACCTCGCCCCGATCATCACCGTCTCAGCCGGTGAACGCGTCGGCATTCAATTCCTTCGGGACATCTATCTCCGCCGCCCAGAACTCCAAACGAAAGGATAGGAACCATGAGAGTCGTTCCCCTCGCCTTCGCTTTGGCGGTGCTATCAGCCCCCGCCCTTGCCCAAAGCCTACCGTCAATCCCTGCATCGACAAGCCGCGGCGCCACGGCCGCAACAGCGGCCCCGGCGCCGCAGCCGGCAACATCCTCATTGCCTGCCGCCTCGCCGGCCATCAACAAGACGAAGCCGCTTTCAATCGCCAAGGTCATCAACCGTCAGGCAGCCACACTGACGACTCCGACCAGCACGCGCGCAGCTCTGTCACAGCTTGAGGAAGATCCTCGCCTTCAAGGCGTCAATCTCTCCCTCGTGGAAATCCAAGGCTCATCGGTTCCCGGCCTTGCCACGAACGGGGAGCGCTCCGTTGTCATCCGTTGGACGACGGTCGCACGGACCGACGAGCCGACCCGTCGCCAGCTCTTGTCCGAGCCATTTGAAACCAAACTCGTTGTCGGCACCGATACTGCAGAGCTTCCTGCCAACCAGGAACTATCAGCCAGAGGCAACAACGACGCCTTGGTTCAAGCGATCCTCGCCATCACCGAAGAACAGGCGACCGAGGCGGAACAGAAGGAACAGCAGCTAGACAACGGCGGAAACACGGCGCAGCCTAACGCCCCGCCTCAAGGCGCAGGCCGCCAGTCCGAGAACTCGCTTGCAAGCGACTTCGAGACGCCCCCGGCCTTCGACCTATCGAGCGACCCGGCCCCGGTCATCACAGCCACGACGCAAGGCTGCGAGGTCCGCATTTCCTTCGAGGAAGGCGTTGCCGTCGTCCAGGAGCAGACCGTCCGCGACGGCGTTCCGCAGGGCGATTGCACCGACACGCTGACCCGTCTTTCAATCCAGGAAAGTTTCGTCGGTTGCACCGATATCATTGCCGAGGATCAGAAGACGGCCACGGCATCCTTCCGCCGTTTCTTCGTCGGCACCGATGCAACGACCCATTTCATAGACGCCGAATGCCAGCCCTCAACCGATCTTGTCTTTGACATTGCCGAGGACATTACCGGCTGCGGCTTCCGCGTCGTCCCCCAGGACGAACTCGCCTTTCAGCAAGCGCGTCTGGTCTACACCGACCGTACAAACCGCCGCGTCGAGCTGACCAATTGCATCGACTCGGCCGAGACAAACCCCTTCCCGACCGTTATCGACACGGAAGCGTGCCAGGTTCGCCACGACTTTGACGCCGGCACCTCTTTCGAGCGCGGCATCATCACCTTCGAGGCAAACGGCACCCAGCAGACCTACGGCCAGTGCTTCGACACCGAAACGACCTTCGCCCACTTCGAAGACACGACCGGCTGCGATTTTGTCACCGACCTCAACACCAACCAGGCTTTTCCGACATCCCGCACGGCCTATAGCCAGAACGGGAAAACCGTTCTGATCGACGCCGCTTGCGAACCCGATCCGAGCCAGGCTATCGGCCTGGAAGCGACCACGGCCGGCTGCGAAGGATTATTTGCAGACGATTTCCCGAACCAGGCTTCCTATCCCCTTCAACGCCTGTTTTTCACGAATAACGGCCAGGCGAATTTCGTGACCAACTGCATCGCGGACACGGAAACTTCCCTCACCCACCAGGAGCGCATCAACGGCTACGAGAACAACGACGCGACGCTCAGCGCCCTGCCGAAAACCGAAACCTTCGTTGTCTTCAAGGCAGTCGAATATGTGCGTCGGCCCGCCTCCGTCGCAACAGACGCAATTGCCGTTCCCTACAGCTTCGTCCGGACCCGCGAAATTCCGTCCGGCGAGACTTTCGAAGGGTGCGACAAGTTCACCGAGCATGTCCGCGTCGATACCTACAATCGACCGGACAACACCGAACTTGACCGGGAAATTGGACCAGGCGAAACGACCGGCCCGACAAACGGATGCTCGACCGTCATTCAAACGCCGCTATGGAATCTCCAAAGCGATACGACCAGCACTTTCCGGGTAAGCAATTGTACGGACCCAGACGGATTCCAGGGTCAATTCAACGTCAAGGCTCGAAGCTGTACCTACAAAGGTTCGCGCATTCTCTCCCGCGACGACGGCCAGGCCATCACCCAGAACTCGACGAACACCCAGCAATTCAATCGCCAGAACTCTATGTGTTCCCGGTTCACAAACGTCTTCCCGCCCGATTTTCCGCCGCCCTGCAACGATCCCTTCCAGGGCAACGAGCAAATCCAATGGAACCAGCTGGAGAACTGGTAAGCCATGATGCTCGAAAATCATCTGGCTCCGCTAATGGCCTATCTCGACGACCCAACAGTCGTCGAGATACAGGCCAACGAGCCTGGAATACTCTGGGTGGAGACCGTTCAAAACGGTCTCCAACCCGTAGAAATCCCAGCCCTCACCGCGGAATATTACGCGAAACTGGGCAGCATCGTTGCGAACACGAACCACGCGACCGATTACGATCGCCGACCCTATGTCGCGGCCGCCCTGCCTGGCGGGCACCGTATGCAGCTTTGCCGAGGGAACAGCATCAAGAGCGGCATAGCGATGTCGATCCGCCCTTGGCGTCAACGGCGCTACACCCTCGCCGATTACGACCTGGCCGGCGACCATCTCGACATCATCACCGAGGCGATCCGCACCGCGAAGAATATCCTGATTTCAGGTGGAATGTTCAGCGGGAAGACCACATTCACGAACGCCCTCATCGAGCTTATCCCGCCGACCGACCGCGTAATTTCGATTGAAGACACGCCCGAGCTTGACCTGACCCACATCCCCAACCGTTGCGAATTCATCGTGCAGCGATTGGCGACGAACGAGGAAATCGACTACCCGGAAGTCCTCAAGGCCGTCATGCGCCTGCGGCCCGACCGCACCCTTATCGGCGAGCTGAACGACACCAACACCGCCCTATTCGGCCGCATCCTCAATATGGGCCACGGCGGCACGATATCGACGATCCACGCCGACAGTCCCGAATTGTCTTTCGCCGCCCTCTCGCAGAATGCCGCCCTTGGCGGCCTCTCCACGGAGGCCAACAAGGCGAACGACAAGGTGTTTCGCGACAACCTGGCCCTCATCATCCAACTGAACCGCGACCCGAAGACCTACAAGCGCCGTGTCACCGCCTTCTGGAAGAACCCCGCCCAATATGACTGAAATCCGTTACCAGACGCCTTTTCCGCACGCCGTATGGCTCCTGAGCGCCACCACCACCCTTGCGGCCCTGATCGCGATCTATGCCATCCTGCCGCCGCAGAACGGCCCCTTCGGCTACCTCAGCGCCCTTGCAGATTCGATCCGCTACACCGGCGACCTTGCCTACTACGCCTTCACCGTCAATTGGACTATCGCCGTCAACGCAGCTCACTGGCAGACACTGGCAATTCCCCCCCTCGCCTTCGTCGCTCAAGCCGCCTGGATTCCAACCGTATTTGTCGCGGCCAAGCGCGCCGGCAAGAAACCGAATGACGCCGCCTGGGCAAACGCCGTCGAGGTCCGGAATATGGGCCTTCACGGCAAACTCGGCCCCGTCCTTGGCGTCCACAACGGCAAAGTCCTGCGACCGGATGAAACCCGCCATGTCCTCGCCGTCGCTCCAACCCGGGCCGGGAAGACCAGGCAGGCGATATCGACCGTCCTGGACTATCCAGGGACCGTCATCGTCATCGACCCCAAGGACGAAATCCGCAAAATCACCAATTCACATCGGGCCAAAATCGGCCCGACCTATCACATCGCCTTCGCCGACCCGAACACTCCGGACGGATGGAATCCCGTCGCCCTGCGCGCCGCGCCGCAGGACAATGCCGAGCTGGAACGCAACGCCGCGCGCCTGGCGGCGATCTTTGCGCCCAAAAACCCTGGCGCCTCGGACTCCCATTGGGACGACACCGCCTTTCGGAACACCACGGCCCTGCTCATGTGGGAGCTGTGCGAAGCCCGCCGCACCCAGAAAGACGGCCACGTATCGAACCTCATCCGCCACATATCGGACTTGCCGGCAGCCGATCCGGATGACGAAAACGCCGACCCCTTCGCCATCAAAATGGCGGAAATGGCGACCCACGCCACAAACCACGGCTTCCCGGCCAATGTCGCGACCGACCTTATCAACTTCGCGAATGTTCATTTCCGGGAACGGTCCAGCCACGTCTCAACGCTGCTGACCAAGCTCCAAGAATTCCGCCTGGAATCCGCCCACAACGCCCTTGGTAAAGACTCGTTCCAATGGAGCGAGCTTCGTGCCCGGCCGTGTACCGTCTACATCGACTATCCCCGCGCGGACGCCCAGGCATTCGGCAAGCTCGTTGCCTCTTTCATCGACGGCCTGACCGCTTGGGCGCTCAGCCGCGGCCGACAGGAAGGCGAGTATCCTATCCTCGTCATCATGGACGAGTTCCGGGACAACCCCTACATCCCGAACTTCATTTCCGGCATGACGGCCGGCGCGGGCCTCGGCATAACCTTCTACCCGATTGTCCAGACACTCGGGCAATTGAAAGAGCGGTATCGCGACGCTTGGGAGAACATCCGCAATAACGTCGAATACCTGATCCTGTTCGAGAACCCCGACCCCGAGACGCAGCGCCTCGTTTCCGAGATAGTCGGCGACTACTCGACCAGTTCGAAAACCGAATCCAAATCGAAGGCAGGTTGGACGAAAGGCTACTCGGAATCCGAAAGGCGCAAACGCCTCATCAACCCCTCAGAGATCGGCGTCATCCCCTTCGGGCAGCATATCGTTCTGGCCCGCCGCCACCAGATGCGCCCCATCCTTTGCAAGTCGGCCTTCTGGGACCAGCTCAGTGAATTTCGCCGTCTCGTTCCCCGTTCAGCGAGGATCAAGACATGACCTACCCTGCCCTCACCTACCAACAGCAGCGCGACCAGCTTCTAACGAACCAGGCCGCACCATACGAAATCAAGAAGGCCGTCCAGGCCCTAGAAACGCTCGACCCCCACGACGCGGTTACGCTTGCGGCCGCACTGCTCCGACTAGCCACAGCCAGAGCAATGGAAACCCCGCACCGCCCCCTTGTCTCCTATCAGCTCCAAGGGATCGGCACAGAATGAAACGCGCCCTTCCCCTCGCCTTGTCCCTCATCGCCGCGCCGGCAGCGGCTTCCTGTTACGAGGAAGCGGCAGCGATCTATGCGCCCCACAATCCCGCGCTCTTGCGCGCAATCGAAAAAGTCGAATCCGGCGGCAACCCCGTTGCCGTCGCTCAAAATAAAGACGGTTCGGAAGACATTTGTTCCATGCAGATCAATTCTCAGCACATGCCGTTCCTGGCGAGTTTCGGGATCACCAGGCCCGCCCTACTCGCTGATCACTGTCTTTGCGTGAAGGTCGGAGCGTACTTCCTCGCCGCCGAAATCTCACAAGCCGGATGGAGCTGGAAGGCAGTCGGACAATACAACACGGGGCCGTTCGGTTCCCCGTCGCGGAAAGAGTCCTACGCTCGAAAAGTCTACGACGCCTATCAGCGCATCATTGTAGATACGGACGAGGCACCATCCCCGCCGAAGCCGTTCCAGACGGTCGAAAGCCGTCAAGCAACGATCCTTTCTAGGAGCGACCAGTAATTTCGGCTGCTGCACCTAGCCCGGACCGTTCACCCGGCAACCTGCCAGGGCGGTTTCCATAAATGGACCCTCCCCCCTTCGGTTGCCCGCCTCACTTACACCGGCCTTTCTCCGGTGCATCGAAATCACAGATCAGAAAGGATCACGAAAATGCTTAACGAAATGACCTTCGAGTACATCGGCCACGTTGGCGGAGCGGAAGCCAAAGCCTCTAACGGCAAGGAACGCGCTGAACTGCGGATCGCCGCCACGGAGCGTTGGACCGACCGCGACAACCAGGAACACGAAAAGACCTCCTGGTTCACGATTGTCTCCTTCGCCGAGCACGTCATCAGCGCCGTGAAATCCGGCCAGATCGCGAAAGGCCGCTACTATCGCTTCGCCGGCGACATCACCATGAGCGAGTACCAGAAGGACGGTGAAACCCGATACTCGCCCAATTTCAATCTGCGCCGGTTCGATCACCTGGACCGGAAGCCAGGCTAACCCTCTCGAGAAAGCGGCCGCCCTTCGGGGCGGCCTTTTTGATTCACATCCATTTACTAAATCATCAGCGCCAGGCGCTGTTTACCAGCTGAAGGACGCCGGCGCCGATCGATGCCGGCACGCCGTTGATTCACATTCCGGACCTATTTTTTCTTATCTCTATTCTCGATGCCTTTGCGCTTTCCAGGTGGGATTAAACTGTAAACCTCAACAAGATGCTTTTCTTCGGAAAGCATCTTTTCTGCGATCAGATTTACCAACCCCAACAAAATTTCCGCAGTTTCCCGTTCATCCGACAAGTCCATTGCGCCAGGATGAACAGCCTCATTACCAATTACACGCACTGCGTCCAAAGCCATTTGGATCCGTCGATCCAGACCCTTCCGGACTAGATCACCAATGCGTTTATTCAGATCATCCCCTTCTGCCCCAAGTTCCAAAGTCAACTTATCGATGGCCAATCGCAGCAGTGCGGCTGAGCCGCGCGGTGACAAATCCAGTATCGAACGTGCTTCCTCGAAGAGAGCCTTCACAGCATCCGATAGATCGCTATTCGGAACCACACCGGACCGATGGGGAGGCCATACAAGACGATGGCTCGCCCAAATCGCTATTTGGTCACACTCGTAGCATTGGCTGAGCGATAGATTACCAGTTTGAATGACAGTAAGATATTCTTCATTCGGTTCGAAGAAGACCGTTTTTGACGCCAATTTATTAACATAGTCGAGAATTGAACTATGTTCGTCTCTATCCAAGTGAGGGTTTTTGTCTAGGAATCTCTGCCATTCCGAAGCTGAGCCGGTTGGTGGAGTTCGACCCTTTTCATACTCACGAACATGGCACTGGTACCAATGCTGCGTCGTGTGAGTTTCGCAGTATGGACAAATGAACGCTGTGGCAGATATCGAAGCCGGTTGCGGCCCCTTTCTCTCAAACGGTGGATCAATTTCTTCTTCGGACATCTCGCGCTCTAGCTGTGATTTCTCGGGTTCAACCTACTGCTCTAATACCGCTGATTGAGGCCGTCGCCAAGGCGACCAGGCTCTACTCCGGCCGGCCATACCCGGCCTACACGGAACCCGCGAGCGGTTTCCGCCATGCGGTGACGATCCTTCGTCCAACAAAAGAAACAAACAAGAAAGCCAGGGGCGCGTGCCGCGCCCCCGCCGTCTACCTCCAAGCGCAAGCGTGACCTGGCCCACCCGTGGCTCGCTTCGCTGCGCCCGCACCAGTGGGCCAGGTCAGAGGTAGACCGCTCCCCCCACGCTCATTGGCGCTCGCCTAGTCCGGTTGCATGCGCAACCGGCTAACAAAGGGAACGAAGCCAATGGCAAAACTGACGAAGAACCAGACCAAATTGCACCGCCAAGCGTGCGAGTTGCTGGAAAAAAACGCCCTCACCTTTGATGAAAAATGGTTCATCCTGGAGAACTGGAACGAAGCCGCGAACCACGTAAACGGCAGTGCTGGCGCGTTCTTTACCCCCGTGGAACTAGCCGCCGATTTCCGCCTTGAAGTCTCAGGAGATACCGTCATCGACCTATGCGCCGGCATCGGCGTTCTGTCCTTCATGTATTACCACCTTTGCCACCACGACACGCCGCCCGCCGTTACCTGCATCGACATCAACCCGGCTTATGTTGAAGTCGGAAAGAAGGTCTTCCCCGAAGCCACCTGGATTTGCGGTGACGTTCACGAAATCGCCCCCACCCTTGGCCGCTTTCACTGCGCGATATCCAACCCCCCTTTCGGCAGGACCGTTAAGGCTTCTGCAGGGCATGGCTACACCGGAGGGGAATTCGAATATTCCGTGATCGCCCTTGCTTCAAAGATCGCTGATTTCGGTTCCTTCATCCTTCCCCAGATGTCAGCCGGTTTCGTCTATTCGGGCGCCAGGTACTACGAGCGACGCAACCCGCCGAAATATGCCCGCTTCGCCGAAGACACAGGCATTCACCTGGACGCCGGTTGCGGTATCGACACGACCGTACACCTGGACGGTTGGAAGACCGCCGCGCCCGTTTGCGAAATCGTTTGCTGCGAATTCGACGAACCGCCCGCCGCCGTCGCCCTCTCCCTTCCCGTTGCGCCGAGCATGTCGGCCAGCCCCGAACAAATGAGCCTTTTCTAAGGCTCCTTCCCTCACATCGACAGGACATCACGCCATGAAGATTTCACCGGAAGTAAAGGCCCTTCGTTTCGACCATCTAGGCCACGGGATGACCGCTGCCGCAGCCTGGTTCCCCTTAGACGGTTCACGACATTGGGTAGACTTCACCGCGAGCAAGGCCGGACACGGCCGCCGCCGATCTACCTGGATTGTTACCGCGACGATGCACCGGAAAAGCGGCCCCGACCGCCGCGCGCAAGTCACGCTTCGCAACAGCTACCGTTACGAGGCCGTACAAGCCGCCCTGGACGCTCTCAATGGCCGTCCGCTGGCCAGCACAAAGGGGAATGTTGATTAACGCAATCCTCTCTGCGAAGCCTTGCACTTGGCAAATCACGCAATGCGGAACGCCGCCGACCATTGGGCCGAGCGCCGGGAATGCGGCCTGGACATCACATACCTGCCGATGCGACGCGGGTTCCTCTATCTGGTCGCAATCATCGACTGGTTCACCCGCAGGGTCTTGGCCTGGCGCATCTCGAATACACTGGAAGCCGACTTCTGCGTCGAAGCGCTGAACGAGGCGGTTCACAAGTTCGGCAATCCGGAGATCATGAACACCGATCAGCAGGTGCAGAGAGTAGCTTAATTTACGCCGAAATCTGTCCAATGATCCGGGAGTAGCTCAACGGTCAAAGGTTTGTTTGGGGGGGATTGTGTCCTAGATGCTGGGTAAGGTGTTCATACTGACATTGTTGGCTGCACTGGCCGTTCCTGTTCCCGGGTACGCCGAAAGCCCGATTCCGGTCGAGATATATCGCTGGATTCCACCATTCAACGAAGACCTCCGACGAGAACGCACCACTTTTGAACCGTTAGAGTCGGCGGAAAAGCCCTGGCGGCTTTGCGCGTCCATTCCTCATCTCAAAGATGCGTATTGGCTGACCGTAAATTTTGCTCTTGTCGATGAATCCAAGCGCTTAGGTGTCCGTTTGGAAGTTCTGGAGGCGGGAGGATACGGCAATTTGGCGCTTCAGCGCGAGCAAATCACGAAATGCCTGCAGCGCGGCGCCGACGCGCTGATCGTGGGGGGGATTTCGAGTGACGGCTTGAATGACCTCATATCCAAATGGGTTGCCCAAGGGAAACCGGTCATCGATCTCATCAATGGTCTTAGTGATCCAGACATCACGGCACGTTCCGCGGCTGATTTCTGGGACAGTGGCTTCCAGATTGGCGAGTATTTGAAACAGCAGGTAGCCGCCGGTTCGGGAAAAAGCGTTCTTTGGCTCCCCGGGCCCGAGGGGCAGCCTTGGTCTGCCGCTGCGGACAGGGGATTTCGCGCCGCTTTGTCGGAAATGAATTTCAGAATACTCGGGCCGGTTTGGGGCGACGTCAGCCGCGGGGCGCAATTGTATTTGATCGAGTCCGCGCTGCGCAGCAATCCGGACGTGGATTACATTGTCGTCACGGCCGTTGGCGCGGAAGCAGCGGTAGACATTCTCAGGGAAAGTGGTGGGGATTCGGACATTAAGATTTTGTCTTATTATTATAGCTCGGTCGTGGATCGGGAAATCAGACGTGGCCGGATCGCCGCGGCTGTTACAGATAAGCAGGGTTTGCAAGCCAGAATGGCGATCAACCAATCCGCTCGCATCTCGTCGACCAGCGTTCTCTTCCGGTTTTTCTCAAAGCCATTGGGCGTTGAAGACGTGGAGTTGACAAAGGTACGACATCAATCTAATTAGTAACTAATAACTAACTAGATTCATGTCGCATGCGTATCCGAAAATCTGCTGAAACCCGCAAGGCCGAAATCATAGACGCAACCCTTCGTCTGGCCGACAAGCTTGGGCCTGACCGGCTGACGACCGAGACAATTGCGGATGCCGTGGGGCTGACCCAGCCGGGGATATTCCGGCATTTTCCGAAGAAACAGGATTTATGGACGGCGGTTGCCGCGCGCGTCGGGTCGATGATGGAGACGCGTTGGAAAAAAGCGCAAAGCGGAGACGCGCCGTCCACGGACAGGATACGTGCCCTCATCGGCGCGCAGCTGCGTTTAATCCAATCCACACCCGCAATCCCCGCCATTCTTTTTTCCCGGGAGCTGCACACCAAGAACAAGGGCCTGCGAAGCGCTTTCTTCGGACTCATGAGCCGCTTCCACAAGCTGATCGCCGGCCATGTGGCGCAAGCCTGCGCAGCCGGTGAATTGCGTGACGATCTCGATCCCGACGACGCCGCCTTCCTTATCATCGGACTGGTGCAGGGCCTTGCCGTGAGATGGTCCATCAGTGGCCGGAACTTCGACCTGACAGAAGAAGGAAACCGCCTTCTGGAACTTCAACTAATGGGCCTTGCCAATGGAAGCGCAGGCGCCAGTGGGAAAAGGGGCGCATCATGAGAAAACATCTTTACAGGTATCTTTTGCCCCTTCTGGGGATCGGCGCGGTCGGAGCAGCCGTATTCCTGTTCATGTTTATCCGCCCGGTGCCGGTGGAGGTCGCGCGGCCCGCCGAAAACGTACCAGTGAAGATCTTCGGCCTCGGCACGGTAGAGGCTCGCATCCTCTCCAAAATCGGCTTCGAGGTCGGGGCGGCGCTTGTCGAGTTGAATGCCGATCATGGCGACCGGGTGAAAGAGGGCGATGTTCTGGCCCGCCTGCACAGCGCCGAACAGGAAGCCCGTGTCGCCAGGGCCAAAGCCGGGATGGTCAACGCCGAAGCGGCGGTCAAGATGGCGGAAGCCGCCGTCGGCAAGGCGCGCGCCGTTCTGGCCCAGAAGGAACAGACAAATAAGCGCAAACAGGCGCTGTTTGCCCGACAGACGGTGTCGGTTGAAACCGCCGAGGAAGCACAAATGGAGCAAGACGTGGCTGCCGCCGAACTGGCCGTGGCGATCAGCGATGTTGATGTTGCAAAGGCCGCGCTTGAAGACGCCCGCGCGCAATTCGACGTGGAAAAAGTGCTTCTGGATCATCACGTTCTCAGAGCTCCCTATGACGCCATTGTCGTCCAGCGACACAAAGAGCTGGGCTCAGTTCTCAGCTCTGGCGAAGCTCTTTTCACGCTAGTCGCCCCGGAAACCGTCTGGGCGTTGGCCTATGTCGATGAAGCGCGTGCGGGTGATCTGCGGATTGGTCAACCTGCCGAGGTTCGCCTTCGCTCCCTTCCCCGGCAAATGTTCGAGGGGCACGTGACCCGCATCGGCATTGAAAGCGACCGGGTCAGCGAAGAGCGTCGTGTCTATATTGCCTGCGACCGCTGCCCTGACAGCTTCCATCTCGGCGAACAGGCAGAAATCTTCATCACGACCGGCGTGCTCGACCAAGCGCTTCTGGTTCCGGAAACGGCCATTGAGCATTTCGACGGCACCAAAGGTACGGTCTGGATCGTGGAGGACGGCGAACTGCACCGCCGCGAAGTCGCGCTTGGTCACAGAACACTCGATTCCCGCCTTGAAATCACAGACGGGCTACCCGAAGGGGCGCGTGTCGTCACCGCGCTGCGTCCGGGATTGCGTGTAGGCCGCGGGGCCACGGTGCAAGAAGGTACGCAGCCATGAATCTGGCTTATCGGGATATCCGGCACAATCTCGGGCGCTTTCTGCTCACCTGTTTCGGGCTGAGCCTTCTGCTCGGCGTTGTCCTGTCCATGATCGGGATTTACCGGGGCTTGGTCGAAGATGCATTGACGCTGGTTCGCACCCCTGTCGTCGATGTCTGGGTCGTGGAATCGGGAACGCGCGGACCTTTTGCCGAGTCCTCACGTATTCCTGGCGATACGCGCGAAGCCATTGCCCGGCTTCAGGGCGTCAGCGCGGCGGGCAGTGTGACCTACCAATCCGTCGAAACGCTCTACGGCGCGAAGAAGTTTCGGTTCTACGTTGTCGGTTACGAACCCGGGCGCCCCGGGGGGCCTGATCATATTGCCACTGGACGACCGATTGGCCGCAGCCACTATGAAATGGTGGCTGACAAACGAACAGGCCTTTCCATCGGCAACCGGGTGGAGTTGGGGCGCGATACCTTCACGGTTGTCGGCCTGACGGACGGGCAGGTTTCCTCCGGCGGGGATCCGGTTATCTACATCACGCTGAAGGATTCCCAGCAGCTTCAGTTCGAGTTGGCCCCACCGGCTGCGCGTCGAGAGATCGCGCGGGGCACCGGCCCCGGCGACACAGACACAATCAATGCAGTCGTCGCCCGTGTCTCACCGAATGTGTCGCCGGAAAGCGTGGCAGAAGCGGCGCGGCGCTGGAAACACCTCGCGGCAATGAGCCAGGCTGAACAGGAACTTATCCTGACGCGTTCCGTTGTCGAACGCGCGCGCAAGCAGATCGGGCTGTTTACGGCCCTGCTGCTAATCGTTTCAGCGGTTATCATCGCGCTGATCCTCTACACGATGACCATGGATAAGCTGCGGGAGATCGCCACCCTCAAGCTTATTGGCGCGCCGGACCGAACCATCGTCGGGCTTATCCTGCAGCAGGCCCTTGCAATGGGAACGATCGGCTTCGGCTTCGGGGCATTACTGATCACGAGCGTTAAGGACTATTTCCCGCGCCGCGTCGTGCTCCAGCCCGAAGACGGGCTCGCGCTTGCAGCGGCGGTGATCCTTGTTTGCGTCCTTTCCAGTGCCCTCGGGGTGCGGCTGGCGCTCAAGGTCGATCCGGCAACGGCATTGGGGAGCTGACGATGGATCAATCCGTTAGCGAAAAGCCGCTTGTCCATGTGCGGAATGTCTCAAAGCATTTCGGCGAAGGGGAAACGCGCGTCGATGCTCTGCGCGATGTCAGCCTGGAGGTCCATCCCGGCGAAGTGGTGGCGCTGCTTGGCCCAAGTGGGTCCGGAAAAACGACACTTCTGAACGTCATCGGCTGCATCGTCGAGCCCAGCACCGGCTGGCTCAGCCTTGACGGCGAAATCGTCTATGATGACGGGCACTGGCTGCGATCCGATCTGCGCAAGCTTCGACTGGAAAAAGTCGGTTTCATATTCCAGTTCCACAACCTGCTCCCCTTCCTCAACAGCACCGACAACGTCGCCGTGGTTCTTAGCCTGGCCGGGTTCGACACTGCTGAATCGAAACATCGCGCGACTGAGCTGCTCGACTATCTGGAAGTCGGGCACCGCAAAGATGCCATGCCCGCTAATCTGTCCGGCGGCGAGGCCCAGCGGGTGGCGATTGCCCGCGCGCTTGCCAATCAGCCCCGGATCATCCTTGCCGATGAACCTACGGCGGCGCTTGATTCCCAGCGCGCGGGGATCGTGATGGATTTGTTGCGCAAGGTTGCCGTCGAGCAGGAGGCTGCGATCCTCGCCGTTACACATGATGAGAAGATATTCGACCGCTTCGACCGTATTTTTCATTTGCGGGACGGACGGCTGGATGTGTGAACCGGCATCGGCACATGACCCCCTATCGGCGTCGAATTGACCTCTTGGGGGCGAATGCAAGTTAACGAAATCAAGTGTCTATAGTTAATAACCCCCTGCCGATAACGGGTCATTTAACGGTGCCTGTTCACACTCATGAGATCAGCACACTCATCCCGTCCGTGTGTCTGACGAAAAGCGGAAATGAATAGCCCCGAGTTTTCTAGACACCTTCGGGTTTCAGTTCCTGCTGTCTTTCGAACTCGACGGCGACTTCATCTAAAGATAGTTAGGCATTGCGCATTGCTTGGTGCAATGGACTTTACCGGCCAAATTCGAGCGATTTTCCAAGCGAACATCTACGCCGCCCCGGCTAAGGGAATAGTCTTCGTCTGAGTTTCTATCGCTTCGATTACGTCTTTGAACAATGGCAGATTATTTTTCTCCTTCTTCCACGCCTCTTGAAATCGCCCAACAGTCTCC
>Ga0070728_10003226_pt1 | contig 18385 bp, 10 predicted proteins | sample tdDd471_FD_66723 | JGI IMG/M metagenome (GOLD analysis project Ga0070728, IMG submission 66723) | Marine sediment microbial communities from the Atlantic coast under amendment with organic carbon and nitrate - tdDd47.1 | ecosystem: Environmental > Aquatic > Marine > Coastal > Sediment | place... | reverse complement strand
ACTACCACGGATACGGGGGAACCCTCAGCGTGCCCGACCCAGCGCAAGGTTTCTGGAGCGATCTGTACAGCGCTCAGGCCAAGGACTTCGAAGCGGAAGTCGGCCGGCAGGTGGATCGGGACCAGGGATTGCCGGAAGGAACGTCTGCAGCCACATTCCAGGAGATCACCTCGCCCAATGTATCGTTTCCCTGGATCTGGGGTGGGGGATTGATCTGGAACACGCCTCTCAGTGGTTTGCGGGTGGGCTCGACCTTCATGAACGGCCGCTTCCACTACCGAAGTACCCTGCGCTACTCCGTGGAGATTCCGACCACGGGCGAGTTGAACTACCAAGTCGTTCCGTACAATATCGACGTGGACCAGACCCAGAACATCGACAACTTCTTTACCGCGTCCCTGGAGTACACCCTGGATGATCTGCAATTGGCCGCCGAATACCACTCTTCCAAGGTGGGCGCCGACGAAACCGATGGCTGGTATGCTCAAGCCAACTACCGGTTCACGGATCTGATCTCCCTCGGCACCTACTACGCGGTTGCCTACGGAGACAAGAATGACCGGCATGGAGATGCCCTGGAATCCGGAGGTCTACCGAGATACTACGCCTGGCAGAAGGATCTGACGGCGAGTGCGCGCCTGGATCTGAAGTCGTTCTGGTTGCTGAAGGTGGAATACCATTTCATCGACGGAGTGAATCTGACCGAGCCACGCAGCCTCTCCGAATTGTTGGCTGAACCATTGGAACGCCACTGGGGCATGTTCACTGCCAAGACCACATTCCTGTTCTGAGAGGAGGTGTCGCCATGAGAAGGAGATTGGGTTCCGGAGGCGCGGCGGCGACATCGCTGGGGGTGTTGCTGATCGGGGTCGCCCTGATCTTCACGGGGTCGGGGGTGCAGGCGGCGTCGGGCGAGATCGTCGTCATCGCCAATCCGGACGTGACCTTGGACGATATCGCCCCCAAGTTTCTGGAGCGGATCTACCTCGGCAAGCGGACCCGGTGGGACGACGACCGGACCATCGTGCCGGTCATGTTGAAAGCCGGACCCACCCATGAGGAGTTCGTCGAAACTTATCTGGAGCGCTCGGTTCATCGCTTCGTCACCTATTGGCGACAGCTGGTTTTCACGGGCAAGGGAGTGCCTCCCAAGTCCTTCGGCGACGAGCAGGCGTTGGTTGCTTATGTAGCCGGAACTGCCGGCGCGATCGGCTACGTGTCCGAGGGCAATGTAGCTGCGGGCGTCAAGATTCTGAGAGTGCGCTGAGACGACGCTTTCCCTTGATCGAGCAGAACCGAGGTAGCGGTAGACCATGAAGTTCTCCCACAAGATCATGTTGTTGCCGGGGCTGACCGCGGTGGCTTTCGCCCTCCTGTTTGCCGGACTCTGGACGGCGACCAAGCAGAGCGGCGTGACCATCAGGCGGGTTCAGCAGGAGTTCTTCCACGCCCTGGAGCTTTCCCACGGGCTGGAGACCGAGGCCCTCACGATTCGCCACCTGTTGACCGAGGCGGTCACCACCGGCAATCGGGATCTGGTCGGCGAAGCCGAGAGCCGAGCCGGAGATTTCCGATCTGCACTGATCGAGTGCAGCCATCTGCCGAATCTGGCCAACGGCACGGCAGATTCACTGATGGTCGGCTTCGACCGGTATTTTGATCTCGCCCGCGAGACCACCCTCGATCTGATTCCGGGGGACCAGGAACTGGACCTGGATTTCGATTCGGAGCTGCTCCACCGGGTAGCGGAGATGAATCGGAGTTACGAAATGTTGCAGGGCGAGTTGAAAGCGGTGGTGATGCAAACCAACGATGCCCTGGAAAACGCCCTGGAGGAGACTCGGGATCGGATCGCGCGCACACGGCGCCGGACGAATCTGGTCGGCCTGGTCTTCCTCGGCATTCTGGTCACGATCTCGATCGGCATCGTCGGGTCCATCCTGCGTCCGGTGCAACGCATGAGCAAGGTGGCCATGTCCATCGCCGGGGGCGATCTCTCCCAGAATCTCGAGTACCGGTCCGATGATGCCCTGGGTGAGCTGGCCAACTGCTTCCGAGAGATGCAACACGCTCTCGTGGAGGATATCAAGCGTCGAGAGGCGGCCGAGGCCGCCCTGCGCGATGCCGCCCATGCAGCCGGTATGGCGGAGATAGCCACCAGTGTGCTGCACAACGTTGGCAACGTGTTGAACTCCGCCACCACCAGCACCGGTGTACTGGCGCGTACCCTGCACGATTCGCGGGTCACGCATCTGGAGCGGCTGGCGGAACTGGTTCAGGCGAACTCGACGGATGAGGGTGATTTCGCCCGCTATGTGGCGGACGATCCGAAGGGCCGTGATCTGCCGGGCTTCTTCGTCCAGCTGGCGGGAGTCATCGGTGCCGAACGGGAACGCCTGGCGGCGGAGATGGCGACCATCGAGAAGAGCCTCGACCACATCAAGGAAATCATCGCCCTGCAGCAGAACTACGCCGGCGTGGCCGGGATTCAGGAGGAGGTGGTCGTCCGAGATCTCGTGAACGACGCGGTGCATCTCTTCGGATCTTCGTTCCAGCGCCATCATATAGACTTCCAGGTTCACCAGAACCAGCCTGCACCACCGGCGCTAGTGGAGAAGAACAAGGCGCTGCAGGTGATCATCAATCTGCTCAAGAATGCCCGCGACTCGGTGCGGGACGCGGATAGCGAAACAAGGGCTATCACTGTTTCGATTGCATCCGGCGAGGAGGGTTACGTGGAGATCAGGGTCGAGGATACTGGAGTCGGCATCGCCGCCGGTGACCTGGAACGTATCTTCAATTACGGATTCACCACGAAGAAGGACGGCCACGGCTACGGCCTGCATGGCAGCGCCAACACCGCCCGGGAGATGGGCGGGTCGGTCACTGCCTCCAGCGACGGACCAGGCCAGGGTGCCGTGTTCGCTCTGACTCTGCCTGCGGCACCCGCGACGAAATAGAGGTTGATCTTGAATACCCTGCCCGCGCCCAACAACCGAGTTCTGCTGGTCGATGATCAGCAGCAGATCCACGAGGACTACGGCAAGATCCTGGCTCTGGGTGATCTGGCTCCCGAGGGCTACGACGCGCTGGCCGCCGATTTCTTCGGTGATGATGCACCGGACAAGGCGTCCGGAGGGACCGCGGCCGGGCATCCCGAATTCGATTTGACGTCGGCCCATCAGGGTCTGCAGGCAGTGGAACTGGTCCGTGCGGCATGTGCCGAGGGATCGCCCTTCGCCATGGCGTTCGTCGACGTGCGCATGCCCCCCGGTATCGACGGCATCGAGACCATCGAACGCGTACGTGAGATCGACAACGAGATCCAGATCGTCATTGCCACCGCCTATGCCGACTACGCCTGGGAGGACATCCAGAACCGATTCGGCGTCAACGACTTCCTGTTGTTTCTGCGCAAACCATTCGACGCGGTGGAGGTGAATCAACTGGCCAGCAATCAGGTGCGGAAATGGCACCTGGCGCGACAGGCCCGCTTGAAGATGGAGGAGCTGGAAGCCCAGGTGGTTGTACGCACCCGCGAGTTGAGCGCGGCGATGGCTGAATTGACCGCGGCCCAGGGACAGATCGTGCAGTCGGAGAAGATGGCGGCCCTCGGCAAGCTGGTCGCCGGGTTGGCCCATGAATTGAACACACCCCTGGGGACCCTGGCCTCGTCGACCGACGTCGTGGTCCGCAGCCGCAAGATTCTGAACGAACTGTGCGGAGGCGGCGGTGATCTGGCGGAGATCCGGACCGACGCCCGCTTTCAGAGGGCCATGCGGGCCATGGAGCAGAGCCTGGAAACCACCGCGAGTGCCGCCGGTCGCATCGACGAACTGGTCTCGGGCTTGCGGGCTTTCAGTCTGCTCGACCAGGCCGAATTCCAGCACACCGACGTCAACGCAGGTCTCGAGGCGACCTTGACGGTTCTGAATCACGAGATACCTGCCGAAGTGAAAGTCGTGCGCGATTTCGGTGATGTTCCGAGAGTGCTGGGCTATCCCGCCCAGCTGAACCAGCTCTTTCTGGGACTGCTGCGCCGGGCGGTCGCGGAGATCGATCCACCCGGCACCATCACTGTCACCACTGAATCGGTGGACGACCAGGTACGGATCTCCATCAGGGACGACGGTCGTGGTTGCGACGAAGCAGAACTGAAGAGGATTTTTGACCCGGGCTTCAAAGCTGACGCCCAGCGGGTGCGGATGGACTGGGGCCTGGTTACCTGCTCTCGCATCGTCGAAATGCACCAGGGATCCATTGCAGCGAAGAGCGCCCCGGGGCAGGGCAGTACATTTACCCTTGTCATCCCCGTCAACTCCGGTCCGCCACAATGTTGAGTGACCTTCCGGGAGCGCGTCGTTTCAAGACGGGGCGGATCTTTTTTTGCCATTGAGATACTGCGATTCAAAATCAAATGATAATGATTCAACAACTGCAAGCGCAACAAGTTTAATAGTATTCGATACTTAAAATACGACTAAAATGCTCTGAATGAGTGTTTTCCGCACCGACATTGCCTCCTTTTGCAACTCCTTTGATAATATGACGATAACCTATTTGACCACTGTGCTCTCTGGGCAATAGACTGGACCTGTTAATCATTCTACGGTCTCTCGGTTTAGGAGAACTCAAAATGTCCAAGATCGCCCTCAAGCGAACTTCCCTGAGGTGGGCCCTTGTCGTAGGGCTGATGGCACTAGGAGCCCTGACGACCGGGCAGGTATTGGCTCAGGATGCAGAGACCTGTCTGATGTGCCACGAGGATGAGGAACTGACCAAGAATGTCGGAGAAAGAGTGATCTCCCTGTACGTGGACCTGCCCGAGTACGAGGCGTCCATCCACGGCCTCGAGGGACTCGATTGTATCGACTGCCACCAGGACCTGGACGGATTCGACGACTGGCCTCACGAAGACGAACTCGAGGACGTCGATTGCGCCATGTGCCACGACGACGTAGCCGAGATCTACGCCGGGAGTCTGCATGGCGAGGGCGTGGCCGAGGGTATCGATCTGGCTCCTCGTTGCTGGAGCTGCCACGGAGCCCACGAGATCACGCCACCGGAAAACCCTACCTCTTCGGTGAACCGATTCAACATTCCGGTCATGTGTGGCCGCTGTCACAAGGAAGGCGCCGGCGTCAGTGACTTTGCCGACGTATCCCAGGACAGCGTCCTGGCCCACTACTCGCAGTCGATCCATGGCGAGGGTCTGTATCGCCGGGGTTTGACCGGAACGGCGGTTTGTTCCGATTGCCATACCGCCCACAACGTCCGCAATCACAATGATCCCGAATCCACGATCCACCGCGACCGGGTGGGTGCCACCTGTCAGCAATGCCACGGCCTGATCGAGAACGTACATCGCAAGGTGATCCAGGGCGCCCTGTGGGAAGCCGAACCGGACAAGGTGCCGGCGTGTATCGAGTGCCACCAACCCCACGAGGTGCGACGGGTCTACTACGACGAGGGCATGAGCGACAAGGAGTGTCTGGTCTGTCACTCGGATGCGGCCTTGGTTGCCAGCAAGCCGGGTAGCGAAAATCTATCCATGTTCGTGGACCACCAGGTTCTCGTGGATTCCGCCCATGAGAAGACCCGCTGCATCCAGTGCCACACCGGGGCCACGCCCAGCCATCCGCGGCCGTGCGACACGATCCCTTCAAGAGTCGATTGCGCCATTTGTCACGCTGATAAAGTCGAGATCCATGCCTCCAGTATCCACGGCCTGCTGCAGGATCAGGGAGATCCCGACGCGCCGGGGTGCATGACCTGCCACGCAACGGGCAACAGCCATGCCGTCCCGCGCCACACGGATCCTGACTCCCCCACCTACGTGCGAGGGATTCCCGATCTGTGTGGGCGATGTCACGATGAAGGAGGCGTGGCCGACCAGCGGCTCGAAGGCCACATCGACAGCATGGTGGCCAACTACAAGCAGAGTGTACACGGTCGAGCCTTGAACAAGAGTGGCCTGGTCGTGACGGCAACCTGCGTCGATTGCCACGACACCCATGGAATCCTGCCCGCCGACAATGTCGGTTCCACCGTGCACCGCGCGAAGATCGCCGAAACCTGCGCCGCGTGCCACGAGGGCATCGACCGCACGTTCCGCCAGAGCATCCACTTCACGGGCGAGGCCAAGGACGGCCACGGGCTGCCCATGTGCGACGACTGTCACAGCTCCCACGAGATCGCCCGGACCGACGCCGAGGGCTTCAAGTTGCAGATCGCCAACTCCTGCGGCACTTGCCACGAGGAAGTCACCGAAACCTACTTCGAGACCTATCACGGCAAGGTCTTCGCCTTGGGCTACACCGAGACTGCGAGCTGCTACGATTGCCATGGCCAGCACAATATCCTGCCGGTGGCCGACCCCGCTTCGACGCTGTCCCACGAGAACATCGTCGCCACCTGCGCGGCGTGCCACCCCGGTGCCCACCGTCAGTTCGCGGGCTACCTGACCCATGCCACCCATCACAACAAGGACAAGTATCCGGTCATCCACTACACCTGGTTGTTCATGACCTCGTTGCTGGTGGGGACGTTCATAGTCTTCGGCATCCACACCCTGCTGTGGATTCCCCGCAGCGTCCAGGCCCTGAAGCATTCGCGGCAGCTGCGCAAGCAGGCCAAGGGGAAGAAGCAGTTCCGCCGCTTCAACCGCCTGTCACGGATGCTGCACATGATCGTGATCATCAGCTTCCTGACCCTGGCGGTCACGGGCATGACGCTGAAGTTCTCGTACCTGCCCTGGGCCCAGTGGCTGGCAGCCCGGCTCGGCGGGTTCCAGTCGGCGGGCACCCTGCACCGTATGGGCGCCATCATGACCTTCTTCTACTTCGCCCGCCACCTGATCGACGTATGGTTCCGCCGGGCGAGCTCGGGCAAATCATGGCGGGAGTTCATTTTCGGCGCCGACGGCATGATGCTCAACAGTCGGGATGGTGAGGAGTTCGTCGGTACCTTGAAATGGTTCGTGGGACGGGGCGAACGACCCCGGTACGGCCGTTGGACCTACTGGGAGAAGTTCGACTACTTCGCGGTGTTCTGGGGTGTGGCCATGATCGGTTTCAGCGGTCTGATCCTGTGGTTCCCTGAGCAGTTCACCTACATCCTGCCCGGCTGGTTCATCAATGTGGCGACGATCATCCACTCGGACGAGGCCTTGCTGGCGACGGGATTCATTTTTACCATCCACTTCTTCAATACCCATTTCCGGCCTGACCGGTTCCCCATGGACCCGGTGATCTTCACCGGACGGATGACCCTCGAGGAGTTCAAGGAAGATCGGCCCCGCGAATACGAGCAACTGGTGGCCGAGAACCGTCTCGATGAATTCATGGTCGAACCCCTGGAGGAGGGCTTCGTCAAGGTATTGAAGGTATTCGGCTTCACCGCCCTGACGATCGGGCTGTCGATGGTGGTGCTGATCATCTGGGCTGTGTTGTTTGGCTACCGCTAGCTCTAGACGGGAAAGGATTGCCATGACAAGGATGCATCCGGGACGCGGAATAGTGAGCGTGATTGGGGTACTGGCGGTACTGGTTGTCCTGACGTCCGTGGCATCGAGCGCGGCGGTGCAGGAGAATCCGATCTCGGGTAGCTACTGGTACGCGGTCGACCACATCACCAGTGCTTCCGAAGACGCGGAAATCCTGATCTGGGTGACGGTACCACCGCAATGGCACGGTCAGTCGATCAAGCTGCTGAAGGTGGTCCCGGAGCCGGTGGCCATCCTCACCGACGAGGTCAGCGGCAACCAGGTCATCGAATGGCTGGTGCGACCGGATGCGAAACAACCGCCGCTCAACGAGTTTTTCCACTACGAGTTCGAGCTGGATCAACGGCAGGTTCGGGTGGAAGTGGATCCCGCGGCCCTGGCACCCTATGACGCTGCAGACGCGGACTATCTGAAGTACACGGCTGCCGAGACCTGGATCCAAACCGACGGCGGTGTGCTGGACACCGCACGCGCCATTGTCGGTGAGCAGCGGAATCCGTGGTTGCAGGCGGAGCTGATCTACGACTGGATCATCGAGAGCATGGATTTCGTCCCCGGGGGTCACGGAAATCTGGACGCCGTCGCCACCTTGGCCGGACGCAAGGGGGACTGCGGCCAGTACAGTCGTTTGTTCGTTGCCCTGTGCCGATCGGTCGGAATTCCGGCCCGTACCGTGACCAATGGCTGGCTCGAGGGCGGCTTTCACGTGTTTGCCGAGATCATGATGCCCGGCCACGGGTGGGTACCTGCTGATCCTGCCGTGGGCCAGATGCTCCAGCCCGACGGTGGAGGTCTCGATCCTGATGAAGTCGAGGCCTTCATGGCCAAGCGGAACATTCCCCTGGGTGACCCCAGGTGGTTGCTGGGTAATTTGTTCGACGGCCGCGTGGTGACGTCGGTGGGCAACAACATCGACATCGTTTCGCCCACCCTGGGGCGCCGGGTGAGCTTCATGGAGATGAGGCCCGGTGGCATTGATGCCAATCCGGCCGCCGCTCGATTGACCGGCCTGAACGCCGATGTGGTGCATGGTGGCTTCTTCGTGTTCGGTCGACAGATTCAGGGTGCCGAGGAGGCTCACGCCCTGACCCACCAGTTGCTGGCCGACTCCTTCTTCAAGGTAGACCTCTACGAAGTCGTCGAGGACGAGTGTCGTCTGGCCGCGAGCGCCAGCGATGACGGCATCAGATCCTGGATCAACATGGGTAAGGTCTACATGCACAAGAAGGAGTATTACCGGGCCGAGGCCGCCTTCAAACGGGCAATGAACGGTATGGCCGTTCTGCGCAGGGAGAAGCTCGAAGGGCTTATCTGGACCCACAACTATCTTGGCAACTGTTACGATCTGCTCGGTTTCCGCGATATGGCCCTGGCCGAGTACCAGACCGTCATAGATCTCGGCGACAACTATCGTGGCGCCGTGGACTACGCTCGCAAGTACCTGGCCGATCCGTTCGTCGAACCGGATACGGACGCGAGCCAGTAGCCCGCACTCCCCGTTCCGGCGAGTTCGATTCTCGCCACCGCAGCCCGGGTTGCCGCTGAGCACCGGGCTCTGGCGCGTCCCACCCCCTTGCAGTACCGTGTCATTGTCGTCCTCGATTCTTGTGATTTCCCAGAAGGAGCAGAATATGATCCAGCGTGTTGTTATCGCTGTCTGTTGCTTGTCGGCGCTTGCTCTGGCCCCGTCGGTATTCGCCCAGGAGCAGGGTGCACATGACCAGAATGCGGCCTTGGAAGCGTGGAACAAGGCAGCCCAACCGGGCGAGTTCCACGAGTTCTTGGGCAAGAAGGCGGGTAAGTGGAAGATTGCGGGCAAGATGTGGATGCAGCCCGGGGCTGAGCCCATCCCTAGCGAGAGTGTCGGCGAGGCGGAGATGATTCTCGGCGGCCGCTATCTCAAGGAGGAGATGACCGGTACGAGCATGGGAATGCCCTTCGAGGGCATGGGCATCACCGGATTCGACAACACTAGCGGTGTGGTGACGTCGATCTGGTATGACAACATGGGTACGACCACTTCGATTCTCACCGGCAAGTACGCCAAGCCAGGCGATCCCCTGGAGCTGAGCGGCACGATGGTCGATCCAGCCAGCGGCCTGGAGATGCAGGTGCGCACGTTGACGACTTTCGTCAGCGCCGACGAACATCGCTTCGAGTACTTCGCGGCCATGGGATCCATGGGCGAAGCCAAGTTGATGGAGCTGATCTACACGCGCCTGCAATAGTGATCGCGGGCAAGGCGCATCTGTGACGCCAATCGAAAAACCGGCAACGCCCGCAGGCGTTGCCGGTTTCGCTGGGCCGGTAGGCTACGATTTATTGCTGAATGCCCTCGATCTCAATGGTGATCTTGACGTCGTTGCCGACGACCAACCCACCGCTGTCCAGGGTCTTGTTCCAGGTCAATCCCCAATCCTTGCGGTCGATCTTGGTCTCGGCGGTGAAGCCCACTCGAGTGTTGCCCCAGGGGTCCTGAATCACTTCGGACACCTCCAGATCCAGCTTGATGGGTTTGGTGACACCGAGCATGGTCAACTCGCCGTAGAGGACGCCCTCTTCCTCGTCCTTCATCTTCACACCGGTGGACTTGAAGACCATCGTCGGATGCTCGGCCACGTCGAAGAAGTCGGCGCTGCGCAGATGGTCGTCCCGTTTGGCGTCGTCCGTATTGATGGATGCGACCTGAATCGTAGCTTCAGCCTGCCAGGACTCGGGCTTGCCGGGGTCGAAACTGAATGTGGCTGTGTAGTCGTCGAATGTGCCTTTGGTTTTACTGATGGCCAGGTGCTTCACGCTGAAGCCAACCGAGCTGTGGGAACTGTCCACGGACCACGTGGCGGCCTCCGCGGGCAGCGCAATGAAGGCGGCGATGGCCATGGCCATGGTCAGCAAGATCACGAATCTGTTTCTGAGCTGTTTCATTCCATCTCCTTGGTCACGGAGTGCCCCCGCCGGCCGGTATGGTGGTGGCCCGGGGTACGTTCGGAGTATCGGGCGGCGGTTGCACCGCCCGGGTAAGTGCCATATAGCGTCCGATAGAATACAAACATTTGGTGTGGGTCGCATGGTAACTGCGGCAACCCGGGCTTGCGCTACGACGTAGTTGGCGGATAATGACCGAAACCCCGGCAAAGGAGACCTCGTGGCTGGAACCGGTAAGAAATGGCTCATCGGCTGTGGCGTGGGCTGCGCCGCTACCTCTCTGTTGGCGATCATCATCACCATCGGTGGCGGCCTGTTGCTGACCCGCCCCTTTGGCAAGGCGGTTGATGCCCAGAAGGCGCTGACCTCGGAGTTCGGTTCCCGTGAGAGTTACGAACCCGGGCCGGGAGGTATCGCTCCGGATCGGATGGAGGCCTTCCTGGCGGTCCGCAGGGCGCTGTTGCCGTCCTGCGCGGAGTTCGAGAAGATCGGCGCCAGCTTCGAGGCCATGGAGGAACTGGACAAGGATGGGGATGAACCCAGCACCGGCGAGATGCTCAAGGGCGTCGGCAACGTCATGGGTTCGGTTTTCGGGATCGCCGGGGAGATCGGCAAGGTGACCCAGCGCCGCAACGAGGCCCTGCTGGAGCAGGAGATGGGACTGGGAGAGTATACCTGGATCTACGTCTTGGCCTACAACGTGTGGCTGGCCAATGCGCCGAATACGGAGTTTTCCGGCGATGCGGGACATCCCTATCAAGGACAGGAACTGAAGACCGTGCGCCGACTGCTGGAGAACTACACCGAGGCCTTGCGTAGGGCGGGCATGATGGAACAAGCCGAGATTTGGAGCAGAGAGGCCGCGCGACTGGACCGGGTGGATTCGGGCGTGCCCTTTACCGACGGCGAGTTACCCGGTGAGTTCATCGATTCCTTTGCGCCTTATCGGCGCCAACTAGAGAAAACCTACTGTCCAGCCATGGCGGCCTTCGATCTGGGTCGGGTCCAGAAGAAGGGCTTCAGTTACCACAGCGATTAGCGGCGTGGACGGAATGGAAATCGGCCGCCCTCGTCTGCAGGGCGGCCGGTTCATTATCGAGGCCACAACCTAGATCAAGCCCACCCGTTGATTGAACTCGTTGATGCGTCTGTCCCAGTGATCGGCGGTGCTGAAAACCTCGGCCCAGAAATCACGATCCCAAAGCTTGCGCAATTCCTCCACGGTCCGTCCTTGTTGCTCGACCCAGGTGAAGTACTTGAAGTTGTGTAGTGTCTTGCGATCGTGGTAACTGAGTTCGCGAACATAGTCCGGAGTCGTGCCCAGCAACCAGCGGGCGTGATCGGCCACCGCCGTCTCGCGTGCATAGCTTCCGTGAGCGGCCTCGAGTTCCGGAAGACGCGAGCTGTACATCTCGGCCGAGTCTGTCAGCGGCAGAAAGATGATGTCGCGGCCGTCCATATCGTAGTAACGGGCCGTCTGTATGGCCGACACCAGGTTGCAGATGCTGGAGATTCCCAGCAGGGGCAACTGGCCGACGAGTCGCGTGTCCAGCCCGGCTCCGGCCAGGTATTCCTGACCCATCGGTTCGTTGAACAGGCGCAGCAGGTGCATGCATTGGTCGTCGTCGACGGCACTGACGAAGTCGGTATTGCGCACGTTGTGTACCCACGGTACATGCTTGTCGCCGATGCCTTCGATACGGTGTCCACCGAAACCGCAGCTGTAGAGGGTCGGGCACTGCAGGGCCTCGACGGCGGTGACGATCATGTCGGGATGCAGCGTCCTCAGAAAGTCGCCGGCGGCGATGGTGCCGGCCGATCCAGTGGCCGAGACATAGGCCCCCAACCGCTGGCCGGGACGGGCGATCTTCTGGTAGATCTCCTGGATGATCGAACCGGTGACGTTGTAGTGCCAGATGGGATTGCCCAGCTCATCGAACTGGTTGAACACCACGCATTCGGGGCGGGTCCGCTTGATCTCCCAGCACTTGTCATAGATTTCCTTCACGTTCGATTCGCAGCCGGGAGTGGCGATGACCTCGCTGGCCACGTTCTGCAGCCAGTCGAAACGCTCCTGACTCATCTCTTCGGGCAGTATGGCCACCGACTCGCAGCCCAGCAGTTTCGAATCGAAGGCGCCGCCGCGACAGAAATTGCCGGTGCTCGGCCAGACGGCCTTCTGGCTGGTGGGATCGAATTGGCCGGTCACCAGACGCGGTACCAGGCAGCCAAAGGCGGCGCCGACCTTGTGGGCACCGGTGGGAAACCACTTGCCGACCAAACCGATGATCCGGGCGTCGACGCCCGTCAGTTCGCTGGGAAACTCGATCCAGTTCCCGTCGTTGAACAGACCCGTTTCGGGATCATTCTTCCAGGTGATCCGGAAGAGGTTCAGCGGGTCGAAGTCCCACAGTCCCACCTGGGGCAACTTGGAGACCACAGACGCCGGGATCTGCTGCGGATCCTTCATTTGCGCCAGGGTCGGAATGATGATGCCCTGCTCGCGACAGCGGTCCGCTGCCTTGGCGACGACGTCTTCGTTGATGCTGCCGAGTGTCATGTCCATGTCGCTTCTCCAGTCGGAACGTTCATGCTTGTTTCAGTCCTTAGTATATGGTCGTTCGACGGGTTCCGGTCAACCCGCAGGTGCCGGGGCGGGTCTTCCACCCAAAGGGCCAATTCGGGCCAAATACCTGAGGCCAGAATTGCGGATTTCCTTTATCATGCAACGGTAGCAATAGAATCAGATTCCGATTCGACCCGCACCGGCCGGGGATGCCATTGCATCCGCCAGTCGGTGTGCGCCAGCATTCAGGAGGACTGCGATCATGGCCATCGAGACCACTCCCCAAATGGTACGCAATGTTTACGAGCAGTCCCGGCAACGTTTGGCCGTGATCAGGCAGCGTTTAGGCCGACCTTTGACCCTGGCCGAAAAGGTTGTTTTCGGCCATCTGGCCGACCCTGAAAATCAGGAACTGGAGCGGGGCCAAGCAACGTTGGCTCTCAGGCCCGACCGGGTGGCCATGCAGGATGCCACCGCCCAGATGGCTATCCTGCAGTTCATGCAGGCCGGTCGCGCAGAAGCGGCGGTGCCGACGACCGTCCATTGCGACCATCTGTTGCTGGCCCACAAGGGCGCCGACTACGACAAGGCCCACGCCCTGGACACCAACCGTGAGGTCTACGATTTCCTCAGCTCGGCGGCGGCCCGCTACAACCTGGGTTTCTGGAAGCCCGGATCGGGAATCATCCACCAGATAGTCCTAGAGAACTATGCCTTTCCCGGCGGCCTGATCATCGGTACTGACAGCCACACGCCCAACGGCGGCGGCCTGGGCATGGTGGCCTGCGGCGTGGGCGGTGCGGACGCGGTGGACGTGATGGTCGGGATGAACTGGGAAGTGAAACACCCACGGCTGATCGGCGTGAAGCTCACAGGGAAGCCCAACGGCTGGACCGCGCCCAAGGACGTCATACTCAAGCTGTGCGGGATCTTGACGGTCAAGGGCGGTACCAATGCCATCGTCGAGTATTTTGGTCCCGGGGCCGAGGCCCTCAGCTGCACGGGCAAGGCCACCATCACCAACATGGGGGCCGAACTGGGAGCGACGACCAGTATCTTCCCCTACGACCACCGTATGGGCGCCTATCTACGGGCAACCGAGCGTGCCGAGCTTGCCGATCTGGCTGACGCCGCCGGTGATCTGCTGACAGCTGATCCGGAGGTCGCGGCCAATCCGGACGATTTCTACGACCAGCTCATCGAGATCGATCTCTCGACCCTGGAACCCCACCTGGTGGGACCACACTCGCCGGACATCGCCCACCCCGTGGGGCAGATGGCCGCCGACACCGAGCGCGAGGGCTATCCCGAGAAACTGACCGCCGCGCTCATCGGCAGTTGTACCAATTCCTCCTACGAGGACATCTGCCGGGCCGCCGACGTAGCCAGCCAGGCTGCGGCAAAGGGCTTGAAAATGAAGACCACCCTCTGGATTTCGCCCGGCTCGGATCAGATCTACGAGACCATCAAGCGGGATGGTCAGCTGGCCGTACTGGAGGGGATCGGAGCCACCGTGTTGACCAACGCCTGCGGTCCCTGCATCGGTCAGTGGCAGCGGGATGACATCGTTGAGGGAGAGGTCAATAGCATCGTCACGTCCTTCAACCGTAATTTCAAGAAACGGGCCGACGGCAATCCCGAGACCCACGCCTTCATCGGCAGTCCCGAAGTGGTCATGGCCTACGGATTGGCCGGCACATTGAAGTTCAATCCCTTGACCGACCAGCTGGTCAGTGAGACCGGGGAAGCGGTGGGGTTGGAAGCTCCCGGGGTGGCAGACGAATTGCCGCCCGATGGTTTCGTCGTCTCGACCGGCGGCTATCAGGCGCCCCCTACAGATACTTCCGGAGTCGACGTCATCGTCGACCCTGGGAGCGAACGCCTGGCGCTGCTCGAGCCCTTCAGCAAATGGGACGGGAACGACTACGTGGAGTTGCCTCTGCTGATCAAGGCCCTGGGCAAGTGCACCACCGACCACATCTCCATGGCCGGCCCCTGGCTCAAGTTCCGGGGTCACCTGGACAACATCAGCAACAACATGCTTATCGGTGCGGTCAATGCCTTCACCGAGGAGACCAACAGCGTCAAGGACCAGCTCAGCGGTGACTCCGCGCCGGTGCCGGAGGTGGCTCGCCACTACAAGGCCGAAGGCCTACGCTGGGTCGTGGTCGGTGACGAGAACTATGGCGAGGGCAGCAGTCGTGAGCACGCGGCCATGGAACCCCGCCATCTGGGCTGCGCTGCGGTGATCGTGCGCAGCTTCGCCCGGATTCACGAGACGAATCTGAAGAAGCAGGGCATTCTGCCGCTGACCTTCGCAAATCCGGCGGACTACGACAAGGTCGCCGAGAACGACCGCATTTCCATCACGGGCCTGGGTGGTTTCGCCCCTGGTGAGCCGTTGACCGTGACGCTCAAGCATGACGATGGCAGCGAGGACAGCTTCGCAGTGGACCACACCTTGACGGACGAGCAGATCGCCTGGTTCAAGGCGGGTTCGGCATTGAACAAGATCAAGGAACTCAACGGCTAGACACGGATATGCAGCGGGTCGTCAATAGCGGCGGATCCAGCTCAGTTCCAGGCCCGAGCCCTCGTCGCCCTGGCCGTAGGTCGTGATGATCTTGAAGTAGCGATTCAGGGCATAGTCCAGGGTCATGTAGTAGGTCCCGCTCTTTTCCAGGGACGCGTTGTACTTCAGCAGTATCTTGGGCGACAGGTACTTGCCGACGACCAGGGTGCTGCCGCCATCGGAGTCGGCGCCCACTTCGACCATATCGACTCCCAGCTGGGTGGACATCCGGTTCTGCAGGCCGGCGGTACCGAAGACCATGGCCAATCCGGCCAGATTTTCGCGCAGCTGCTGGGCCGGATCCGACTCCTCCTGCATGCGGCCGCGCTGGTCGGTGTCCAGATCGTTGGTCGTCCGGCCGAAGACCAGCCAGGACATGATGTCGGCCTGGTTCATTTCGGGCTCGGAAGTGAGCTGGATCACCGGGTCGTCGGCTCGACCGACGATCAGGATCCGGATCATGGCGCCCGAAATATCCGATTCCAGCTGCAGGTTGAGCCGCGGATTCACCGGTATGGAACCCTCGAACGTGATCTCGTTACGATTGAATTGGAACATCCGGTTCATGAATTTCAGGGTTCCCTCCCGCACTCCCACGTTGCCCCGGACCACCGGCTGCGGCAACCCATCTTCATTGTAACCCCGGGAGACGTCCAGGTCGCCTTCCAGCTCGATACTCAAGCCGTAGCCATGGATGCGTAGATTGTTGGGAACCAGGATCTTGAGATCCATGTCCGGCAGAATCCGGGGACCACTCGGTTGGAGTACGAGACCCGCGTCCTGGATGGAAATGAGACTGTCGGCGACGGCAACGGGTGCTTGGGAAAAATTATCTGCTGTCGAGTCGGTCATCGCGTGAGTCAGTGAATCCTGCCCGGCCTGGGCTGCGGCCATCAATTGCCAGAGCAGAGATCTGCCTTCGTAGGGGAGCAGGCTGCGCGGGATCTCGGGGATCCGAATAAATCCCGAAACGACCTCGATCCGACCCTTCAGAGATGGGTTCCCGATCTGTCCGTCCAGTTCCAGACTCAGATTGATCTCCGCCCGTGAACTGTTGGGCAGGTCCAGGAGAACTCTGTCGGTCTTGACGCTGCCTGCGATCGTTCCAGCCAGCAATCCCGACTGCTGCGTCGAATCGGTGTCGGCCCCATCGGTCGGAGCGTTGCCCTGGGCAAGCAGGGTCGCATCCAGCAGGGCAGCGAGTTCGAGCCGGCCCCGGGCCGCGACTTCCGCCGGCATCAAGCGGTCAATGTACGCCAGATCAAGGCCCTGAGGAGGGAACTCCAGGTGCAGTCCGCGTTCGGAGGCCGGTTGCCAGGTGCCGGTCTTCAGGTCGGCTTGTCCGGGCCAGGTGAGATTGCACCGTAAAAGGGTCGTGTCGGCCGCGGTGATCTGTAGCTCGGCGCCCAGGCCCGCAGAATCGCCACTGACCAGCATGAAATCCGCCAGGACACCCAACGAAGGCAGGTTCCGGTGTGGTAGCAGCCGAGCGCGCAGATCGCCGTCGAAGTGGGGACCGCTGGGCGTGCCGGCGAGATCCACCTGGCCTTTGAGAGCCAGATCCACGCCGCCTTCGGTGGACCACAGCGAGTTTGGTACCAGGATCTGCAGCATTGCCTCGGGCAGCAGCAGGTCCACAGCGGCATCCAGATCCAGGCCCTGGCTGGTCCAATGTCCCCCCACGAAAACGTCACCGGGATCCCCGGTCAATTCCAGCCTGGTCAAAGCGACATCCCCCGGGGCCGGGCCCAGGGTCAGGGTCGCCGGACCGGTCGTCCGGAGGTGCTGACCGGCCGCCTGCACGATCAAGGAATCCAATCGGACACTGCGGATCGAATCCCCGAAGGCGGCGCCTCCGAGCTGCAGCGCCCCGGCGGGTCCCCAGGCACCTACCGCGAGATCCTCGACCCGAGAACCCGGGTTTTCAGGATGCACCGTGACCTGCGCGCGCACGGAATCGAGTAGTACCGCGTCCAGTTGCAACGGACCATCTGCTTCGAGATGGGCCGCGATCTCGTGTCGATCGCCGCCGACGCGGGCGGCCAGACGAGATACGACCAGAGCCGGACCGTCAACGGCACCGTCGACAGCCAGGTCGATCCGCGGCCGGTGAACAGGGCCGGCCAGATCGCAGCGAAGGTCGATGCCAACCTGCCCATTCCGCCACGCGGGATCGAGAAGCAAGGCTAGCAGCGTGGGTTCGTCCAGCGCGACCTCCAGGTGCAGGTCGACCGTCGAAGTATCAACCGCCCCGACGGCACTGATCCGCGCGCCCAGCAGCGTCAGGCCGAGAGTGTCCAGGCGGGCGGTGCCGGTGGGCACTCTAACGGTAGCCCGGGCGCTATCCGGCAAATCGATGAAATCCGGCTGCAAAGTCACCCGGGATCTCACGGAACAGAGGGGTACGGGGTCCGACTCGACGCCGTCGGCATCCGCCGCGACAATGGTCGTCCGCCGTTGACCGGAAACGAGGGCAGCCAGATCTTCGGCGATCACCAGCGGTCCGCTGATCGCACCGTCCACTGCCAGATCGATGCGCGGATGGCGAGTGGCTCCCACCAGATCGCAGCGCAGGTCGAAGCTGACCTGGGCTTCCTGCCAGATCGGGTTCAGCAGCAACGCCGGCAGGGTGGGGTCATCCAGACCCACGCCCAACTGCAGATCGACCGTCGAGGTATCGATTGATCCGGCGGCGCTGACCCGGGCACCCAGCAGTCTCAGGTCCAGGGTGTCCAGTTGAGCGGTACCGCCGAGAAAACCAAGAGGGTTCCGACTGCTGTCCGGACGGTCGGTCGCTGAGCCGGGATTCCCGTTCGCA
>Ga0070728_10003225_pt1 | contig 18387 bp, 12 predicted proteins | sample tdDd471_FD_66723 | JGI IMG/M metagenome (GOLD analysis project Ga0070728, IMG submission 66723) | Marine sediment microbial communities from the Atlantic coast under amendment with organic carbon and nitrate - tdDd47.1 | ecosystem: Environmental > Aquatic > Marine > Coastal > Sediment | place... | reverse complement strand
ATTTATTAACCTGTTGTCCTTTTGCAGATATTATTTGGGTAAAATATCCATATCGATACAGAAGACCTACACCCACCATTTTTAAATTCTGATCACTGGCTTCTTTCATATAATCGCCAGCCAAAATTCCTAAACCACCAGAATAAATTCGAAGAGAATAATGTAGACCATATTCCATACTAAAATAAGCAATAGCCGGTTTCTTCTGCTCTTCTTTTCTATCCATGTAGGCTTTGAACGTCAAATAAGTTTTCTCAAGCTGATCCAGAAATTTATCATTACGTTCCAGGGCTTTTAGCCTGTTCAATGGTATTTTTTCAAGAAAATCAATCGGATTGTGGTCACAATTCTCCCAAAGACCTGGATTAATACTTTGAAACAAATCCATAACTTCCGGATTCCAGCTCCAATAAAGATTCTTGGCCAAATCATCAAGTCGTTTTAATTTTTCAGGCAATTTCTGACTTATTATTAAGCGTTTCCACTTTGGCTTGCTAAATTTAAACTGTTTATCGAAATAATAAGCTCCGGTAACTTTTTCTGGTGCAATATATAAATTGACCCGATCCTCAGCCCTATTTAATGCAACACTATAAGCATCCTGATAGAACTGTATAAAGTTCTGCCATAAGAAGGACTGGCTTAATTTCCGCGCACTGTCAAAGGCCATTTTTTTCTCTGCTTCTGAATAATTAGAGAACTTCAACATCCCCTTAACCAAACTGCTTATTACCTCTTCTTCATTATAATCATTTCGGTTAATAATACTTACACCATTATTAACACCAGCGAATTTCTCCTGAATCCAAATACCAAAACCGGCTAAGTTTGTAGTGAATGTCGGAATCGAAAAAGCAAGACTTTCCAAAGGTGTATATCCCCATGGCTCATAGTAAGAAGCAAACATGGTTAAATGTATACCAGTAAGCAAATAATAATATGGGTAATTAAAAATACCATCATTTCCATCAAGGTAACATGGCACATAAAATATTTTAACTTTATCACCTACTTCATTATTCAACCCTGATTTTGCAATTTTAGCAAGTATCGGATCATTATCTACATCATTTAAATAATGTGTAATATGCTTATTATCTAAGACAACCACATTCTCCTGATCCTGTAAATTCCGAAAAACATCTCTACGAGGCCCATGATGACCAGCTGGTACCAGTATAAAGGCAAGAACAGTTTTATCCAATTTCTGTGATTTATTTAAGCGAGCTAAGCTTTCAATAAATACATCCAATCCTTTATTTTTAAACTCGTAACGACCACTAGTAGCAACAATCATTGAATCCTTAGGAACTTCATATGCAAGAAGTGCTTCTGCAACTTCGTAAAACTTAATACGAGCTTCGAATCGTCGCAATTTTAATTCATCACTATCTGGCACAAAAGAATCTTCAAAGCCATTCGGCGTCACCAGATCAACTTCCTTTTCCAGGAACTGTTTACATTCAATAGCAGTAATATCACTTACTGTCGTAAATGAATCGGAATGCTTCGCGGCAAGCTTTTCCAAAGAATGTTTCGAAACAACATTAAGGTCAAGCGCTTTAAGATCTCCATTATACTTTGGTAAATTGCTATATAGTGCATTTTGATTACCAGCAATTGCGCGCCCTACCGTTGTGGCATGGGTGGTAAAAACTGTTGCAATATATGGTGCCTTCTCCTTTAAATAAAGTAATCCTGTACCAGTAAGCCACTCATGAAAATGAGCAACTACACGAGAACTCTTTTGTAAATAAAATGAGTAAAAACTTTCCAATAATTTACCGGAAACATAACCAAACAAAGCGGGCTCTACATAATCCCAACCACCTGCAAGCGAATCAAGTCCAAAATTTTCCCAGAAATTTGTAAATATTTTATCTTTCTGACCAATAAACTTCGAAAAATCGACTAAAACAACAATTGGATGACCACTTACTTTCCACCGACCAATCTTAACGCGATAACCACTGGACTCCAAATTCATTCTCCAGTCACTTAAAATTTTTTCATCCTCCTGAAATTCCGGATGTTCCTCTGTACCTCGATAAACATCAGGTCCAATAAGTATATAATTATCTCCATAAAGATCAACCATCGTTTTCGCCCTGGTTGATATAACGGTATGAATCCCTCCTATTTTATTACATACTTCCCAACTAATTTCAAATATCTTATCCGGATTTATGCTCGCTTTTTCCATGGTAAAATTATTTACAGTTAAATGGATGACAGTATACTTTTATCAACTACTTTTTCATTTTCTGATTTTCTTAAATCCAGATGGTTTCTTAATCTGATTGAAAAATCAGTTAACACATTCATATAATTAATAAAAGCATCGTATGGAGATGAATAAGGATTGAAATATTTATGAACATCTCCATCAGAGAACCATTTGGTACACATATAGTAAAAATGATCACTTGTTTGAAGAAACATCCAATCTTTAAGAAGCCTATCATCGTCTACTTTCTCAACCATATTCTTAAGAGTATAAAGCTTCTCAAAAGCTTCGTTCTGAATCTCATTCCCTAACCACGCAGTTAAATCACGCTCTTCGTCAGCCCAGGAAATTGGATTAGGGACATGTAGCTTCGCTATTGGCTTGTGCAATTCTGCGGCTTCGGAAGGAGTTATAAAATTAAAACTAGTTCGTTCAAAAACCTTTGCAGGTAATTGCTCCATAAAATTAAAAATTCCGGTTTCCTCCCATTGGTGTTCACCAAAAGTTTCATAATCCATAAATAAATTAACGACAGACTGTTTCTCACCAATATAATTTAACCAATCCACATACTTGTCAGTAGTAAGCGGCCATTCCTGCCAATCACGATTTGAAAATCGAAAAGCAATATCGTCACTTAATTGAAAATTTTTAAGCAGTAATTTCAACTTTGGATTTTCAGCATCAGTATATACATAATTAGGGCTCTTCCAACCCATTATGTGTTTGGCTCCTTCTGTTAACATAACACGATACCCTAAGTCAAGAACAGCCTTTCCAATTTCACTAGAGTAAATTAATTCAGTATTTCTAAAAACTTTAGGTTCCTGACCAAACAAGGATATTATTTTTTCTCTGTGCTTTTGAACCTGATTCCTGAATTCTTCAATATTAGAAAGAGATGATAATGAATGAGCATACGTTTCGGATAAAAATTCAACCGATCCGGTCTGACTTAATTTCACAAAACTATCCAAAACTTCAGGGCAATATCGTTCAAATTGCTCTAATGCGGTGCCTGTTATTGAAAAACTTATTTTAAAATGACTCCCATATTCATTTATCAATCTTAAGAGTAACCTGTTCATTGGTAAGTAACATTTTCGTGCTACCTTTCTCATAATTTCATCATTTGCAAAATCGTCATAATATTGGTGATCAAGACCAATATCGAAAAAGCGATAATTTTTTAACCTAAATGGCTGGTGAACCTGAAAATAAAAACAAATTGACTTCATCGTGTTATTTTTAATTTAAACCAAGTGTATCATAAACATCTAATACTTTATTCGCGGAGTTTTCCCACTTAAAAGTTTCTACTTCTTCTTTTCCTAAACGACTAAACATTTCGGAAATAGAAGTATAATTCAACATAGCATGAATAGAATCGGCCAGTGCATCGACATCCCAAAAATCAATTTTTATAGCATGTTTAAGCACCTCTGAAACTCCCGATTGTTTGGAAATAATTACAGGTACATTCGATCGCATGGCCTCAAGCGGAGAAATACCAAATGGCTCCGATACCGATGGCATAACATACACATCACTTAATTGGTACATTTTAATAACATCGTCTCCTCGCAAAAAACCTGTAAAATGAAAGCGATCAGCAATCCCTAATTGCGCGACACGCTCAATCATTCCATGATACATATCACCAGAACCAGCCATCACAAAGCGCACATTAGGATTAACTTTAAGAACCTTTCTAGCGGCTTCAATAAAATACTCAGGTCCCTTTTGAAAAGTAATTCTCCCTAAAAATGTTACTATTTTCTCATTTACTCCTTTTATTGAACTAATTTGCTTCTGAGTTTCATTTTGCTCAACAGCATTATAAACAGTTACTATTTTCTTAGGATTAATCTTATATTTATCTACCAGTGTATTTCGAGTCAGTTTACTTACAGTAATAATCCTGTCTGCACGCTCCATCCCCCTCTTTTCAATTTTAAAAACTGCCTGATTCACATTTTCTCCACTACGATCATATTCAGTGGCATGCACATGAATAACCAAAGGTTTTCCGGATATCTCTTTTGCTGCAATTCCAGCTGAGAAAGTCAACCAGTCATGGGCATGAATCAGGTCAAATTCCTGCTTTGAGGCTATCAACCCAGCAACAAAGGCATAACGATTAACTTCATCTATAAGATTTACACCATATTTACCGCTAAACTGAAATCCAGTGCTTCCTTTATATTTTTCATTTTTAACTGTTCGCTCTTCATAATCATGCAAGAAACGCTCATACTGTTCAGGATCGAGATAAGGTACTAAGGAGGATTCAATCTCCAGGTACTGAATTTTCTCCATTAATTTCTGAACTTCTTTATCATAGTGTCTGTATTCAACACTATCGGCATCTTGCAAAGTGAACATACTTGAATCTTCATCACCATATAACTTTGGAACTACAAAAATGATATCAGTACCTAGCTGGTGCATGGCTTTAGTAAGGCCAAAGGATGCTGTTCCTAAACCTCCACTAATATGCGGAGGAAATTCCCATCCAAACATTAATACTTTCATATAACAGAAATTAATTGATCGTTATTAATCAATTTTATTAACTCAGGCATTTTGTGGTTATGACGATAAAACTTAATCAAATGATTTAATCGATTCAACTCAGCCACACTCCATGCCTGTGATATGGCTCCACGAGGATTATGAGGTGCATTTCCATCATAAATTTCAGAAACTGTACCTAATCCGCGGTAGCAAATTTCATGTTGAAAATTATTTAAGAAAGTTTCAGCTTTAAGGCAACCATTTTCTCCATGAAGATTCATATAACCCTCGAAAAAATGTCCTGCGAGCCAAGGCCAAACTGTTCCTTGATGATAGGCCATGTCTCTTTCATGTTGATTACCTCGGTACACACCAATGTATTCCGGATCTTTAGGAGATAATGTTCGAATTCCCCGTGGTGTTAATAATTCTTTTTCAACCTGATCAAGAATAATACGATTAATATTATCAGACAAGGGTCGATGCGGCAAAGAAGTAAGAATCAATTGATTTGGCCTAACTTGCCAATTTTTTTCATCCTTATTGAAATAATCGCAAATCTTTTGATTTTCAGAATCCCAGAAGTTATTAAGGATGGAATTGGCAAGCTCAACAGGAATTTCATACCATTCATCTACAAACTCATGCTCATTATAGTAACTAGCAAGCTCAAGTGTAAACAATACGGCATTATACCACAATGCATTTATCTCAACAGACATTCCTCCACGTGAAGTAACTGGTTTTCCTGAAATAACAGCATCCATCCAAGTAAGAGCTCTACCATTTTCCTCCGCAGAAATCAAATAATTTTCCTGCATCTTAATATTTAGTAGGGTTCCATTTTTATAGGCATTCAAAATATTTTTCATGAATTTACCATGCCTCTTCCACACCCACTCATAATCGCCTGTATGAAGATAGTATTGCTGCAAAGCCCAAAAATACCAAAGTGATGTATCTACAGTGCCATAATAGCCATCAATTGCTGTTCCTGAATTTGGGAAAAGGCCACCTTTCAAATCACGAACCATAGAATTCATCACATTTTTAAACTCTTTGATTTTACCCTGAGGTAAGGTTAACCCTGGTAATGCAACAAACGTATCTCGCCCTCTCTGTTCAAACCAATGATAACCAGAAACTACTTGGTAATCTCCATTTCGTTTAACAAGGAATTGCTTGGCTGAATTTTCCAAAAACTGATTAAACTTTTCAGTATGTACTTCGGTATTAATTTCAGCAATAGCTTTTCTTTTCAAAGCTTTATAAGAAATTTCCTCTAAACCTACAGAAAATATTAGGGTATCATTTGCTTTCAGGTTGAGTTCAAAATAACCCGGAGCTAATAAATCCTCATTAAATTCATAACCTCTTACTTGCTCCTGATAATATTCCACATTATAGAACCATTCCGGGCTTGCGACAAATTCAGATTTCCTAGATGTAGAAAGATGTATCTCTGGAAATTCATCATACAGATGATAAGCAATAGAATTTTTCGTCTTACGAAAATTCACATTAGCATAATGATTTGCCTTTGACAATTCATGAATCCCTCTAAAAGCAAAAAATGGCTTGACTTTAAGCGTGGCCTTTGGAGCCTTGGATCCAAGGCTATACTTTATATATAACGTATCACTGCTATTTGAAAGGATTAAACTTTTAGTAAGAATTAAATCATTTACCTTATAAGTTATTGTAGGCACAGGATAATTCTCATAATTAAGCATATACTTATGTCCCTTTGGATCATATGAAAATGGATATTTATTTATTCCAAGATTAAAATCCACTTCGTCAAGTATAATTGTTTCGTGAACAGTTGAAAGTAGCACAAAACTATTTCTTAAACTTTCAATATATGGAACGAGTAGACCATGATACTTTCTGGTATGACATAAAGCAATACTCGAGGAACAGTAGGTTCCCTTCTTGTTGGTTAATAAAAACTCCCTATCTAAAGAAAACTGAAGATTGATCAGGTTGTTCTTCTCAAAATTTATACACGACATTAACAGTTGATTTTGGGTAGTTGAATAATAATTAATTATTATCAGAACAGAAGTATTAACGAGTTGGTTTAACGGTCGCACCTGTTTTATATACTTTATTTTTATTTCAATATAACATCACAAAATCATAGATTTATTTAACATTTTTTTTGGCACAAAACTTGAAATAATCATATAAATTAACTAGCTTATAGAAATCATGCAAATAGACTTTAACAGATACTAACTAATAATCAAATTCTAAATACATTTAGACTAATTGGCTATATTTAAATGAAAAATAAACAACTATGAAAAAGTATATTTCTATATTTTGCATATCAATTACTATTACATTGAATGCTCAGGATTTTAATAAAACTGTAGAAAACAATAATCAATTCGCCTTTGATCTTCTTGAACAACTTGATCATGGAAAGAATCAAATTGTAAGTCCATTTAGTATTTCAACCGCTATTGGAATGACATATGCAGGGGCATGTAACGAAACTGAAAAGCAAATTTCAGATGTATTTCATTTTTATGATAACAATAATATTCACTCTGACTTCTTAAATATTTACAAAACAATCAACAATAAATATTACAAGGAAACAAAATTAAGATTTGCCAATTCTTTATGGACACAACAAGATTACAAATTCCTTGATAAGTTTATAAACTTAAATAAGAATAATTACGGTTCTTCAGTTTTCAATACTGACTTTAAAAAGCATACTGAAAAAAGCCGAAAGGAAATTAATAATTGGGTAAGTAAAATAACAGAAGAAAAAATTCCGGAATTAATACAACCCGGAATTCTTAATCCATTAACCAGAATGGTATTAGTAAATGCAGTTTATCTAAAAACACCATGGGTACATAAATTTAAAAAAGCAAATAATTACACAGATACTTTTTACGAAAAAAGATTTAAAAAGCATAAAGCTGAATTCATGACCAACACCTTTTCAACTAAATATTACGAAGATAGAGACTTCAAAATACTTGAGTTACCTTATGAAAACCATAATATATCAATGATAATCTTTCTGCCAACGCGCATAGTACAGGAAAAGAAACTAGCAGCCAAATTTAATTTTAAATATTACTCAAATATCATAACTAAACTTAAACGACAAAAAATAGAGATTCATCTTCCTAAATTTTCATACCGAACAAACCTGGGCTTAAAAGATCATCTCTCTAAAATGGGTATGCCGATTGCGTTCGGGAACAAAGCGGATTTTTCGGGAATGTCTGGAAATTTAGAATTACGAATTCAAGAAGTTATTCACGAAGCATTTATTGATGTTAACGAAAACGGAACAGAAGCAGCTGCAGCAACTGCTGTTGTAATGCGTATGAAATCATCATTTAATCCTGAAGATCCAATTTTATTCAAGGCTGACCATACTTTTTACTATATCATAAAAGATAATAAAACAGGTAGTATCCTGTTTATGGGAAAACTACTTAAGCCCGAAAAAAAGAATAAATAATTAATACACTGATATTCTGAAGAATTAAAAAACATTCCTTACAAGAATGTTTTTTTTATCTTTTATTTAAAATAATAATCCTACTTTCGCGTAGTTACATATGATAAGGATTAATATTCGTGTTTATTTCTTGTTATGAAGTTAAATTAAAAAACAGCAAATGTATAATCTGAATCAGGTTCAGGAAATTACCAACAAAGCACTTAGGGAAATTACTTTTAATTCGGAACCTTCTGAGCTTTACGATCCGATAAAATATGCATTAAGTGTAGGAGGAAAGCGATTGAGGCCGGCATTAACTCTGATGGCCTGCAATTTGTACACAGAAGATGTTCAGGATGCCATTGCTGCTGCACTGGGATTGGAAATTTTCCACAATTTTACGTTGTTGCATGATGACATAATGGATAATTCAGATATCCGCCGCAACAACCCAACCGTTCATAAGAAATGGAATGCCAATATCGCCATACTATCCGGTGATGCAATGGCATTTAAAGCCTATGACTTAATGCTTCTTAGTCCAGCCGATAAACTAAAAAAAGTTTTACAGGTATATAACAAGACAGCCTTGCAGGTATGTGAAGGTCAACAATACGATATGAATTATGAAAATCTTCCGTTTGTCACAGAGGAAGATTATTTGAGGATGATAAGCCTTAAGACTTCCGTGCTTTTAGCTGCTTCACTTAAAATCGGTGCTATTATTGGCGGCGCTGACCAACAGGATGCGGATCTTATTTATGATTTCGGAATCAATATCGGTTTGGCCTTTCAACTACAGGATGATCTACTCGATGTGTACGGAGACACAAAAATTTTCGGGAAACAAGTAGGAAAAGACATTCTGGCCAATAAAAAAACCTTTATGTATATCAAGGCATTATCGCTTGCAAAAGGAGAAGAATTAACAACTTTAAGAAAATATCTTCAATTAAAAGAATATGATCCTGAAGAAAAAGTAAAGGTTGTTACCGGCATTTATAACAATGTGGGCATCCGCCAACTAACTGAACTTAAGATTAATTATTATTTCTCAAACGCAATGGATGCTTTTGAAAAAATAAATATAAAAGATGAACGTAAACAAGAACTAAAAATAGTTGTTGATACGTTAATGAACCGCATAAAATAATGTTTTCAGCCCAAAGTAATTCTTTTTTAAATATTGCTTTAAACTAAAAAATGTTATTTTTGCCATTACCATATTATAGAAACTTAAAAAAAACCGACATATGTCAACAACTAAAGGTATAATTTCTCAAATTGTTGGGCCTGTTGTAGACGTGACTTTCGACAAAGAAAGTACTCAATTACCCAATATTTTAGATGCGCTAATAATTAAGAAAGAAGACGGCAGTGAAGTTGTTATAGAATGTGAACAACATATTGGAGAAAACACCGTTCGCTGTGTAGCTATGGATTCCACTGACGGATTAAGCCGTGGAATAGAAGTTTTCTCTACTGGCAAACCAATCTCGATGCCCGTTGGAAAAGAAGTTCGTGGACGCTTAATGAATGTTATTGGCGATACCATTGACGGTGTTGGAGAAGTTAATAAAGAAGATGCTTATCCAATTCACAGGGAAGCTCCAAGATTTGAAGATTTAACAACAATTCCTGAAATACTATTTACTGGTATTAAGGTAGTTGACCTGATTGAACCTTATCAAAAAGGTGGTAAAATTGGTTTATTTGGTGGTGCCGGTGTTGGTAAAACCGTTCTTATTCAAGAGTTAATTAACAACATTGCAAAAGCACACGGTGGTTTATCAGTTTTTGCCGGTGTTGGTGAAAGAACCCGTGAAGGAAATGACTTGCTTCGTGAAATGATTGAATCTGGCCTTGTTAAATATGGTGATGAATTCATCAAAAGTATGGAAGAAGGCGGATGGGATCTTTCCAAAGTAGATAAAGAGAAACTTAAAGAATCACAGCTAAGCATGGTATTCGGACAGATGAACGAACCACCTGGAGCACGTGCACGAGTTGCACTATCAGGACTTACCGTAGCTGAATCTTTCCGTGATGATGACGAAGGTGACAGTACTGCCGGTCGTGATATCTTATTGTTTGTTGATAATATTTTCCGTTTTACCCAGGCAGGCTCTGAAGTATCAGCTTTATTAGGCCGTATGCCTTCAGCTGTAGGTTACCAGCCAACTCTTTCGACAGAAATGGGTGAGTTACAGGAACGCATTACCTCAACTCAAAAAGGTTCGATTACATCTGTACAAGCAATCTACGTTCCTGCGGATGACTTAACCGACCCTGCTCCTGCTACTACTTTCTCACACTTGGACGCAACTACAGTATTAAGTCGTAAGATTGTAGAATTAGGTATATACCCTGCTGTTGATCCTTTAGATTCAACTTCTCGTATTCTTACTGCAGAAATTGTTGGTGAAGAACATTACAAAACTTCGCAAAGAGTAATCGAAATATTGCAGCGCTATAAAGAACTGCAGGATATTATTGCAATCCTTGGTATGGATGAACTTTCTGAAGAGGACAAACTGGTTGTACACCGTGCACGTCGTGTTCAGCGTTTCCTTTCGCAGCCATTCCACGTTGCGGAACAGTTTACCGGTATTCCGGGTACCTATGTAGATATTGAAGATACTATCAAAGGTTTCAACATGATTATTGATGGAAAAGTTGACGAGTATCCTGAAGCTGCCTTTAACCTGGTAGGAACTATTGAAGAAGCGATTGCCAAAGGAGAAAAAATGCTTGAAGAAGCTAAAAAATAATTCAACATGCGTTTAGAAGTTGTTTCAACCGAAAGAAGAGTATTTGAAGGGAAAGTAAGCCGAGTTCTTGTACCCGGCTCTAAAGGTCCTTTTGAAATACTAAGAAATCACGCCCCTATAGTTTCAACCCTGAATGCAGGTACTATTAAAATTATTGACAATAGTGGCATGGAAAGTCTAATCGAAGTTAAAGGAGGCTTAGTCGAAGTTAATAATAACTCCATATCGATCTTAGTAGAATCAGTTTAACTTAAATATATTGAAAAGGGGTGATTATGTTCACCCCTTTTTTGGCTTTAATTATGCATAGATTTGTTTTTCTATATTTTATCCTTCTTTTTTCATCGTTAACATATGCTCAAAAAACGGTGACTTTTAAAAGCAGTGATGATTTACTCATTACTGCCGACTTATATGAGCAAAATAGTCAACATCCTTACATCGTTTTGTTTCATCAGGCTGGTTACAGTCGTGGTGAATATAAAGAAACAGCTCAAAAACTTGTCAACCTGGGATATAACTGCCTTGCCGTAGATTTGCGTTCAGGTAAAGAAGTTAATTTTGTAAAAAACGAAACTGCCCAAAGAGCACTGGAGGATGGCAAAGAGACAGATTACCTTTCTGCCAGACCTGATATGGAAGCTGCCATTGAGTATGCCTTTAAGAAAAGTGAAAAACGAGTTATAATATTGGGGAGCTCTTATTCTGCATCGCTGAGTCTAGTAATTGCAGCTTCGAATCATCGTGTAAAAGCTGTAATAGCCTATAGTCCCGGCGAATATTTTAACGGAAAGCTAAATGTTAAAAACAGCATTTCCAAAATTAGAAAACCGGTTTATATTTCTTCATCAAAGAGAGAAGAAAACTTTATTAAACAAATCTCACAACATATCCCTAAAGAATATAAGACACTATTTGTTCCTTTCAAAGGAAATGGAATTCATGGCTCCAGATCTTTATGGAGTGATTGTGACTCATCAGATGAATACTGGTTGTCATTAACCATGTTCTTTATAAAAATTAAAGACACTAAATAACTAAATCAATATGGATGAAATCAGGTATTTAATCATATTACCTGAAAAGCCCTCCTGGCAAATAATAGCAACCAATCTAATCCGATGTATAAAGGAACAGGTTGAAGGGGCTTCTGTGTATTGTCTTGCCAACCAAAATTGCAGCTTTATACTAGACGCTAATCCAAACATCACAAAGGTCTTTTATGTACAAAAAACCGAAGTCCTGGTAAAAGAGTTTGAAAACATCCGCATTGATTATATCATAGATCTTCAAAGAAGCCGTCTTTCTTATAAAATAAGAAAGAAACTTCGTTTAGTTTCTTTTGAAATGAAAAAAATAATTCCGTTTCAGAAACACTTTGTAAAGTTCAAAAAAGATAAATTAAAAGGGAAACATCTGAATGACTTTATGTTTGAAACAGTAAGCGTTTTTGATGTAAAATATGACGGTAAACTCCCCGATACATATCATCCATCTGACAGTCTGGAGGCATTAAAATGCCTTCCAAATTCTTTTAAGGATGGATTTATTATTTTATCACTAGATTCCGATAGTCCTACAAATACAATACCTGAATCAGAATTAATTTCATTATTAAAAGAGATCCAATATCCAATTGCGATTGTTGGAAGTGAGAAAATTGCTGAAGAAGCAGAACTTCTTAAATTCACCTGTAAAAGAAAGATCTACAACACTGCAGGTCATTACAATTACGATCAGCTAATTCCATTAATTAAAAAATCGGAACTTGTAATTGGCTATAATAACGAAGTACTTCACCTTGCAGCAGCTTTAAACAAGAAGATTATAAGCATCTGGGGTTCTGGAGTTCCTGAGTTTGGAGAATACCCAATTACCAACAATCATCACGACATAGTAGAAGTAAAGGGCTTAAAATGTCGTCCTTGCGCAATCGGTTTCCGTAAAAAATGCCCAAAAAAACATTTTCGCTGCATAAAAGACCTACCACTAAACAATTTAAATTACCGAATCTTTGAAGAAATTAATAAACCGGACGTTGATTTATAGTCAATAAATAATTAGTTATTAATAATTTGGAGCCAATCCAAATACATAAGGCTTCAAGTCAACAAATAAAGCTTAAACACACAAGACCGAACTCCAGAATCCAAGGTTCTTTTTTTCTATTCTTCGTTCTTAATTATTCGCTCGCACTGGCGCCATACATGCCATACTCATGATTTTGTTTCACAAAATTCTTAATTCCCAATTCTAATAATATTTTTTTATACTTTTGCGCTGTTTTTTAATTCAATGAATTCGACTAAAATGAAGCGTAGTGATTTTGAAATAATGGCACCTGTTGGTTCTTATGAATCATTAAGAGCAGCAATTCAGGGTGGAGCAAACTCGGTATATTTTGGTGTTTCGCAGTTAAACATGCGTTCCAAATCAACCAACAACTTCACTTTTGAAGATATGCACGAGATTGTTGGTATCTGCAAAGAAAACAATATTCGCACCTACTTAACGGTAAATACCATTATTTATGACCACGACATCACTATGATGAAAAAGTTGCTCACAGAGGCAAAAAAAGCCAATATTACGGCCATTATTGCGTCTGACCAGGCAGCTATTAATTACGCTTCCGAAATAGGCCTTGAGATCCATATTTCTACACAGCTTAATGTAAGCAATAGCGAGACCGTTAAATTCTACGCTAAATTTGCCGATGTAATGGTAACAGCACGCGAATTAAGCTTAAACCAGGTTCGTGCTATTACTGATAGAATAAAGGAAGAAAATATTTGCGGCCCTTCAGGAAAGCCGGTTCAAATTGAAATATTTGCACATGGAGCATTGTGTCAGGCAGTAAGTGGTAAATGCTATTTAAGTCTGCACGAACAAAATACGTCAGCTAATCGTGGAGCTTGTTTGCAAACTTGTCGCAAAGCCTATATTGTTACTGAAAAGGAAAGTGGCAAGCAATTGGAAATCGACAACGAATACATAATGTCACCCAAAGACTTGTGTACTATTAATTTTTTAAATAAAGTGATGGATGCCGGTGTATCCGTTCTAAAAATTGAAGGTCGAGCTCGTGGACCGGAATATGTACAAACTGTTTGTGAATGTTATAACGAAGCTATTCATGCATACATTGATGGATCTTACGATGAAGACAAAATAGCCGATTGGATGGAACGATTGTCAACAGTTTTTAACCGCGGATTTTGGGATGGTTATTACCTGGGTCGTAAACTTGGTGAATGGAGTCACAAGTACGGTTCACTGGCAACTAAGCGCAAAGTATACGTGGGTAAAATTACCAATTACTTTTCTAAACTAAAGGTCGCTGAATTAAAAATAGAAACGAACGATTTGCAAATTGGTGACGATATGCTAATCACAGGACCAACTACTGGTTTGGTAAAAACAAAAGCTAAAGAAATAAGAGTTGAATTAGAGTCGGTAGAAAAAGCAGAAAAAGGTGTTCGTTGTTCTTTCCCTTCGGAAACATTATTACGCAGAAGCGACAAGGTTTACAAGTGGGTAGATACGCGACCGGACCTTGAACAATAGACAATGAGCAATTAGTAATGAATAATTGGTGTCAAGACTTTAAAAATTATAAATACAGAATTTTAAATTATGAATTGGGTGAATTTATAAAGGATGTCAGATTTCTTTAACATCTTCCCTAAACAAACCTTTAAATGATCAAAACATGAATTCATTCTCAATTTGGTAATTCAAAACTCATAATTATCATATTCTCCGTTCTAATCCCAAGTTTCATTCACTATTTCACTAATAATTAATCCCGGATAGCTATCGGGACTAATAACCAACAACTAAATGCTAAAAATAACCCAATTCAGAAATAAATGTATCGGTTGTGCCTATTGCGAAGATATTGCACCGGAATTCTGGAAAATGAATCACGACGATGGAAAAGCTGATTTAATTTCAGCCTCCGGTAAAAACAATGTATTCTCACTTGATGCTTTCGACGAAGACCTGGAGTTAATTCTTAAAACTGTTCAGATTTGTCCTGTAAAAATAATTAAAGTACAAATGCTGTAATAATATTAAATCAAAACCGCTTTCAGAATTACCAAATCCCAACCAAAACCCTAACTCCTTATTTTCTGGATATTAGCATTTATTGTCAATGTAATGTAATTGTAAAAAATAAACTTGTGTTACTTTTGTAGTACCACTATTTTGCATAATTAATACATTTTCACCTTTCTTTACCGACGGACAAATATGAATTAAGAAATTAGTAAAGCCATAATTTTATGGCAACTATGAATTACACTAATATTCTTAGGTTAAGCAAAGTGGCAGTAATAAATGATATGGGTTAAGAATCATTAAAACATCTGAAAAGGATTATTATTTGCCATGAAATAAGAGCTGCTCCATAGGGCGGCTCTTTTTAGTTATTTTGATACTCGTTTATTCTTAATGTGCTCTAAATTTTTATCACGCCTGCGTTTTAGCAATTCTACCAAATCTGGCTTACGGCGCTTGGGCGGTTTATAACGATATTGAATATAATGCTCATCATCGTCAATATTTTCTTCCCATGCAAACCGATTTCTTCGCGGAATCTCTTTTCTGAAAAAGAAAGCAAGCATAGCTCCGGTAATAGCTCCAGACAGGTGACCTTCCCAGGAAATATCAGGATTTAAAGGGAGAACACCCCAGATAAATGAACCATATAAAAACACAACTATCAAGGAAACAGCAACCAAACGAAAGTTTTTGCTTATAAAACCTGAGAAAACCAAAAAAGCAGCCATAGCATAAATTAAGCCACTGGCTCCAATATGCCATGATTCGCGCCCTCCTATCCAAAGTAAAACATTACCGATAAAGAAGCTCAATAGAAAGGTCTTAAAAGCCACTCTTGGATAAAAATAGAAGAGGGAGACACCTAACACCAGCAATGTTGCCGAATTAGCCCACAAATGGTTTAAATCGCCATGAATAAATGGTGAAAACAATATTCCGGGCAATCCTTTTAAATGACGAGGGAAAACACCTCCCTGCGACAGACTAATATCGAAAGTAAATTCAACCAATTTTATCATCCACATAAGCACTAGGAACAAAAGTGGAATAAGAATACTTTGTCTGAATCGTTGTTTCTCCAGTATTTTATTACTTTGCATGTACAATTTTGTTTAAGCTTCTATATTCAAAATCCGGCTTCACGTTTACCTCATCTTTTGGAGTAAACACAACTGTCTTTACTTCGCCAGGCAATATATCAAAATAATTTTCGCTAAAGAATCCATTCGTACCTTTTGCTTCAATATAAAAATCTTTTATTAAAAAATCACTTTTCAGGTTTAAAACATAATTACAACCTGATTTACGGATATTGATTTCAACTTCAGCATCGGGCAATTCTAAATGTTTAGGCCGATCAAAAAAGAAGATGCGTTCCGAGATGCATTTTTCTTCTTTCTCAATCCATATTTTCGCTACACACTTTTCTTTTCTAAATTCTTTCAGGTTCATTACCTGAGAATAAATACTTTGCGATGAATTCTCAGCTACATGAATATTCTTCTGAACATTCAATATTTGATTTCCTTTAAAATCCAGAATTTCCATATTCAAATTTGCATCGATTGCATTTACACTATCGGATACAATAAAAACATTCAATGTGTCATTTGAAAACAGAGGTGAAATCAACACTGTTTCATACAAATCTTTCACCTCATAATGAAGCGCTTTCCAGTTGCCGTAATAATCAATTCCAGCCCATGAAGTAACCGGCCAGCAATCGTTGTACTGCCAGTACAGAGTGCCCATGCAATATGGTTTGGCTCTTCTGTGCGCTTCTATTCCCATACCAATACCATATGCCTGCAGCAAATTACTAACATAAACATAATCTTCAAAATTGGCGGGAACAGGAAAATCGCGCTCCATGTATTTCTGAATAAGTTCTGCGCCCTTTGGATGTTTTTGATGGGTTTTAATAGCTTCTGATCCAAGATGCATTTCATCCTTCGGTATAAACTTCTTCATTGAAGAAACGGAAGGCATTCCCTGAAAACCAAACTCACTCATAAATCGACCCGTTTTTTCGATGTATTTTTCGAATGGTTCTTCTCCCCACCAAACACCCCAATAGTGCATATCGCCATGGGTTAAACTCTGTGGTTTTCCCCAACCAAACCTTGGTGACGAAGACCAATATCGACGATCACCATCGAGACTATCCACCATGTTTGGCAATAGTTGATGAAACAGCTTTTGATAATCATTCCATACTTTGGAAGAATCTGATGCATTATACCCAAACTGTTTTTGAATTCCCCAGTTATGCCAAGCCTCATCAATTTCATTATTACCACACCACAAAGCAACACTAGCATGATTTCGTATCCGTTTAATTTGTTGCATTGCTTCAACTTTTACATTTTTCAAGAAAGCCTCATTACCAGGATATAAGGCACAGGCAAACATAAAATCCTGCCATACAAGAATTCCATACTGATCGCAAAATTCGTAAAAAGCATCGTCTTCGTAAATTCCACCTCCCCATACCCGCAGCATATTAAAATTGGCCTTTGCAGCATCGCAAATTAGTTGTTCATATTTTTCATTGGATATTCGCTCAGGAAAATTATCTGCAGGAACCCAATTGGCACCTTTCATAAAAACCGGTCTCCCGTTTATTTCAAACCAAAACGCTTCTCCAAACTCATCCTTTTTCGTTTTTAACTTAACTTTTCGGATTCCAATCTTTTTGACATCTGTTTCTATATGGTTATCACATTCTATTTCTGATTTTAATGTATACAGAAACTGATTTCCCATTCCATTCGGCCACCACAATTCAGGATTTTCTATTCTGAATTCTGCGTGTAGAATATTATCACCTTCTATTAATTCCATTTTCCTGGAAATAAGTCTTTCCCCACTCTCTTCGTTAAAAATCCGAATATGACAGCTTTGTGCTTTATCACTTTCAATAATAAATCTAGCCTCGAGAGAAGCCTGACTATCTTCAATTTCTTTTTGATAATATTGAAGGTCTTTTAAGTAAAATTCGTTCCAGCTTCGAATTTTAACAGGTTTGTAAATACCGGTACTAATAATCCTTGGTCCCCAATCCCAGCCAAATTGATAGGGCGCTTTACGGGACATAACTCTGGAATCATATGGCAATTTCTGCTGCGGAATTTGGTATAAACTATCAGTAATATTTTGTGTCGGCTCAAATCGAATCTCCAGCATATTTAATCCTTCCCTAGTCAATCCTTTCAAATCATATTCCCATTGTCTAAACATATTATTAGGTTTCCCTACTTGCTTTCCATTTACAAAAACAGTAGTATAAGTATCTAAACCTTCAAGAATTAAATCGTGATGATTAA
>Ga0070728_10003224_pt1 | contig 18389 bp, 15 predicted proteins | sample tdDd471_FD_66723 | JGI IMG/M metagenome (GOLD analysis project Ga0070728, IMG submission 66723) | Marine sediment microbial communities from the Atlantic coast under amendment with organic carbon and nitrate - tdDd47.1 | ecosystem: Environmental > Aquatic > Marine > Coastal > Sediment | place... | reverse complement strand
CGCACGCGCAATGCCGCCCAAACGGAGGCCCAAGAGTGACAGCGCCGCGTGTGTGACTCCGCCCGCGACACGCGAAACGTTGCCGCAGTTACTGGCTCCAGACAAGAGGCGCGCCGACGACTCGACGATTGTGCGTGCGTCGCGCGACTTGCCAGCGCGGCCCAACTTTGACGACTGCCCAGGCGGTGCGTTTGTGTGGCGCCGCGTGTTTGAGTCGCTTGTCGACGAGAGCGATCGTGTGTCGTTTGTTACCACGTGTCGGAAACTGAACACCGTGTCAACATGGCACCGTGTTCACCCGTCTGTGACGCGCACACTCGCCGTTGCGTGTGCCGGTCAACGCGAGCCCGGCTGGTACCAGGCGCGGCATGGCATGGCGACGTGCTCCGATTGTCAAGCCGCCATCACAGGCTGTAAGAACAAGGGGCGACACCAGTTTTTTCGCGAAAAGACCTTTCAGGTGCCGGGTCGACGCGAGTCGTCGGGCGGCGGCGCGGCTGCTAACCACGGTGTCGTCAACGAGGATCGTGCCCTCGACCTGTACTCGGCACGCACCGGCGAGCGAGTGTTCAACACGGGGCTCGTGCAGCACCAAACCATTTCGTTCTTTGGCGGCTCGCCAGACGGTATCACGGCGAGTGGGCGGCTGCTCGAGATCAAGTGCCCCTACTCGGACCCGATTGTCGACGCGATTAGCGTCGAGAAGGGCTACTACGCACAGGTACAGGGACTGATGGAGGTACTGGACCTCGAGGAGTGTGACTTTGTGCAATACCAGCCCCCGATTGGCCAAGACCACGCCGACGACCACACCAATGTACTATCCGGTGTTGCACAGCGTGAGATTTACTCGCACGTTGTCATACCTCGCGACCGCGACTGGTTTCAACGCTCGCTGCCCGCGATTGCCGAGATATGGCAGCGCGTACTCGAGTTTCGTCGTGTCTACTTGCCGCTGTGGCGATCGCATCGTCTCGCGGCGGGCGCGCTGTGTTTTGTGTACCAGCGCATGGCGCGCTGTCACAGCGCCGGTGAACGAGTGCCGGCGAGGCTGCGTGTGCAGCGAGTGTTCTTCTCGGCGCTGTTTGCCATTGTCGATCGACGGATGCACGAGTGGTCGAGCCAAGACCGCTTTGACTTTCGTCGGCGCAAAACGCCAGTGGCGCCGTACCAGACGCCGACTGAGCGGGGCTTGGCACGTGCTGCAAAACGCGCCGCGACGTGCGACGCCGACTCGAACGCGGACGCGGACGCGGATGCGTTTACTACTACGGCCGGCGGAGACGTCGTCAACCCCGCTGTCGATTATGTTCTACCGTTACCACCGCACCTGGTTCGACACTGCCGCCGCACTCTAGTCCCCCGTGCCACGACGTTGTCCTGTACCTGACACGGTGTCGATGTTGATCACCCTCGATAAACTCACGAGCGCCGAGGTGGTTATTTCGTCAGCACGGGTCCACCGGGCCATCACGAGCGGCCATGGCGGCGGCGGCGGCGGCGGCGACGTGCCCCGGGGGCGCATCGTCCCTTGTCGAACACCTCGTTCCCGACACGTTGCGACGCGTCGACCGACAGGCCGCAACAATGGTCACACGACGCTACCTGTTTGCGCGTTACCATTACCGCCGCCAGCAGTTTTGGAAGTACGTGTTGCTTGTAACGACCGCCGCGGGCATCGTCGCCGGTGGTGCTGTGATCGCCGTAAACTCTCTCCTCGACAGTGACGACCATGCGACCTTCTTGCGATACTTTAACGTGCTCTTCTCTGGCCTTCTCATCACGTGCACACACAAGTTTATAGAATACCTGGCGCCACAGCAGCGCCGCGAGCAACACGAGAAGGCAGGCGACATGTATATGTCCATGGCCACAACGTTGTATCGTGAGGTGTTTATCACAGGCGACGGCACCGCGTCGGCCATAGGCGCCATCCTCGACAAACACGACGCACACCTAGCCAACATCCGCGCAACGCACGAACAGCCCCCCGCCGACGACGTCCAGGCAGACCTCGTCGCGCTTTCTCGGATGCCACACATGGTGATCCAACAGTTTGGAGACTTTCAGAGACTTTTACTACCGGTGACACCCGACAACGACAGCACCAATGTTGTGATGACAGGCGGCGGCGGCGGCGGCGGCGACGTGACGACGATTAATGTGTCGTGACAGTGTCAATCCTCTCGTTGCGCAGCGGGCACTCGGTCATAAAGTGATCCCCACGCGCCTCGCACGTCGGACAATACGCGTCGCGCACGCCGTGTGCAAAGGAGCAGTTGCGCGGGTCGAGCGGATGCTTCTTGCGCGCACGACAGTTTTCGTCGTCAGAGCAAGGGGCATACTTGCGACAACGGGTCCACCCGCGGGAAGCGTGTTTGGCAATCTCTTCTGGCGTATGCGCATAGTCACATTTCGAGGGGTCGCGACAACGAGCGCGCCAGCAGCAGCGCCGATAACTACGAGTCGTCGTCATCGTCGTCGTCGTCGTCATCGTCGCTGTCGTTGCCGCTGGCAACCCGGGCACTGACTGAGCATCACGCCGGGGTCCCCTCTGTTCGCCAATGGTGCCAATTTCACGCGCACGCTGCTGTTTCTGCACATCCGTTTCTCTAGGGCGCCCCCCGGCCTGTTCGCTTTCAGCCAATAGGTCCTTTTGTTGCCAAGTGAGGCGCACCGGCGACATTGCACGGGCCGATGGGAGGGTCGAGGACGGATCGGGCGCTGCTGCCGCTTCTGCCATTGTTGTCACCATGACTGGCTGCTGCTGCTGCCGAGTAATAAACGTGTGTGATTCAAACCCCGTGCCCAACAGGTCCGTGGCGTCGCAAAACTCGACAGACGACGACGACACGCCAAGCCCGTTGCGGTGTAGATAGTCGTCTCCCATCATGACCGTCATCTGTGACAGGCAACCAGAGAGTGCCCTCACAATGTAATCGTGAAAGACTGCATGGTCGGCGGCGCGGGCTGGTGCAACGAGCAAATCTCGGTGCGTCGGCAACGACGAGATCCGATATACGTGCAGTGGAATCGGCGACGCGCAAAGCCAGGTGCGCACCACCGATATCACATTGTCGTCCCCCGGTACCGTCGCAACAAGAGACATATTGAAATGAAATCGTTGACACGCTACGTGCCATGGCGCCAGAGGACCCCTAATAGCCACTACTAGCGCTCTGTCGCAATGTAACACGTGCACTGGCACCGATAGTTGGCGTCCCTTCTCGGTGAGCGCAGTAGTGACGCTATCGTTGTTACTCACTAGGATGACCTCTGCCATGCGCGCCACGGTGTGTGCGTCGCAGGGTTGGTCTGTGCCAAGGCAAAGAGTGCGACACGCAGTGTTCACACTGAGGCTTTCCTGCACCATCATTGCGTGTACAAACGCCAGAGGTAGTAACGCAAACAGGTCTCGCATCCACACGATGCACCTGAGAAGGTCTGACGCGTGCAATGCAAGAGTCATGTCTCTCGCACCACAACAACCAACACTGCCCCCACTCGAAAATGACGTCGTCGTCGCCGCAATGTGAGTGTGGTTGGTGGGCGCAACGGCGTCGATCGGCAGCGGCGTGATGCTGCCGTGTGTAAACACGTGTTGGACGTGCACAGCAGCAGCAGCACTAGTGTCGTGACACTCGTCGTTGCCAGGAGAGGCGGCTAGTTTGTGCTGAACAATCCGCATCAGGCGTTCCACGCTAGGATACCAGTGCGCGTCGCCTCCAGCGTGCCTGCCGGCGTCCCAAACCGAGTCCATGTCACAAATGACGTATACACGCTTCATGACGACGTGTTGTGTGCAGGACCTGCACAGACGGACACGCGACCAATCGAACCGGGCACGACGCGTCCGTGGCTGTGTGTGTATGATTTTTGGTATGATTTTCGATCAGCAACGCTTTTATAATAACACGGGGCTCGGGTCTGTTGCGCGTGCGCGCGCATGCAGACGTGTTGTTGATTGGCGGCCAGGTCAGTCGGTGCCACCATGAAGTGGCGGTGGTCACCGTCGTGGGCCGCATGTGTCTGTGGCCAGCGTGACGACTGTGTTACGAACAGTGTGGACGACGACGACGGCGGCGGCGGCAGCGGTGGCGGGGACATCGATGGCGTAGACTGCGACGACGTGTGGCAACAAGGGTCGCTATCCACCGCGTCGTCGCAGTCACCCCCTCCACCACCACCATGGATGCTTGAAATGGTGAGGCGTGAAGTGCGACACACGGGTGACGGGATGTCTAGCGTCGAAGACTACTCTACCAGTAGCGACGGCAGTGATGGCGACACGGCGCCATCGTCGTCGTCGTCGTGATAGGAAAAATAACATGTGCTTGAGACAAGCACGGGTGGTGGTGGTGGTGGTGTCGATGGAGGGGCAAAAGAAAGGGCAAAAGTGCCCTGGACGCTTGAGTAGGCGTGAGGCGGGTCGCCTGTTGTACTATGAGCGTTTACGCCGACAAGTTCAGAAACGCGCGTGGAGGCGTTTTAGACGCAAGTGCACGCGACGGCAAGTGGAGACGCCAGACCTGGATGATCATCGGTTTGAACTTCGTTTTACGTTTAGACCGCTGATGCGCATGTACTACCCCAGTGAGGCTGCTGTTGCCAAACAGCGCGTCGACCGGCAGCGCTCGTCTCTGCGGCGGTGGGAACGCGCGTGTAAACGCGAGTGCCAGGATGTGATGGTCTAGCGTAGGTAGTTTAGTTGAAAAACGAGGTCCTTTTCCAGTCCATTGTTGTTCCAGTACTCGAGGAGCAACGTGGTGTTTGCGGGCACAAAGGATGCGCCAATCTTGTCCTCGCCAAACGAATGGGGCCCCGCGTGTCCAAAGTACCATCCGGGGTTCACCACGTGGTTTTGGCGTACGTACGTCGGTGTGGCAGCGGCGAGTGCCTGTGACACGGGCGTTTCCACTGTAATTGTTTTGGGCGTGGTTGACCTGTCGATGGCGATGACAACGCCGACGTCCTCAGCATCGGTCGCACCCGGTGTGTACAGATTGACGTACACGCCAATCGCGGCGACAGCGGCGACAGTGTCGGTGACGGGCAGCACCGTTTCGCCGACCCCGACGTCCGCTGCCAGTGCGCCGATCACCGTGTCGGGGGCGAGTGTTACAGCGGCTCGGTCGAGCAGGTGTGCCGACGTTGTGTTGAGACGGATGGACAGGATGTTAATGGAGAAGGGAAATGACCACGCTTGTGTCTTGTACGTGTCGACCGCGTCGACGTGCATATGCTGCGTTGTCGTTCCGTAGTTGCCCCCCGTCTTTGTGTTCTCTTCGATGACACGTACCTCGTTGTCGCTCAGTGTGGCGACGACCGATGCGCGACCCGCTGTGACAGGGTGCCCGTCGGGACACGTGGTGGGCTCTGTCGCGTCGCCCTCGGTTAGCACATACTTCCACCCGCCGCTCGTCGGACACCACACCTCCCACTTGTACCAGGTGCGTGTCGTCATCGATCGACTGTGTGTGCTCACTACCCTGTTCTAGTCGTCGTCGTCGTCGTCGTCGTCGTCGTCGTCGTCGTCGTCGTCGTCGTTGTTGTAAACGCTAGAAAAAACACGGCGCTGTAGCCCCTCGTTAAACCGCTGTTATCTCAAGGTTGCATGCGACATAGTACACCCGCTTGTTCTTTGATGACGAGTCTCGGCGAATCTGTACACGCAGGTTTGTTGTGGTTGACGGCACGTCGGACAGAGACGAGAACGTATGCACCTGCTCATTCTCGTTGTCGATGCCCGTCTTTGTTGCCAGAACCTCGCCCGTGTCGTGTCGCACGACGCGTGCATCCATCACCGCGTCGTTCTCTACGTACAGCGTCATGTGGATTCGAGAAATGGTTGACGTGGCGTCGCCCGGATAGATTAGAGTGTCGACGGTCGTGTACGACGTTGACTTTGTCGATTGGTGTTCTGGTGCCGACGCGTGAATGTACCGTACGTTCCGAGCCCAGCCCACGCCAGCACTGCTCGTAGCGCGCGCCACCAGCACACTGCCGTCTGTGCCCACGGGCAGTCGTGTGTTGGAACCACCATTGTGTACCACCAGGTCGCCCTTGGTCGTGGTAGGAAGCGAAGTGCTGCCGCCGCCACCGCCGCCAAAGATACCCACGTCGATCAACGAATCCACGTTGGCGTACGCCAGGCCCGTGGCAGACGAGGAATCGGCGACGAGTGCGTGACCGTTGGGACCTACGGCGAGACGCGCCAGGCCCGTGCCGTCGGACGTGGCACACACCAAGTCGCCCCTGGACGCGGTCAGGCCCTTGACGTTGGCCGGTGCCGAGAAGGTTGCGCTATTGATGTCTGTCATGCCCGTGTTGCCGCCGTCGCCAATGTCGTCGCTGTTGCTTTGTGGGACTATATATTTTGCCATTGTTGCGCCATGTGTTGTGGTGGTGCGGGTAGAGCGGGTAGCGGTCGTGGCGCGCCGCGTCGTGTGGGCGTCTGGTGTCAACAAAAAAATCTAAACCGTAGTGTAGAACGCGCGCCACCACCCGACGACAAGCAAACAGCAGGCCCGTGCAACGACAAACTCATCGTGCAATGGCGAGCAAGGCACTGATGAAGCGCGGCGGCGCCAACCGGTACGACGCGTACATCGAGAAGGTGCTGAAGCAGGTGCACCCGGGCCATGGCCTGACGTGGGACGCGATGCGCAGTATCGACTCGATGATCAAGGACGTCGTCAGCCGCCTATGCCACGCGGCCAACGACCTGACGCAGGCCAACAAGAAGCAGACGGTGACGGCGCGTGACATTCAAACAGCGGTGATGCAGGTGTTTCCCGCCCCTGAGTTGGATCGGCACGCCCTGGCCGAGGGAACCAAGGCATTGACAAAGTTCAACAGCACCGCCACGGCCGCCGGCAAGAACAAGAGCAAGGGCCACTCGGGTCGCACACTGCGGGCGGGGCTTGTGTTCTCGCCGGCGCGCGTCGAGCGTCAACTGCGCTCGTGCTCAAGCGCCAAGCGCGTTGGCGCTGGCGCGCCCGTTTTCCTGGCGGCAGTTGCCGAGTACGTTGCTGCCGAGGTACTCGAGTTGGCTGGCAACTCGTCGCGTGACAGGAAGCGTCGCCATGGCACCCGGAGGCTACGCATCACCTCGCGTGACGTTATGCTTGCTGTGCGTAACGACATGGACCTCGATGCGCTTCTCGGCGGCGTCATTGCTCGCGGCGGTGTGAGACCCAACATCGAGCACCAGTTGCTGCCAACGAAGAAGAAGCAGCACGCCGAGAACTACATGCGCTGTGGCTGGGACGATCGTTTTGACGACGAGGCCGAACTTGACTATGTAGGCGGTGGTGACGACGACTACGACGACGACGACGACGACGACGACTTGTAGGCGTCGACGTAGGCGTAGGCGTAGGCGGTGCTGTGAGTTGTAGACTGTTAAACGCTTCTATTCACTTTTTTGTGTGCATTCGGTTAGTGTGGCAGCGGCATAGGTCCACCCGTGTAGATGAAAGCCACAAGAGCATCGACGGCGGCGGCGGCGGGAAAACGAAACACTATCATCGCTGCTGCGGCAAGACCGACAAAGAGAGCAAGCCCCGATGGTGGTGGTGGTGGTGGTGGTGGTGGTGGTGGTGGTGGTGATGGTGGTGGTGGCAGTCGGCGTCGTGGCTCGGGGACGTCCCGCGCGGTTGCCACGGCAAAAACGAGTGTCGGTACATGGTTCCCCGTGGCATTACAACGATCGCTAGACGCGTTAGAGTACTATCACGACGATGACGGCGACGGCGACGGCGACGAGGGGCCAACTTCGATCATGATCGATCACACAAATGGAACTCATAACATTCTTTCCATCTCCATCGAGACTGGGATGTTCAAGGCAACTGTGTACGACCGTTTCTTTGGCATTCTGGAAGAGGTTGAAGCACCGGTGAGCATCGGAACTCCTAAACGGGCGGCGTTTGGGCGTGCGATTGTCGCCGCACTGTTGCGCCATTACGCAGCAGCAGACTTGGCCCCCGAGGTTTGGCTGTTCCAGCCCGAGGGCAGCGGCGACGCACAGTGGTCATGGCGGTTTGGCAAAGAAACGCCCGCCCCGTTGCCGTCGCCGACGCCGCGGTCGCCGCCGTCGCTGCCGTCGCGACCAGTGTCGAGGATCGCTCAACGCAACGCATGCTTCTCGCAACACAACGCCAGTATGCCATGCTCGGGACTTGAACTTCGAGAGTTACTTGCACGCGGAGGCTACGGTGCGGTGCATTCGTTGTGTACACGCACCGACGACAGGTGCAAGTACGTAGTCAAGTTTCAACGATACGATGACGCAGAGGCACGAGTCTCTGCCGTGCGCGAAGCAGTACTTAGCAAGCGACTGTACGACCGGTATGGCGTTGGTCCAGCGTTTATTGGCGCATGGGACTGTCCTGCACAAAGGATGTTTGCAATGGTGCTCGATCGTTGGGACGGGAGTTTGCGCGAGTGCGAAAAACTCACGACGCCCCTCGTGTCGCACCTGAAGCGACAGGTGGGAACGTTACACAACAAGTTTTCCCTTATCCACACAGACCTGTTGGCAAAGAACGTGCTAGTGCGTCGCAACGCGCGCGGCGTCGTTACCGAAGCAACAATCGCAGACTTTGGCCTTGTCTGGCCCGCGGACAGGGGATGGACAATCGCCAAGGCACGACAGTGGCTGCAGTACTATGCTCAGTTTAAGTGCGCATGGGAAACCATGCGACTCCTTGCCTACTCAAAAGACCTGGAGCCCGACTCGGCAGCGTTCGAAGCGGTGGTCGCCAAGTCGCCGGCCATGTTTGACATGGCGCTTGTGGGTTGGCTCAGGAGGCACCAGATTGAGAGCAAATAAACACGCACACACACACACACACACACACGCACATGCACAACGCTACACGTAAACGAAGTCTGTCGATCGACGGGTTGTTACACCGTCGTGTTCACGCGACCGCGGACACCGTCGTAGCGCAGTTCGAGTGTCAACTCGAGGCGGTCGTTCCAGAACGAAACAAACTCGACGATGGCCATCGTGCCCTCAGAGTAGTTCTTGACGTGGCACGCAAGGAGCGACCGATCCTGTGCCGTAACCTCATCACGCGGCCACAACACGCTCTCGGTCCATCGATGCAGCGCGTTGTTGTGTTGCGCAGCGACAAGTGGCGACGTGCGACCGTACAGCATCTCGGCGGCAAGAAGGTTGACAAGTGCAGCGCCGATGCGGTCACGTCGCTGGTCCTTGTTCGTCTGCCAAGCGTCGACACTGCGCTGCACGATCATAAACGCTGTCACGCGATGAATCTCGTCGAGCGGTCGGACAACGAGCATCCGCGCAGCCATTGCATCGTCCACGGTGTGACGCGTAACACGCGACGGCGACACGTACTGGGCCTCGATGTCGTCGTCGTCGTCGTAGTCGTCGTCGTCGTCGTCGTCGTGAGTTTCGGCGTTACCGTCATACGACGTTGCCACACCAGTCGGTGACGGCGGGGGCGACGACGGCGGCAGTCCAGGCAATACGTCGACAACCACGTCGCCGCCGCCGCCGCCGCCGACGCTGTTACCCGACAACGGCGTGGTCAGCGTGTGTGGCGCAACGACGGGCGACGTGTTGCTGGTTGTCGTGTACGACGACAGTTGGCCGGGCGCTTGCAATTGACCGTTGCGATCGTCGCCCAGTGCGGCGACTTCGGCGACGGTGCTCATGTAGTTCCACGACTCTTCACCCCACTGGTCTGCGTCAGTAGCATCGCTGCTCGGACCACCACCCCACATCAAGTCGTCCCACTGCAGCGGCGGCGGCTGCGGCGGCGCGCCCGACACGCTTCTCGCGCCGTTGGCAACTTGCTCCTCCTCGGTGGCCGAGCGCGACTCTGAAACTTCCTCGGGATCGATCAACTCTACAAACCTGTTGTAGTCGTCGGCGCTGTTGTCGTCGCGACGCAAATGGCTCCACAGGTTCTCTCGACCCTCTGCGTCGCGTGACGACGAGGACGACAGTGACAGGGACGACGTGTCCCTCCACTCCTCTTCGGTGAGAAAGGGCTGTGACAACGATGGTGACGGCGGCGGCGGCGGCGGGGACACTGGCATGGCGGCATCAGGGGGGTCCGTTTTGTCGTTTGCGGTGCCCTGAGCCAGGGGAGTGCTCTCGTCTGCGTAGCACCATCCCTCCTCTGGGAACTGCGATGAGTGGTCATCGACTGTTGCCTTGCCATCTTTCCTGCACACGTAACAGACGTGGCAACTGTCTTCGTCTTCGTTGTCGTCGGCGTCTTCGTCGTCTTCGTTGTCGTCGCTGTCGTCGTCGTCATTGTCGTCGTCGCTGTTGTCGTCGTCGTCGTCGTCGTCGTCGTCGTCGTCGTCATCGTCGTCATCGTTATTGTCGTCGCTGCTGTCGCTGTCGTCGTCGTCCGAGGCTTCATGGGTAGCGGTACCGCTGTTAGAGTGCGTGATGGCGTCAGAGAGTAAAAACTCGTTGCGTGTGCGCTCGTCGCTAAACTCGAAACAAAGGTCAGTGGTGAGCATGAGCACGTAGGCAGCAGACTCGGGGGCGTCGTCTGTTTCGCGACAGCGTGCGGCAACAAACTCTTGCCACGCACGGTCGGCCTCGTCCGACGCCGACGCAACGGGGTACACGTGTTCGACGAGACTGACGCACATCTCGGCGTAACAATGCGCATCCCGCGTCGAGAAGATCTCTGCAATGCGCGCCACGGCAAACGGTACGTTGTAACCCAATGCGGTGCTCGGCAAGACAAAGCGACAGAGGTTGGCAAACGGCGGCGGCGACGAGAGTGGATAGTTTTCGAGATGCAACGCGAGTGCCCAACGAAACGCGTCGGCGTTACAGTGCCTGGACGCGAGTGCGCCAGCCTTTGCGTAGCGCGAGTCGCGCAGATGCTCGAGCAACGTGCGCAAGTAGGTAGACGCACGACGTGTACTCGTAAACGCGTAGCACACGCGGATGCACCCCGTGTCTGCAGTGTCGCCATAGTACTGACGCGTCGAGAGCAATCGAAACGAGTCTCTGCAGTACTCGGTTAGCGTTCGCGTGTACCAGTTGCATTCGGTCACACAGTCGATAAACTCAAAGCCAACATCCGTGGGCTCGAGGTCGCGCAGTGTGTGGCTGATGCCTACGAAGCGCGCGCGCCCGTCTGCAGTGAGAATCTCAAAGTCGACTGGCGGCGGCGGTGCGCCTATGCTCTCGTCGTCGCTTCGCTCGTCGTCGTCGTCGTTGTCGTCACTGCCGTCGTCGTCGACGCGGCGACATAACACGGGGTGCATGTCGTTGTCGTTGTCGTTGTCGTTGTCCATCGAGCCTGCGAGCGTGGGCACACGCGGCTCGAGGTGTCGCTCTCTGTTCGAGAGACGTAGATAAAAATAGGCAGTGTGAATATCGCAACGTGTAAATAATCGACAAGGCACAGCATTGTGTGCTCCACTGTTTCGTCAGTTTGCCAGGCGGACGACATGGCACACCAGCGGGGCCATGCTGGCAGCGACGGCGACTGCGGCAGTAACAGGGCAACGGGGGGTGCGGCGCGTGCGCTTCCGAGACTTCGTGATGTCATTGACAACTACCTGCAAGCGTTGCGTGACGACGACGACGACGAGGTGCTCGTTGTCATTTCGCCCGACCCAGACGGACAACTCTCGTACTTGATCCTATGCGTGTATGTGCGCGAAAACTACTGCGGCAAGAGTGTAACCCTGGCAGGAACGTACGCTACGAGCACCGGGCCACATGGCAACGCCAGCCGCCTCGACCTGTTGGATAGATTTACGATGGAGGACGCGGCACGTGCATTGTGGCTCGACTGCGACACTGCACTTGGCCTGGTGACATCCGTCTGTCACCACCTGATGTACCTACAACCACGTGACGTCGAGGAGCGCACCGTTGCGTACTACTACCCCGGACACGTGTCGTACAACCCATCGGTCAACGAGAGACCAGTGTACACGCTGGGCACCAAGTGCCCGTGGAACACTGCGATGCTACTGCGTGAAGCACTGGGCGTGCACGCCAATCCAGTGTTAGACGGGCTTATTTCGTGTGCCGACTCGGTTGCTATGATTTCGAGCAAGTATGTCGTCAACTGGAGAGACTGGCAGCAGATGCTGATGCGCGACACGGGGACCCTTGCGTACCGCCTTCGGCGCAAGATCAACTATGGCGGTGGCGGTGGCGGTGACGACGAGGAGCGTCTCGCGAAACAAAACGCAGAGTTGGGCCCAGCGTGCGGAACCATCGACGTGGAGGGAGCGCTTGCTGTACTCGAGTATCACAAATGGGGTGCGGAAAAGGGCTTGCACTCACAGTCACACACTACGTGGGTGTCACAGGTGTTGGCCTTGGAGAGTGCAGAGTGTAAGAAGGTGATGATCGACGCAACAGGCGCGGGTAGTAACACGCCCCCCGACCGTGCACACCTGTACGAGCACCTGCGTCAGAGCATTCAACGCAACGCCGAGCGTAACACTGGCCATATCGACTCGCAGAGTGTGGTGCAGTTTTCGGTTGGCAAAGGGCTGAATACGTGCACACCGGCGTACTTCCTAAGTGACTCGTTGCGGACGCTCTGGGACCTTTGGTGCCATGGGGATCACATTGTTGCGCGCCTCGGCCTGTCGCTGTCGCTATGGCCGGCGCGTGAGACGCGATCGATCTACGCTAGTCGCTTTACGTACTCTCGTGCACAGATTGAGGCTTGGCTGGTGAGGAATGCACAGAGTTTTAAGCAATGGCTGCGTGCCCGGCGAGCAGTGTCGTACGCAATCACGTCAGACAAGTGCATCTCCGTAACAGAAGACCGCAAGGGTCAGTTTGAACCACTGTTTGGCTACGACAGGTCGCCGCCGCCGGTCTAGTGTTTGCCTCGCTGTCGTTTATTCGTTTTCGGGGAGATAGACTGAGACGTCACTCCACGCGTCCCCCAGGACCAGACGGGTCAACTCTCGTCTACGACGCAGTGACCAGAGTGTTACACTCTCTGCTGCCGTCGCCGTGTCGCGCTGTAGAGTAAAGGCTCGTAGTACACACGCCTCTTGGTCCGCCACCGTAAGCACAACGTCAGGCGGAACGCAACAACGGCATACGTTTACGACAATGTGCAGCCACCCGAACGCTCTGTCCCCGGCACCGACGAGTAGACACGCCACGTCGTGCACCAAGATTGCCTGGCGCACACGAGTGATTAGGTTTGTACAGGTCGCCGCCGTTGCCGCTGCGAGTGATCTAGAATCAGGTATTTCTACGAGCCGGTATAGAGGGGGCATCGCCTTCACCGCCGCCATCTCCGCCTCCATCTCCGCCGTCGCCAGTGAACGTAAAGTAGTATCAGACAGTGCTGGAAGCGCGCCACAGCAAAGTAGGGTTATGACATCCCTGTACCGGCGTGGCTCACATTGATCTATGGTTGCGCCGCGTTTGAGTAAAGAAAGCAAAGCACGCGCGTGCCCCTTCTCGAAGATTGGAATATTCTCGTGACGTAACGAGTGCTTTCCTTGACTTATAGCCTCGAGGTAGTATCGACGTGACACGCCATGGCGGAGACACAATGTGACGGCCGCCTCTGCGACAGCGGTGTTCCATATGTACAACGTATCCACCATCACTGTGCCAAGGAGGGTCTCTACGTCACTAATGCCAAATGCACCATACAGATCCAGGAGGGTAAAGTCGGCGCTTTCGTGCTCGGCGCACCTTACTACGCAAAAAAAGACGACCACTTCTTTTGGATAGATGAGACCAAACTCCCTGACTACCGCACGCGCAGACTGGCGTTTCAGAAGTGCGTCTGTGACTAACAGGAGCGTTTCAAGGTCGGTTGACCTGTTACGCATGACATTCCGTAACACAATGTCGCCCTGTTCCAACAGCAACTTTACGCACTCGATCTTCCTTACATCATACTCTTGCTGCACATACACCTGGATTGCCGTCTGGCCGTTATACTCGTAGGTCAACGGCGCCCTATCCGTTACCGTCTTACCGAGGTGAGTCGTATTTACACTCACACCGCGTGATAGTAGAAAACGCATTATGTCAACATCGTAGCGCACAGCAGCACTGGTCCATGCAAGGCTCAGGTCAAATGCGTGATGTTCGAGGAGAGCCTCGAATGCTTGAACGGTGTTGGCAATGTCTGCGAGCGTGTATGCGTAGTCGTCTCCCCGAATCAATGTATGGTCAGGAATGCGAGTGCAAATGTCTGCACCGGCACGTATTAACGCCCTGACACAGTCACCTGCCTCGTCGTGCACCGACCTGCAAGCATGTTGCAAACCCTCGTCGAGACCATCGCGTTCTGCCACGGCACGACACGCGTCACACGCCGTCGCCACCGCGTCCATGACAACAACAACAACAACAACAAGCGACAGACACGTAAACACTGACTACGATAAGATAACACGTGGCGCGAACGCCTTTTTATCTGTGCGTCACGTGTAGGAGCATCGTCGTCGTCGTCGTCGTCGTCGTCGCCGGCAAGCACGCGTGATGCCGGGCTCAAAACTTGCTGATCTCTGTGACGTGCGTATCGAGAACCTGCGCGCGTGTGACACGTTGCTCTACGACGATTGTCGTGAAAAATGGATCAACGCCAGGCCATGCAGCAAATGCGTATGCCGCCGTCACAGCGAGGACTTTAGGCGGTATCAACACGGCGAGTCGGTGTGCTGCACGCCGTCCGAGGCGTGTGAATGCGACGACGAGGCGACGTGTCAGATCAACGAAAACGTATGCGTGTCGTACTGGCCCAAGAACCAGCGTGAGCACTGCAAGTTGCTTGCGTGGAACGCGGCAAGCGAGGAAGCGTGCTACGACTTCCCGCCGCTGTACCACCCCGGCTCGGACATGTGCCTTATTCTCGGAACCGCCGACCGACACACTGGCAAGGTGACGCCGTGCTGCGAGGGCGGATGCATCGAGTTTTGCTTTCGCTGTCCGTGTGTGCTCGACGAGGTTCACCTGTTGAACATTGACAGGTGCTGGCCGCCAACGCCCATTTCGGTGTGGACGTCAGACGGCGTCGAGAGCGAGCACGAGGTGGTGTGGACAGGGCAGGCCGACGACAGCAAGGGCATTGCACAGGCTGTTAAGATCTGCGTCGACGGTGCCAAGCGCGTGAAGATCACGCTGGATGGACAGGGGGCCGTGTGCAAACTAGTGTATCACACCAAGGAGTTGGTTGAGCACGAGTGCTGCTGCCGCGTCGCCGAGAAGCCACCTCGATGCATCGTCGTGGACGCCGACCGGTGCGCGCACGACTCGGTTGACCTTATCGACGACGAAGGCAACCTTGAACTGTCGAGTTTGCAGCGAGCCATTGACCACCTCGACGACTACTGTAAGCGCCACCGTGACGAGGCAGGGTGCACCGAGCCGTACAAGATTGTCGTGAAGAAACTGAGCGAGCAAGAGTGCTGCGTACACGTGGGGCACAAGGAGGCAATCGAAATTGTGTCATGGGAGGCACACACTAGTCCCGCGTCGGCGGCGTGGATCGGTCGTCCGCTGTTCTCGTCAGACTCGCCGTCGCTCGGTGGGCTCACGCTTTCGCGCGTCGGCGACGATCGAGTTAAGATTGTCGGAGACGTCACGGGCCTCGACGCGATTACTGCCGAGCATGGTACCTGGTTCCTGCGCAGTAGCAATCGTCTGAACCAATCTGCGATGCGTACAGGTCGCCTGGAGGTTAGTGGCGGCCTCGACAAGGCTACGCTGCACCTCGACACCGACTTGCCCCTCGACTTTGAACTGACGACCGAGCAACACGAGAAGGAGGGGTCGTTTATTGCGTACCTTGGCGATCGCCCGTCGACACTGTGCCTTCGTCTGATCGTAGGAGCAAGCGAGCGTGTTACACTCGACGGCTTGACGCTCAACTCGTTGCACACGTCGTCGTCGTCGGCCGTGCATGTGGTGAACACGGCAGTCCTCCACGAGGCCATCTTTGACCACTCGAACGTGACGGCCGAGTACGCGACGTTTGGTCACCTCGCCGCCAACGACGACGACACGCACCCGACGCTGTTGACGCGCCACACGCTGCTCAAGGTTGTTGGCTCAATGGCGACGCTGTGGAACGGCCTCGTGTCACAGACGTCGGTGATCAGTGTACGGGACCTGTGTGGCTTGGGCGACGGCGGCGAGATCGACACGCTGACAATGGTACTCTCGGGCTCTGCGAGCGCGCCTGGCGGTAGGATTTCAACGGCGTACCTGATGCTAGTCGACACGCAGATGATCGGACCGGGCTACACCAACCTCATCGGACACCCGTCGAGACACGCGTCGTCGGTAATTGCGGTGACACAGGGCTCGGAGGTGTACGGCGACGATGTCTTTGACGTCGTACGCCAACAGGGCAACGTGTCGTGTGGCCACATGTACCTGTCTGTTATTACCATCAACGAAACCGGTGACGCAGCACCAGTCTTTACGTATGCAACGTTCTCTCAGAGTTCTGGTAACCTGTACCTGGTTCCTAACCTGTCGCCGAGTGCCGTCGCCGTGTACGCGTTTCAATGCTCTCGGTCATCCAACGTCTCAATCTTTGGCCCTGAGTTCGTCGGTGACTTTCCAGGCATAGCGCCGCGCATTCGTTGTGGAAACGCTGGCCTCCACAGTGGCCATTCTCGCGTCGAGTATAATGGACTGTCGCTCGACGTTGGTGGCTTATCAGCGGTGCCGTACTTTGATCGATTATGGTCGACGCAGGACGGTGCGTCCCTGGGATTCTTTCTGTGCGACGTGGAGGACATGGGCTCTGCGGGGCCAGGGCTGGTTACCAGCGGCGCGCGGGTAAGCCTCGAGTTTGTGACGATGCGCAACACTGGGCGGGGTAAGGAGCATGGCATTGTGTGCACCGGCGATCACGACGCCGGCCACAGCGCGTCGGCACAGTTGGGTGTGTTTTTTTCAGAGTTTCAAGCGACCTTGCCAGAGAGCACTGCGACAAAGTCGCTGATTAAGGGCGACGTCGCGTCGACCATCACACTGGGCGAGTCGTCAACGTTTGACAACGTGGGCACCGTGTTACTCCTCGACCGCGAGTCGCGCGGCCTTGTCTCGCACACGTTTGTCTCGTCGACTTACCAAGTGCACGACGCTGCGTTTGTCGTTGACCGCGCGTCGCGGCTGCTTCTTTCTGCAGGCGAGAACGACAATGCTGCGTTCTCGCAGACCTTTGTGTCTGACTATGACAACGTGGTGCATGCCACACGCTGCGGTCACGTCTCGGCCGTCGGCGACGAGGCGGGCAACGCAACGACAACAACGACAAACGTGGCGGAAAACGTAAAGTTGACGCGCCTCGGCACGGCGTGCGTCGAAGACGGTGCCATCGCGCCAAGTGGCCAAGTTGCGCGATCGGTGCAGCCGGCGGCGGCAGCGGCGAGTCGCTCCGGTCGTGCCCGTGCCGGCGTGGGTGCGCTCAGTTTGGAGGAGCGCCGGGAGTTTATGACTCGTCGTCGCCGCGGTCATTGCGACGCGCGCGCGTAACACGTGGCGTGCGTGCACATTACCTAGGCACTAGTGGTGGTAGTGGTGGCGGCGGCGGCGGCGGCGGGGTGGCAAGGCGGGTAAATAGCGCGCGAGTACACAAAGCCATCCTCGCCATTGTCATAGTAGCCAGCGATCGTTGCGCGTAACATAAAGCCTGCACGCTCATACATGGCCAGTGCTCCGGTATTGGACGGCCGCACGTGCAACGATACAACGTGGCGCGCGCGAAGATCTACCCCCCGTTGCGTGTCATGGCTACTCGTGGCGGCAGCAGCGGCGGCGGCAACAGCACGCTGTTCCTCGTCGCTGGCTGCTAGGAACCGACGCAGTAACTCGCTGGCCACGCCCTGTCGACGACTACTTGGTGTGACTGCAATCGAGAACAGCACGTACTGGGGACACTGTGGTGTGTTCGGCGACGCGGCGCACTCGGTACACTGCATCGCACTCGAGTCCTGTCCGTACTGCGCGCGATAGCCGAGACAGTAGCCGACGACGCGCCGGCGGTCCTTGGCGTCGACCGCGACAAAACTCACGCCGCGACCCTCGGCGCGCAGTGTAGACTCCCAAAATGATAGTGTGTAGTTTTCGTGTAGGCACCGCTCGTTGACTGCCTTCATCTTCTTGGCGTCCAGCGCCGTGGCAGCACGAAACGTCACGCCGCCGCCGCCGCCGCCGCCACCATTTGCCGAAACAGTTGCCATCGGCACGCGTCACCCACAACAGAATGTGTGACTTCGCTTCGGAGCGTGTAAATGTATTTCGTGTGACCAAACGCATCGGCATTTATTGGTCGTCGTCGTCGTCGTCGTCGTCGTCGTCGTCGTCGTCGTCGTCGTCGTCGTCGTCGTCGTCGTCGTCGTCGTCGTCGTCGTCGTCGTCGCTG
>Ga0070728_10003223_pt1 | contig 18389 bp, 15 predicted proteins | sample tdDd471_FD_66723 | JGI IMG/M metagenome (GOLD analysis project Ga0070728, IMG submission 66723) | Marine sediment microbial communities from the Atlantic coast under amendment with organic carbon and nitrate - tdDd47.1 | ecosystem: Environmental > Aquatic > Marine > Coastal > Sediment | place... | reverse complement strand
GCCAATCTAGCCTGTTCTTCTGCTTCCAGTTGTGCTGCCTGTTCGGCTGCCAATCTAGCCTGTTCTTCAGCTTCCAATTGCGCTGCACGTTCGGCCGCCAACCTAGCCTGTTCTTCGGCTTCCAATTGCGCTGCACGTTCGGCTGCCAATCTAGCCTGTTCTTCTGCTTCCAGTTGTGCTGCCTGTTCGGCTGCCAACCTAGCCTGTTCTTCGGCTTCTTTTTCAGCTTGAGCCTGTGTTGCGTCAGTATTTGTTGCCTGAGCTGCTGCCTGAGCTTCGGCAAGGGCCTGTGCTTTTGCTTCACCTTCCAACCTGGCGCGTTCTTTTGCCTCTGCTCTTTCTAAAGCTCTTGCCTCTGCTGCCAGTCTGGCTTCTTCTTGTGCTGCTGCTCTCTCCATTGCTTTTTGTTCGGCTAATTGAGCTCTTTCTTCCGACGATAATACCGGTTTGTTTGAAACGGCCGGTTTACGTTTTTGATCTTTTATAAGTAGTGCCTCTTCCCTATCATCGCCACTGTAATGGTACCTATTTCTGGTTTGGAACTTATAAGCCAAGGTAAATTCGTGAGACGAACCAAAGGTCGCTAAATCTCCCATGGCTTTTTCATAATTGTATTCAACGGATATTTGTTTGGTAACATTAAGTCCCACACCTCCAGTAAATCCATAAACGGTATTATAACCCACTTGTGCCCAAATACCTTTTGGTACCGTAAGCATGGCAATTCCAGAAAAAATGGTTTGGTCTTTTTTAAACTCCGATCTAAGCAATGCAGAAAATTTACTCTCATCAAAAAATCCACGACTGTACATGTATCCTGTATACATAACATGAGCTTGGATGCTTTGTTGTGGGTCTTCTTTAATTAATTCGGAAGTTTTGATATTGTATTGTACCAAATTATTGACAGATAGTCCAAAATCAAAAAACACCAATCCGTAATTGATTCCCGGACTAACACTAAGCACCATATTTTTGGGAATGTTATCCAAGGAAGGATCTGCTTGGTTGATCACAACGTTCCCTTCGTTGATATTGCTTTTGTAAAATCCTAAGTTTAAACCAAAGGTTAGATTACTATCTGCTTGCAACCTGGCGTTATAAGCAAAATTCAAGATGCCACCAAAAGTGGTCAATACACCATAGTTTTGCTGAAACAAACCAATTCCCACTCCTATGTTCTCACTATACCTGCCTGTATAATTTATAAGATAGGTTTGGGGTGCATTTTCAAACTGAACCCACTCCCGTTTATTGGTAATGTTTATATATGTATTTTGCTCTCTTACAAAACTAAAGGTAGGCTGGGTTAAATATCTGTTGAATTTTAAAGAGCTTCTTACTGGAATAGCCAAAGACACAACCCCATCTTCCTGTGAAAAGGAAAATTGTGTTGAGCACAAGAATATAGCTATTATCAGTAGATAGGCTTTCATGTTATTTTATAATGGTTATTGAACCTTTTTTTGTTTTATTGTCTGTAGTGGTAATCACGTAATAAAAAACAGGGTTCACACTACTGAACTGAATTTCGTTTTCGGGCCAATTATTCAAATAATTGGTGGTATTTAAAACTGTTTTTCCGTAAGCATCCATAATAAGCACTTCGGTATTGGTTCCACTTACATAGATATTTGGTATAATCCATGTATCGTTTATACCATCACCATTCGGACTAATAACATTTGGAATATCTGCCACACTTGGAAAAGGGTCCACTGGTTCTTCGATTTCAAATAAAATGTCGTAGGAAACCAAACAACCTGTGGTTTGACTGATAACTACTTTATATGTGCCATATTCAGTCGCATCATAGGTATTATCAATCGCGCCAGGAATAAGTACATTGTTAAAATACCATTGAAACTCTGGGTTTATTGCTGTGGTTGTAACTTCTACATAAAGTGTCTCTCCTGGTTCCATGGTATTTATCTCTTCCACATTGATACTGCTCTCAAAACCTTGACTCACCAAATCAATACTGGCAGTGGTATTACAGCTTCCCAAATCGATACTTACAGTATAGGTTCCAGATAAAACGGTATCCAAACTTTGATTGGTAGCTCCATTAATAGCTTCGCCATTTAAAAACCACTGGTAACTGTTACCTGCTGTAGTTGTTAAAGTGGTTGGACCACCACTTGGACAGAATGGATTTCCCAAACTTGATACAATGGCTGAAGTAGTACCTGAAGTAGATTCTGTAACTGTAACCCTATTGGAAAAAGAATCTGAAGTACAGGTCCCATAATTGGTTTCCACAAAATAAGTTCCTGGTGTACTTACGGATAGACTTTCTCCTTCGGCCACAAAAACAGAGGTTGTTGGCCCTGTTTCTCTATACCAATTAAAGGTCAATGATGGATAATTCAATGGCGAATCGTTCATGCCTGTACCAGGATTGTCTATTGTTAACAAATAACTGCCTCCAGCACAGTAGCTTGCTGTGGAAATTAAATTATTTATGGTAAAAGGGCTGTCTTGTATTTTATAATAAGCTGCAAAGCTTGGAGAACCGGAACTGGTAGCTGCTGGAGCTGTACTTTTTATTCTCAATCTGTAGGATTCCCCTGCTGTATCTGTTGGCAAGGCAAAATTTAAAGTGGCTGGCGAAGTTGTAACTGCTCCTGGACTGGATGTATAAACAACCGTTGGGTTGGCAAAACTTCCGTCAGCATCAGATAATTCTATATGGAATTGATTGGTTGGACTTAATCCTGCTTCTGGTGAGAATACAAAAGTGACATTATAAGAATTAAAACTCGCATTTGCACAAGCCTGACTGAAACCAATATTTGGCGCACCAATAACTATTTGAGCTTTTAGGTTCTGATTTAGAATAAGAACAAAAAAACACAGTACAAAAAAAAGGTTTTTAACAAAAGTAGTTTTATTCATACGCCTTGCTTATTGGTCATCAGTACAACATGTGTTTTTATTTATAAACATCATGATTTAAAAAATTGAGGGTTCCGTATTTTTTTGGATTAATTAAAAAGAAGTTATGAGATAGTACCTTACAGAACAGCCCATAGCGTTTTGATTCTTTGAAATTTTTAAAAGTTATGGCTTAATCTAGGCTTGAGGCTACAATTTTATTGATGCGAAGTCTAAAATCCGGCCTTTTGGCATCTTGCAAATCAATGAATGTTTCAGAATCCAATCCTTTGGAATACACATTAAAAAAGCTACTGTTTCCATACCAGCTTTCCAAATCTTCATTATTATCATTGTATTCCGTGAAGATGTTTCCATTACAATTATTGAAATACATTTCCGTGAATTTTATCCGTTCCAGGTTTTCGTTGTTTATCTTAATCTTTCTATCTAACAAGACAGCTGGATTAAACCCGGAAATCACACTTTTACTCATGTCAAGCGAAGCGTATTCAGCCACATAAATGGCTTCACGAACCAATCCTAATTTTATTTCGGACTGTAAATTATCGCTGGCATTGATTAATGTCAAGTTGGTAGCCATGACCAAGGTTTGCTTTTTGGTAAAGTCTATTTCTTCTTTATCGTTGTTGTAAGAAGCCACATGCAATGTCCTAGAACCTTCTGGACTGGATATGTAAGACGACCTAACCGCCAGGGAATTGTATAAGTTGCATTGTGCGCCGTAATTGAAGTTGTAATCTATTCTGTTCGATTTATAGGAAACAGCTTTACTAAGGTTCACCTGTCCTCCAAAAACATCAAAGGAATTTCCTGCCGAAAAACTTACCATGATGTTCTCTAATATTGTCTGGCTTCCAACTCCAGCCAACAACAATGCGTTAAAGTTATCACCTCCTTTTAATTTTTTTCCAGCATACTCTATTCTTACATATCTTAAAATACCGGAATTGCTTTCAATATTATCGCCACCATAACTGATGTTTTCGTATGAAGCAGCTTTAAAATTATGATTTATGGAAGAACCATTTCCAAATTTATTGATTGGAGCATCACCAAGAATAATGATGCCTCCCCAATCCCCTGCTTTTTTAACACTTCGGTTTGAGGTAAACACTATGGGATCGGTTACCAAGCCATCGGCTATAATTTTCGCACCTTTTGTGATTATTAAAGACCCATTGGTTTTAAAGTCTCCAATAATTACTGTTCCTGGTTCTATAGTAAGTGTGGCATTATTGGTCACAAAAACATTTCCTAGCAACAGATAGGTGTTTTTCTTAACCAATTTGGTGTCTGTAGAAATGTTTCCAGTTAAAATTTCGGTAGCTTCACCATATTCTATCTGGTCTGGTTTAAATTCGGTCCAGGAATTCAACCAATTATTAGTGCCTATAATACCCTTCTCTTGTTGAGGATATACATTGCAAAACACTAATAGAAAAATACTTAAGAGTTGGGGCAGATTTTTCATAGTTACAATAGTTAATTATTAATCATAGAAATTCTTTTTATTATAACCCAAACATATAAATTAATTCCACTAAATACAAATAATAACGACGAAATACACAAATGAATTTGTTTTTGTTGTTTTTTCTTACAAAAATTCTTGTTTTTAGTAACTTTTAGACCTAGAAATTGAATAAACAGCTTAAAAACAAGAAAATAACATGTATGACATCACAAAAAAAATTTGGAACAAATGGTTTAATACTTAAAAAAGAAGCAAAAAAAATCATGCTATTTCATAAACTCCAAGAATTATGAAATAGCATGAAAAAATTAACAGGCAGTCATTAAAGAACATTCACTCTTTAAAACCTATTGTTTTCACTATATATATGTAGGGCTTTTAGGGTCTCTTCATAAAACAGGATGGCTGCAATTAAATTGGCCCTATCGGAATAGGGTAAAATTTTATTTTGAAAATCCATAGTGCTTTGAAAATAATTGGTAGTCGCTTCAATTTGTGTATCTAAAGCGTTTCGGTTATCCTTGGTATCTGGAATACCGAATGTAGACATGGTTACTCCTGGTTTTGTAGCGAATGCAATATACGGAAGTATTTTAATGATTATTTCAATACGCTCATTGTACAATCCTAACAAAGCGCCTTTTTGCATTTGCTCCAGTTCTTTTCTGTCATGGTATTTTGAAATGGATACGTCTTGACTTATGATACTTTTTGGAGCATCTTTATTTTGAGCTGTACCAATACCTACCATTAAAAAGAATGTGAGACAAAATAAAGTAATTTTAGATTTCATATTTGAGATTTTGGGATTCAATAAGACAAATTTATGCAATTAAACGAAAAAAACAAGCGTTTTGTCGATTATTTGTTGTATTTCAATATTTTTCCAAAAGAAAACATCACTTCAACCACTATAACATTCAGTAAATTATGTGGTTACATAGCCTGCATTCCATTTTTACAGTTGGACAACTTTTAGTACTATATTATATAGGATCGGTAATTTTTAAATTGCAAATCTATTTTTTAAGCGTAATGAAACCTAAACAGATGATGTGATTTAATATTTTTTTTGGCACTTCATATCTTCGGCACAATAAATGTTATTACCTTCGTTATAATTAAAACCTAACTAAATAATATGCTTAAATACGTTTTTATTCTAAGCCTTATGCTTCCCTTATGGGCTTTTTCTCAAAACTCTGCTTTTAAAGCGGGTGAAAAATTATCCTTTACAGCTTCTTACAACATGTCTGGCGTGTTAACCGAATTGGCACAAGTAAACATGGAAACCAGTGAAGTTAAAACCTCAAAAGCCACCCTTTTAAGACTAAAGTGTACAGCAACCACATACAGTAAATGGGATAGTTTCTTTAAAATCAGGGATCTTTATGAAAGTTATGTCAGTCCTAGTTCCGTAAAACCTTATTTATACAAAAGGGATATATATGAAGGCGGTTATACCAAATTTGTACAATATAAATACAGCCACTCCAAAGGAACCGTGGAGAGCTTAATAAGAAAGAAAAAGAAAGGTGGTGGCACTTACGATCAAAATAAAACCTTGAACATATCCAGCAGTACAAAAGATATTGTTTCCACCATATATTATTTAAGAACCCTAAACCTAAGTTCCTATGCACCTGGCAAAAACATGTCGCTCACTGTCTTGTTCGATAACAAACCTACAGAAATTGTCATATCGTATTTAGGCAAAGAAACCATTAACACAAACATTGGTAGCAAAACATGTTATAAATTAGCTATTTCCATTAAAAACAGTAATGTTCTAAAAGGAACAAACGACAATTTGCTTTGGCTCACAGCCGATGAAAACAAAATCCCTGTTTTCGCTAAATTTAAAGTTGCCGTTGGGAATGGTGAGTTAAAAATTAAATCGGCAACCGGATTAAAAAATTAAAATCATGAGAAAATTATTTATTATCTTAGGTATCATAGCCTCTGTTTTAGCCCTTGTTTTAGCAGTTCTACCGCTATCCAACTTGGCATATTTTCCTGCAATTGCCGCTTTATTGTTTGGTTTGATGGCTTTTTACATATCCAATAAAAACAGTCAGTCCGTAAAAACAGTTCAGTTGGTTTTTTTATTGACCATTATAGCACTTTCAATTTCCATCTATAAATCGATATTCCAAACGGTTGAAGTTGGAAACACCGAAGAATTACAGGTAAGGGAACAACAATCTGAAGAAGAGGCCATAGAGGAACTTGAGGATTTGGATTTGGAGGACTTGGATTTGGAATAACCTATCTTAAATTAAATGACCTAAAAAAACCTGTTAAGAAGTAGGGCCTTCTTTACAGGTTTTTTTTATTGGGTTCAACACGATATTAACAACTAAAATTGAAAAAAATTACAAACCTTTTCAATATCATTTTTTTTTAGTTTATTTTGTTCATATTTAAGCTATTAATTTATGAAGGTATTTTTAATTGCATCCTTTTTGTCATTGGTAGGCTCTTGTGCTACAGAGAAATACAGCACAAAAATCCAAAACTTAAAAGATAATATCAAAATCAGCGATACTACTACCATTAGATCTTATGCAAACACCATAACTTCCACCGAACTTAAAAACCTGCTCTACACCTATGCCAGCAAAGAATTTGAAGGCAGAGGCACAGGAGAAGAAGGCCAGAAAAAAGCAGCGAATTTTTTAAAAACCTATTACTTATCGCAAAACATTTCATCTCCTATTAACGATTCGGTATATTTTCAATCCATCCCAAAATCGTATTTTCCAGATGACATAAAAGCTACCGAAAATGTGGTTGCCTATATTGAGGGCATTGAAAAACCAGAAGAAGTCTTGGTGATTTCGGCCCATTACGACCACTTGGGCATTGAAGATGACCAGATTTATTATGGAGCAGACGATGATGGCTCCGGAACCGTAGCTTTAATGGAAATGGCACAAGCCTTTAAAATGGCAGCCAAAGATGGTTTTGGCCCAAAACGCTCCATCCTGTTCCTGCACCTAACTGCAGAGGAAATTGGGTTGCAAGGCTCTAGGTTTTATACCGAAAACCCTATTTTTCAACTATCTAAAACAATCGCAAACCTCAATATTGATATGATTGGACGTGTGGATGCACCACATGAAAACAATAGCAACTATCTCTATTTAATTGGTACCGATAGATTGAGCAAGGAGCTGCATTTACTTTCAGAAAAAGTAAACGAAACCTTCTTTAATCTCGATATAGACTACAGGTTTAATGATGAAGACGACAAAAATAGATACTATTACAGAAGCGACCATTACAATTTTGCGCTTCATAACATTCCCGTGATTTTTTATTTTAATGGCGAACATGAAGACTACCACCAACCAACCGATACTCCAGATAAAATAAATTATCCGCTTTTGGAAAAAAGAACCCAGTTGATTTTTGCAACAGCCTGGCAACTGGCAAATAGGGAAAACAGACTTATTTTGAACGAAAACATGTAATAGGAGCTTGCTTGATGTTAAAATTTGTTAAAAACATCAAATCAACCTATTAGGTTTAGCTATTTTTGTTTCATTCATATTTAAAACAACACAAATGAAAAAATTGCTATTCCTTATTTGCAGTGCAGGTATCTTACTGTCCTGTGGGTCTCAAAAAACTGAAGCAACAGCCAACCAATCATCAACGGTTGCCCAAACTCCAGTAGATGCAACAACTTATGGTAAAACCATTACAGCCGAAGAATTAAAAACAGACCTTTATATTTATGCTTCAGATGAGTTTGAAGGTAGAGGCACTGGAGATCCTGGACAAAAAAAAGCTGTAAACTTTTTAAAAGAGCAATATATGGCAATGGGTGTGCCCGCTGCCCTTCCCAATAACAATTATTTTCAAAATGTCCCTTTAGAAAAATTGGGCGTTCCAGAAGTGTCGTTGACCGTAAACAACAAAGATTTTAAAATTGTGGACGATTTTGTATCGGTTTCATCTGTAGAAGATGGTTCCCTAAAGACCTCAGAAATTATATACGCTGGATATGGAATTGATGACGATGCTTTTTCAAGTTACAAAGATCTGGACGTTAAAGGAAAAGTGGTTTTAATTAAATCTGGCGAACCAAAAGATGCCAATGGAAACTATGTAATTTCAGGATCTACCGAAGCTTCCAAATGGTCCAATTTTAGACAAGCCTATGCTGCAAAACGTGATGCTGCCAAAGAAAAAGGTGCTGCTGCAGTGTTCTTTTATTACCCAGAAATATACAACATGGCTGCTGCTCGTTTTGGTGGTTCCAATGGCTCTATTTCCCTGAAGGAAAACAAAGAAAACATGTATTATTTTTTAATCAATACAGACTTGGCAAAAACCTTCTTAAATGATATTGAAACCAACCTGAACCATCAAACAATTGAAGTGTCCATGGAAATAAACTACAAAAATGTGGCCACAGACATCATTTCCGAAAACGTTGCAGCCTGGATTAAAGGATCTGAAAAACCAGACGAGATTATAGTGATTTCGGCACACTTGGATCATGAAGGTATTAAAAATGGGGAAATCTATAATGGTGCAGACGATGATGGCTCTGGATCTGTAGCGTTGTTGGAAATTGCCGAGGCTTTTAAAGCTGCCGTAAAAGATGGACATGGACCAAAACGCTCTATCTTATTGCTACACGTAACTGCTGAGGAAAAAGGGCTTTTAGGCTCTCGTTATTATACAGATATGGATCCTATTTTTCCTCTTGCAAATACAGTAGCCAATTTAAACATAGACATGATTGGTCGTGTGGATCCAAAACACGAAGCTGGTGATGGCAATTACCTATACTTGATTGGTAGTGACAAACTAAGTACTGAACTGCACAACATTTCGGAAGAAATGAACAATAAATATACAAACATTGAATTTGATTATACCTATAACGACGATAACGACCCAAATCGTTTTTACTATAGAAGTGATCATTACAATTTTGCCAAAAACAACATTCCTGTCATTTTTTACTTTAACGGAACACATGCCGATTACCATAAGCCTACGGATACGCCAGATAAAATTAGATACGATTTGTTGGAAAACCGAACTCGCTTGATATTTTACACTGCTTGGGAGTTGGCCAACAGGGAAAATAGAATTGTAGTGGATAAAGCTACAGATTAACATACTTATATTTTCGTTAAAAAAGCTTTCCTAAATAGGGAAGCTTTTTTTATTTTACTTAAGTTTACAAAACTTAAAAATTAACAATGTCCTACGCAGATATCACAAGGAACAACAAATCATCCTTAAAAAAGTTTTCACATCAAAAACGGTTTGATATTGCTATGGATTTAATTGACTTAAAACCCAAGGAAACCTTATTGGATTTTGGAACTGGAGATGGCTACCTGCTGCAATGTTTGCATGAAAAAAATGCAGAAGCCAAGCTTTATGGTTACGATCCCTTGGATTTTATGTTTCAGGAATTACAGGACACCATCAAAAAAAATGACCTAAACAACATTTTCATAACAAACAAACTTCAGGAATTACCAACAAACAATTTTGATGTGGTGACCTGTTTGGAGGTTTTGGAACACTTCTCTGAAAAAAACCAAAGGGAACGTCTTAAGGAATTAGCAGACAGAGTGGCTGTTAAGGGCAGAATTGTTATTTCTGTCCCTTTGGAAACCGGCTTGCCTTCTTTGTTAAAAAATACAGTCAGGTTTCTTATTGGACAAAATAAAGAAGAAGCTTCCTTAAAAAACATTGTCAAATCGCTTTTCGGAATTAAAATAGAAAGACAGCAAGAAGGATATATTTACACACATATAGGCTTTAACCACAAACACCTGGAGAAGCTTTTTGGTGAGCTTAACCTGAAAATTGTAAGAAAAGAATATTCACCATTTAAATATCTTTACAACTTTGTAAATTCTCAAGTATTTTATATCTTAAAAAAAGTTTAAAAACTCAAAAATGCACTTACCATTATTAGAAGACATACTTATTTTACTAGGCTTTTCAGTCATTATAGTTTTTTTATTGCAACGCGCCAAACTGCCTTCCATATTGGGCTTTTTAATTACTGGTGTTATTATTGGGCCTTATGGGTTAAGTTTGGTAAAAGCTGTTGAAGAGGTAGAGGTTATTTCAGAAATTGGCGTCATCCTCCTACTCTTTGTTATTGGAATGGAACTGTCCATAAAAAAACTGGCTTCCATAAAAAAAACGGTTTTTATTGGAGGTGCCATACAGGTTGGTTTAACGGTTTTGGTGGCAGGAAGCTGTTATTATTTGTTAGGAAATAGTTGGAACGAAGCTGTATTTGTAGGTTTTTTGTTCTCTTTATCAAGTACTGCCATTGTTTTAAAAGTGTTCCAGGACAGAAATGAAATGTCCACGCCTCATGGAAAAAACGCTTTGGCCATATTGATTTTCCAAGATATTATCGTGGTACCCATGATGCTCTTTACACCTATCATTGCTGGAGAAAGCACCAATGTTACTTCAAGTATTCTATTGCTCTTGGTCAAATCGGTTGTGGTTATAGTTATTACCATATTAAGTGCAAGATATGTTGTGCCCAAACTAATGTATGCCATAGCAAAAACCAATAATAAAGAACTGTTTTTATTGACTACCATTACCATTTGTTTTGCTGTGGCCTTCTTAACATCCGAAGCTGGTTTGTCACTGGCTTTGGGAGCGTTCATGGCTGGATTGATTATCTCGGAATCCGAATATAGCCATCAGGCTACCAGCATCATTCTGCCTTTTAGGGAGCTATTTATCAGTTTCTTCTTTATTTCGGTGGGCATGTTGCTTAATTTAAACTTCTTCTTCAATCACATTGGTGTGATTCTTTTGTTGGTCTTGACTGTCTTGATCGTAAAATCCATCATTGCAGGATTGGCAGTAGCTGTGTTGAATTATCCTTCCAGAACGGTTTTAATTACGGGTTTGTCCTTATTCCAAGTGGGTGAATTTGCGTTTATCCTTTCAAAAGTTGGGATTCAATACAATTTATTGTCTGTGGAAACCAATCAGTACTTCTTGGCTGTGTCCATAGTTTCCATGTTATTGACACCTTTTATCATTATTTTTTCAGAAAATATTTCCGAACGTTTTCTAAATACCAAAATAGCTAAGGCTTTGGCTTCAAATTCCAAAGAGAGTCCAGAAGCCTTAAACGAACAAATGGAAATGGATTTAAGCAATCATTTAGTGATTATAGGATATGGTATCAATGGGTCCAATCTGGCAAAAGCATCGCAATTCAGCAACATTCCATATGTAATTATAGAACTTAATGCTGAAAGCGTGAAACGTGAAAAAGCAAAAGGAATCCCTATTTTGTTTGGTGATGCCACACAACCACACATGTTGGAAACCGTTAATTTATCGAAAGCCAGATCTGTTGTGGTGGCCATTTCCAATCCTAAAGCCACAAGAACCATTATCAGCAACATTCGTAATATCAGTCAATCGGTTTATCTGGTGGTAAGGACCAGGTATGTAAAAGAAATTCCGGAACTGATAGCTCTTGGTGCAGACGATGTAATTCCTGAAGAATTTGAAACCTCGGTTGAAATATTTTCGCGTGTCTTGCACGACTTTTTGATTCCAGAAAACGATATCACCGAATTTATTGATAGGATTCGAGCAGACAATTACGAAATTTTCAACTCCAAAAAGAAACTGCCTAAAACCTTTAAATCCACAAAAATCCCTAATGTAAACATTACCTGTTTACGCGTAAACATTGATAGTGGCAAAATTATTGGCAAAACACTCAAAGAGTTGAACATTAGAAAAGAATATGGCATCAATATCTTGGCCATAGAACGCAAGAATGATGTGATAGACCATATAGACCCAAATGATAAATTGTATTACAACGACAAACTATACGTGAGTGGCAGACAAGAAGCCATTGAAGCGTTTCATAGAGTTTTAAATTAGCAAAGTTTTGATGCGTGTTATTGAAAATATAAACTTGACAACTTTAAATGGTGAAGACCTAGACCTATTAGAAGTTTATAAAAACAACCCCTTACTCATACTGTTTTATAACAACCAATGCTTAGGTTGCACAGGACGTGCCATTCCATTGGCATACCAACTTTCAAAAACTTATCCTAAACTTTCAGTAGTGGCCATACATAGCACCTTTGGAAACCAAACAATAACCAAACAAGAAATTCTGGACATCTTTACTGCTAAAGAAACGCCTTTTCCTATTTTCTTAGACCAACATCATAAATGGTTTGATGCCTTTAAATGTGAAGGTACGCCACATTGGATTCTATTAAATGAGAAAGCTCAGGTATTTCGTTCTTTTTATGGCTCTCAAGAAAACTCACAGAATAGATTGTATTATGCTATTGAAGAACTTTTAACAAATAGATAAACAAAAAAATGAAAGAATTTTGGAACGAGCGTTACAACCAATCAACGTATGTGTACGGAAAGCAACCTAACACCTTTTACAAATCACAATTAGACTTATTGGTTCCTGGATCCATACTCTTTCCTGCTGAAGGAGAAGGTAGAAACGCTGTCTATGCAGCCACTAAGGGATGGCAAGTGGACGCGTTTGATATTAGTGATGCTGGAAAAACAAAGGCTACACAATTGGCTAAAGAGTATCAGGCCTCTTTAAACTACACTATTGGAACCTTTGGACATTTACCCTATAAAAAAGAGCAATTTGATGTGATAGTACTCATATTTGCCCATTTTGATCCTGAAAACAGAATGGAATACCACCAACAACTCTGCGATTATTTAAAGCCTAAAGGTAAAATCATTTTAGAAGGTTTTAGTAAAAAACATCTGGAATACAGTAAAAAGAATCCGGCAGTTGGTGGTCCAAAAAATCCAGACATGCTTTTTTCAAAAGAAATGATCCTATCAGATTTTAAAGGGTTTAAAACCCTTTTGTTGCAAGAACAGGAAGTGATGTTGCAAGAAGGGGAATATCACAATGGAATGGCTCATACCATCAGGTTTGTTGGATTAAAAGACACATAGTTCAACCTACAACAGATTTTTTAAATCAATTTATAAAACAAAAAAAGCTTCACATATCTGTGAAGCTTTTGCTTTTTTGGGTGGAAGATGGGGCTCGAACCCACGACCCTCGGTACCACAAACCGATGCTCTAACCAACTGAGCTACAACCACCATGTAAATTAGGATTGCAAATGTATATTATTTCCTTTTTTTTACAAAGCGTTTTTGCAATATTATTTTAAAAAAAAAATTATTTTATATCAAAAAGGCTGTTAACCACAGGATAACGTTCTACAGTAAACCCTTCACCATAGTCCACACCTACTAGCCTACCCAAATCCTTTGCTCTATAAGTGATGCTTTCGGTAAAATTTTTACTGGAAATAGGGGTTTCTGGAGCCTTACTTTTAGGATCGTAAAACTGTGTCTTGTAAGCCATAACGGCATCCAGTTTTTTATCCATAAATTCTGAAACATCCACTACAAAATCTGGTTCTATAGGTTGCCATTGAATATAATGATAGACCTGCTTGGGCCTCCATGGGTCTTGCCAAGTATCATCGTCTTCATCAAACTTCGTGTCTATTTTCAATAATCCACTTAAAAAACATGCTTCACTTACCAACTGGCTGCCTTTGCCATGATCTATATGTCTATCATATATAGCGTTACATAATACAATTTCGGGTTGGTATTTTCTTATAACTTTAATAATCTCCAACTGATGACTTTTGTCATTTATAAAAAACCCATCAGCAAACGCCATATTAAGTCTTAAACTAGCTCCCAAAATCTTGGATGCTGCTCTTGATTCTTCATCTCTGGTTTCTGCAGTGCCACGGGTTCCCAATTCCCCTCGGGTCAAATCAATAATACCTACTTTTTTTCCGGCAGCTATTTCTTTGGCCAAAGTTGCGCCACAACCCAATTCCACATCGTCAGGATGGGCACCAAATGCCAATATGTCTAACTTCATTAAATGTTTATTTTAGTTTTAATATTAATATTCAATTTCAATATAATACTTCAATTTATTTTGCCAAAGCAATGGCCTGTTCTATGTCTTGTATCAAATCTTTATGAGACTCAATTCCTACCGAAAACCGGATCAGCCCATCACCAATACCCAAAGTTTCCCTTTCTTCTTTGGACAATAAAGAATGGGATGTTAATACCGGCAACAACATGGTGCTTTCCACCCCTGCCAAACTCATGGAAGGTTTAATCAATGTTAAAGCTTTTAAAAATTTTGAAGCGTTTAGTCGTTCATCCAATTCAAAAGACATCATCGCTCCAAAACGTTTCATTTGCGATTTTGCCAAGGCATGTTCAGGATGAGATTTTAAACCTGGATAATATACCCTAGTCACGTCTGGATGTTTATCCAGAAACTTGGCTAGTTTTTTAGCATTTCTACATTGAGCCTTGACGCGCAAGGCCAAGGTTTTCATACTTCTCTCAAGCATCCAAACCATGAAATCGCTTAAATTACCTCCAAGGTTTTTACCTACATGCCAAATGGTATCAATATGTTTTTGTGAAGCTGCCACAGCTCCTGCCAGAATATCACTGTGACCCCCTAAATATTTGGTGGCAGAATGGATAACAATATCAACCCCTAAATCAATGGGATTTTGAATGATGGGACTGGCAAAAGTATTGTCTATACTGGTTATAATCTGTTTCGATTGGGCCAATTTGGCAATGGCTCGAATATCGGTAATGGTCAATAACGGATTGGAAGGTGTTTCTAAATGAATTAGCTTGGTATTTTCTTGGATGGCATTTTCAAAATCCGAAACCTGATACCCTTCCGTAAAGGTATATGAAATCCCATACTTTGACAGTTCTTCCCTTACAAAATTACTGGTACCACCATAAAGCGGGTTTTGAACCACCAAATGATCTCCTGCTTTCAAAAATGCCAGAAACGTAGTGCTTACGGCTGCCATTCCAGAACCAAAAATCAGGGCTGCCTCTGCATGTTCCAAAGCAGCAATTTTTTTTGAAAGATGCTCTTGGTTTGGGGTATTGAAATATCTTGGATAACGTTTAACAGCAACATCTTCAAATTGATAAGACGTGGACATATAAATAGGCGATACAGCGCCTTTAAATTGCTCATCTTTAATGTCCCCTGTATGGACGCAGATTGTTTTGATCCCTAATTCTTCTTTAACCATCTATCTATTTATTTAAAGTATCTAAAATTAGGGAAATTCATGTCATAAATAAAATTTTTAGGAGATATCATTTCAGAAAATTACTGTAAAATCAATTTTATAACTATTTAATCTTGATCCCAATTTTTTATTGATTACCTCATAAAACATGGCATTGTTTAAAAATAATTTACAAAAACAATAAAATAAATATCATTTTCTAAAAATAACAAAATATAACAAACCCCAACACGCCACGTATCTGCCTTAATATAAGAAACTTACATATTTCAAAGAGTAATTAAGTAGTTTAACGATTATATTCTTGAGAAAAAGCAACTTGGTATAAATTTGTTTCATCCCTCCGTAATTAATAGCAAAATATTTTATGTATCAAGTTCTGCCCTGGAAATCTATGGCATGCTTAGTCTTACTAAAAAATGAACCGTTATGATTAAAAAAAATACTTTTTATGCACTTGTAATAACTACGTTTATTATTAGTTTTAATGGATTATCTAAATCGATTGGCATAAGTAACTATGCGCTTGACAAAAATGTTTATTTATCTCAAAATTATAATCCTTTGGAGGATTATGTGTCTTTGCGTCCAGAGTATAATTTGGAGAAAACAAACACTACTGAGTTTCGTAATATTACTTTCTGTCCAACTAATTTTTCACAAAATGTAGATGCTGGAACTTGTGGTGCTGTGGTAACATTCGCTTTACCAACTACTGATATTGTTGGTGGAAATATGGTTTTAACATCTGCCCTTGGAGATGGTGACACCTTTCCTGTTGGCCCAACAACAGTAACTTATGAAGAATATGATGCAGGGAATGTTGCTACGGGACTAACTTGTAGTTTTGATGTGACTGTTGTGGATAATGAGGCTCCAACAGCTATTTGTCAAGATACTACTATTTATTTAGATGCCGCTGGAAATGCAACCCTTACAGCTGCTGATATTGATAATGGCTCCTCAGACAATTGTTCAGCCGTAACCTTAACAACATCACAAACAACTTTTAATTGTTCAGATCTTGGGACTCTTAATGTAACCCTTTATGTTGAAGATGCTTATGGCAATACTTCTAGCTGTGTTGCTAATGTTACAATTGATGATTCAATTCCACCTACTGTTGCTTGTCAAGATATTACTGTTCAATTAGATGCTACTGGAAACGCTTCAATAACTACAGGAGATATTGATGATGGTTCTGTAGATAATTGTGCCATTGCATATATGACATTGGATCAAACTACATTCAACTGTGCAAATGTTGGAAATAACACAGTGACTCTTTCTGTTACTGATATAATGGGAAACACTTCTTCCTGTACTGCTACTGTAACCGTTGAAGATAATATTGCTCCAACCATTGCCTGCCCTACTGATATTATTTTAAGTAACGATACTGGTAATTGTGATGCGGTCGTGACTTGGACGGCGCCTACTGGTGCTGACAACTGTGCTGGATTTTACGTAACCAGTTCGCACAATCCTGGGGATACCTTCCCGATTGGAACTACAACTGTAACCTATACCATTACGGATGCTGCTGGATTAACAAACTCTTGCTCTTTCAATGTGATTGTTAACGATACTGAAAATCCAACCATTGCTTGTCCTGGAAATATAACTGTAAGCAACGATACTGGTCAATGTAATGCGGTTGTGACTTGGACGGCTCCTACGGGTGCTGACAACTGTGCTGGCTTTAATGTTACTAGCTCTCACAATCCTGGGGACACCTTCCCGATTGGAACTACAACTGTAACCTATACCATTACTGATGCTGCTGGATTAACAGCTTCTTGTTCCTTTGACGTGACTGTAAATGATACAGAAGCTCCAACCATAACCTGTCCTACTAATATTACCGTAAGCAACGATGCTGGTAATTGTGATGCTGTCGTTAATTGGACGGCTCCTACTGGTGCTGATAATTGTGCTGGCTTTAATGTTACTAGCTCTCACAATCCTGGTGATACATTCCCGATTGGAACTACAACTGTAACCTATACCATTACTGATGCGGCTGGATTAACAAACTCTTGCTCTTTCGATGTGATTGTTAACGATACTGAAAATCCAACCATTGCTTGTCCTGGAAATATAACTGTAAGTAACGATGCTGGTAATTGTGATGCGGTTGTGACTTGGACAGCGCCTACTGGTGCTGATAATTGTGCTGGCTTTAATGTTACTAGCTCTCACAATCCTGGGGACACCTTCCCGATTGGAACTACTACCGTAACCTATACCATTACGGATGCTGCTGGATTAACTGATTCTTGTTCTTTCAATGTGACTGTTAACGATACTGAAAATCCAACCATTGCTTGTCCTGGAAATATAACTGTAAGCAACGATGCTGGTAATTGTGATGCTGTCGTTAATTGGACGGCGCCTACGGGTGCTGATAATTGTGCTGGCTTTAATGTTACTAGCTCTCACAATCCTGGGGACACCTTCCCGATTGGAAATACAACTGTAACCTATACCATTACAGATGCTGCTGGTTTAACAGCTTCATGTTCTTTCAATGTGACTGTTAATGATACGGAAGCACCAACCATATCCTGCCCTGCTGATATTACGGTAAGTAATGATGCTGGTCAATGTGATGCGGTTGTGACTTGGACGGCGCCTACTGGTGCTGATAATTGTGCTGGTGCTGTTGTAACGAGTTCTCACAATCCTGGGGACACCTTCCCGATTGGGACAACTACCGTAACCTATACCATTACAGATGCTGCTGGATTAACAAACTCTTGTTCTTTCGATGTGACTGTTAATGATACGGAAGCACCAACCATATCCTGCCCTGCTGATATTACGGTAAGTAATGATGCTGGTCAATGTGATGC
>Ga0070728_10003222_pt1 | contig 18392 bp, 24 predicted proteins | sample tdDd471_FD_66723 | JGI IMG/M metagenome (GOLD analysis project Ga0070728, IMG submission 66723) | Marine sediment microbial communities from the Atlantic coast under amendment with organic carbon and nitrate - tdDd47.1 | ecosystem: Environmental > Aquatic > Marine > Coastal > Sediment | place... | reverse complement strand
GAGCCGGCGCGCTTGAGCTACGCGAAGGCTCCGCGCGCCGACTTGTCCGGCCATCGGATACCGTGTTATCAACTCAGGGACTCACCCCATAGGTGGATCGGATACGGGGGAAAGGTCAGGGCGACCGCGCAGCTCTTCTATCTGCCGGGATACCTAAAAACCAACACCCCCGTGGCGGAACCACGGGGGCGGAGGTAACGATGGTTGCGGGGGTAGGATTTGAACCTACGACCTTCAGGTTATGAGTTTGTTTATATCAAGATATCAGAAATTGTCTGATGATGGATCATCTAACTATGGTACTGTTTTATATTGATTTTATAGGCGTACAACGCTACCTCTTGTTATCACGGATTGGAGGCGAACGCCTTCCGAAAAATTCCGAATGAATTCCGAAATGGTGATCCATGCCGCACCTTACGAAACGAACCGTCGACGCCCTGCCCATCAAGGTTAAAGAATACTTCGTCTGGGACGACCAACTGAAGGGGTTCGGCGTTCGTGTCTATCCGAACGGCGGCAAGCGCTACATCGCCCAGACCACCCGGCACGGTAAGACCACGCGGGTGCAGGTCGGCAGGCACGGCACCCTCCCCTTCGATGAGGCGCGCAAACGTGCGGGGAAGGTCATCACGGACATTGACGACGGCAAGAACCCGAACGAGGAGAAGAAATTCGAACGCCGTTCGCCGACCGTCAAGCAGTTGGCTGAACGCTTCCTGGACGAATATGTCCCCTCCCATTGCAAGGCGCGCACCCAGGTGGAATACAAGCACGCGATCAACACCTACATCCTCCCGGCAATGGCGTCCATCAAGGTGCTCAAGCTCAGCCGCGACGATGTTTCGGACCTGCATCACGTCATGCGTGAAACACCGTATCAGGCTAACCGAACCCTCGGCGTGCTGTCCAAGATGCTCAACCAGGCCGAAGCTTGGGGGTACCGTCCCGACCGTACCAACCCCTGCTACCACATCAAGAAATATAAGGAACAAAAGCGGGAGCGTTTCCTCACCCCGGAGGAACTGATCTGTCTGCGCAAGGTCCTGGACGAGGAAGAGGAAACGGCTCCCTCGGCCGCGGCGGCGTTCCGGCTGTTGATTTTCACTGGCGCGCGCCTGTCCGAAATCCAGACCCTGAAATGGAGCTACATCCAGGTTGATCGCATTTTCCTGCCGGACTCGAAAACCGGAGCCAAGGTTCTGCATCTCGGCAAAGGCGCTTTGAAAGTTCTAGGCTCGATCAAGCGGATCGAAGGAAACCCTTACGTTATCACCGGCAAGGAAGAAGCCGCATATCTGACCGACCTACAAAAGCCCTGGCGGCGCGTGCGCAAACAGGCCACCGTCCTATACTGGCGAGACTATGGCGGCGAGAAGTTGAGCGCCTTGGTGCAGGAACTTCAGGACAAGTTCGGCTTTATGCCGTCCTGGGAGGATTGCAACAGGGCTGCCAAAGAAGCAGAACTGGAACTGCCAACCGGACTGGCCGATGTGCGCATCCACGACTTGCGCCACACCTTCGCGTCCGGCGCCGTCATGATGGGCGAAAGCCTACCGATGATCGGCAAGCTGCTGGGGCATACCCAGCCCCAGACCACCGCCCGCTATGCTCACCTGGCCGACGATCCGTTGCGGTCCGCCGTGCAACGGATTGACGCCATGTTGGAGGAGGCGATGATGGGTAGCGGATGATCAGCTCCCAAGCATTGATAAGCAAGTCGGAGAACAACCGCGTCAGAAAGCGCATGCCGCATGGTGGGGTGACCGCCCTACCTTATCTTTCGTGGTCATGTCGTTCTCCTGTAGAAGGTTGGATTGTTTGCGGTGAACAAATCCTAGCCCACTTCAGGAGCGGCATGGCCGCACCGGGCCCTATCGCGATAAGGCCCGGTGTGGCGCTAACTGTCAGGTAAATACGATCCCAGCTCACGATGATGTTGTCGCATCTATTACCAAAGCCCTCCGACCGAACGAAACATTTGCCATCGCGGATCTAAATCTGGCGTGTGGCTGGCGCCGGCGCTTGCTCTTCCTCCCATTCCTCCTGGTATTGGTCCGCCCCTTTGCGGTCTCTTTAAAATTGGCGAAGCGGAATCCGTGGAAATCGATGGTGAAATGATTTCGCGCCATCAAGTTATGCCTTGCTCCTACAGTCACTAGAGGAGCTAAGCTTCTTGTAGGTCAGATGGAAGGGACAAACTGGCAGCATAAATACGGGGAAACTAGCGCATCCTCGGTCGCACCAAGTGACAACCGCTGAATGAAGTTGTTTCAAGGAAACGGGTTTATCTGCGTCAATGTGTTTTGAGGATAAATGATTGAATCTATGCCGTCGCAGTTCGATCCGCGGCGTTGCTAAAAGGAGAAAGACCATGGTTATCAAGAAAACGTTTCTGATCGCTGGGATGGCGACAGCCCTCAGCATTGGCGCTGCGGCCCTGGCATATGCGCACGGCCCCGGTACGACCGGCACCTATCAACCTTACGGTTGGGATCAGTGCTGGTATGGGGGAGGCATGATGGGGCAAGGTCATATGGGGCAAGGCCAGATGGGGCAAGGCCAGATGCCCATGATGGGGCAAGGCATGATGGGCCGGGGCATGGGTTCCGGCATGATGCAACCTCTCCAGAAAGACCTTTCCGTTGAGGATGCGAGACATATGTTGGAGCATCGGTTTACCGGAAACAGCAACCCCAACGTTAAGGTCGGCAAAGTGGAAGAGAAAGACGACGACACCATCGTTGGCGAAATCGTCACAAAGGATGGTTCCCTTGTCCAGTCTCTGGAAGTGGACCGCCACACAGGTATGATGCGCCCCGCGCAGTAAGGAAAGCTCTTATGAAGCTATCAATTTCCTATCTTGCCATACCGCTGAGTATCGCAACGCCAGCCGCAGCCTTCGCACAACAACCCTATAGCCCCTTTTGTGGCGATCACATGTGGGGCGGAGATTGGCAAGGTTGGTTCTTTGGCCCGATCTCAATGATCGTGTTTATCGCTTTGGCAATTGTTGTTGTGATGTTCCTGGTGCGCTGGCTCGGTGCGCCGGCGCAGAGAAGTGCTCTACACAGTCCTTCCGACATCACGCCTCTGGATATCCTCAATGCACGGTTTGCCAAAGGTGAGATCGATAAGGAGGAGTTTGAAGAGCGACGGCGTATGCTTGATTAATGGACGGTCACACACCGAAGACGCACGCTTAATGGCACGCGTTTAAGGCTTACATATTTAAGGGCCGTCTAGTGGTACTAGGCGGCCCTTGGTGGAAGTTCAGTTTATCTGTTCCATTTTTGTGCAGGTATTTATCTAGGTATTTTCTGGCGACGTATGATTCGTATGCAGGCATTTATTGTGATCAGCCAGAACTTCGATTACGCGGCATTCGGACACCCGCCCTCCTCGGCATTCTTTGACCATCCGTTGAAGTTCGCCCTTCATTGCTTGAAGGCGCTCGATGCGGCTCTCGACTTCTTTAAGCTGCACCTGCGCAATGTCCGTCGCCGCTTCGCAGGTTTGATCGGGATGGCTCACAAGACTCAGAAGCGATCGGATCGCGTCGAGCGAAAAACCAAGTTGCCTGCTATGTCGGATAAACGCCAGTTGTTCGACATGCTTGGTGTCGTACAACCGCCGGTTTCCTGCCGAACGAGGTGGTTCTGGCATCAGACCGATCTGCTCGTAATAGCGGATTGTCTGGACCTTGCAGTTGGTTTGGCTCGACAGCCAACCGATGGTGAAATCATTTTTCGACATCAAGATATACCTTGCATCTACAGTTACTGTAGATGTTAGGAGTACCACAAGGAGTGCAGCGCATCAATGAAGGCGACGCGTCCCCGGGTCATCAACAGACACGACGATGATCGAATATTAATCAGCAACGCCAGAGGTAAATAGATGACGTCAGTCCATGATCTTAAAGAAACTCAATCTTGTAAGGGGCATGAAGGCCCTATTCAGGATTCCGAGTCGGCCTGCTGCGGTGGAGAGGGTGTGCTCACTGCCGGGATCACAGAAGCTGCGCAAGATTTATCATCTAACCGATACCGTTATGTTTTCAAGGTGCAAGGTCTCGACTGCGCCGAGGAAGTGGCGGCCTTGCGCCGCGGGGTGGGCCCGCTCGTGGGTGGCGAAGATCAACTCGCCTTCGATGTCCTGAACGGCCGCATGATGGTGCTCAAAGACGCCGAGTGGGTGTCCGCCGACGCGGTTCGCGAAGCCGTGCGGAAAACCGGCATGACCGCAGTGGAATGGCGCGCGGACGACGAGGACAGCAAACGGGCAAGCGAGAAACACCAGCGCGTGCAGACTTGGTTCACGGCGCTCAGCGGCCTCTCGGTGCTCACCGGATTGGCCTTGCATGTCTGGTTTTCTGGCAGTTTCACGGAAGCGCTAAGGCTCTTCGCCGGTCACGATGGTCAGGCGATGCCCCTACCCGAGACGGCCGCCTATGCGCTGGCCATCGGTTTCGGCGCCCGCTATGTGGTCGTGAAGGCTTGGTATGCAGCCCGAGCGTTGCGGCCGGACATGAACTTGCTGATGGTGATTGCGGTCACTGGCGCGGCCGGAATCGGCGAATGGTTCGAGGCGGCGACCGTCAGTTTTCTGTTCGCCCTGTCGCTGTTGTTGGAGAGTTGGAGCGTGGGCAGGGCGAGGCGCGCCATCGCCCAACTTCTCGACTTGGCGCCATTAACCGTGCACTTGAAGCTTGACTCCGGTGAAGAGAAAGAAATCTTGGCCGCCGAGGCACCCGTTGGGTCGCGGTTCATCATCAAACCGGGAGAAAAAGTCGCCCTCGACGGACGTGTCGCGTCTGGCGTGAGCGCCGTCAACCAAGCCCCCATCACCGGGGAAAGCGTTCCCGTCACGAAGGAGCCGGGATCGGAGGTTTTCGCCGGCACGATCAATGGCGATGGCGCCATCGAAGTCATCAGCACCAAGGCCGCTCAGGATACTACGCTTGCGCGCATTATCCGCCTGATTGAAGAAGCCCATGGCCGCCGTGCGCATGCTGAGCAATGGGTGGAGAAGTTTGCCCGAATATACACACCTGCAGTCATCGTTTTGGCGATTGCGGTCTTCGTGTTGCCGCCGATCCTGTTGGGCGGCGCATGGGATGATTGGTTCTATCGCGCGCTCGTGCTGTTGGTGATCGCCTGCCCCTGTGCCCTCGTGATTTCGACGCCTGTCAGCATCGTTTCCGCCCTGGCGGCATCCGCGCGCCAAGGTGTGCTCATCAAGGGCAGCACCTACATCGAACAACCCGCACACCTCAAGGCCATCGCTTTTGACAAGACCGGAACACTGACGCAGGGTCAACCGGCCGTGGTCGCTGTGGTTCCGCTTAACGGGCACACTGAACAAGAACTGTTAGAGCGTGCAGCTGCGCTGGAGGCGCGCAGTGCGCACCCGCTGGGACAAGCGATTATCGAATACGCTGAACAAATTGGCGTGATGCCCAATCCCGCCGAGAACGTCCAAGCGCTCCCAGGGAAAGGGGTTACCGGCCAGATCCGGGGAGACGAGTTCTGGCTCGGCTCGCACCGCTACCTTCTTGAGCGCGGCCAGGAGACACCGGAAATCCGCGCGCAAACCGAGAAGATGGAGCGCGACGGGCGAACGGTGGTGGTCATCGGCACGCAGACCCACGTCTGCGGCCTGATCGCCGTCGCCGACACGGTGCGCCCCGCCGCCCGTCAAGTGGTTGCTGATTTACGCCGAGGTGGCATCGAGCATGTCATTATGTTGACCGGGGATAACCAAACAACCGCCGAGGCGATCGCACGCGAAGTAGGGATTGACGAGGTGCATGCCGAGTTGTTGCCCGAGGACAAGGTCGCCGCCGTCGAGAAACTGGTTTCGAAATACGGCACGGTCGCCATGGTCGGTGACGGCGTAAACGACGCCCCGGCGATGGCGCGGGCAAGCTTCGGCATCGCCATGGGCGCTATGGGCAGCGATGCGGCCATCGAGACAGCGGACATCGCGCTAATGACGGATGACTTGACGAAGCTGCCGTGGCTCATCGGCCATTCCAGGCGCACCCTCGCCATCATCCGCGAGAACATCGTTTTCTCGCTCGGCGTCAAGGCGGTCTTTGTCGTCCTCACCTTTGCTGGCTTCGCAACCCTGTGGGGCGCCATCGCCGCTGACGTCGGCGCGTCGCTCCTGGTCGTAGTAAATGCGCTTCGCCTCTTGCAGCCACGACTAACGCCATCTCGCGGACTATCGGCGGATGAGAGAGGCTTAGGGGCGAGCGCCCATGGCCATTGAACAACAAAAAGGAACGGGGAGCGCCTGGCAAATGCTATTCCTCACGTGGCTCATCGCACTCTTATCGAGTCTCAGTGCGTTATTCATCGGCGAGGTGTTGGGACAGGTGCCTTGTCTGCTCTGCTGGTATCAGCGTATTGCCATGTTCCCACTCGCCCTCATCCTCGGCATCGCATGCCTAGTGGATGATCGCGCGGTCTGGAGGTACGCCTTGCCGCTCGCAGGAATAGGTAGCGCGATCGCGCTCTGGCACAGCTTGCTCTATTTCGGTGTAATCCCCGAGGCGATCAAGCCATGCGGCCAAGGCCCGTCCTGCAGCAGTGCTGACATGACCATTCTGGGGGGCATGCCATTGCCCCTTCTATCGCTGGGCGCCTTCGCCGCCATTTCTCTCCTACTATTCATCATCAGACGCAAGGAAATCGCATGAACAGACGCACTCTTGTCCTCGGTGTTGCCGCCGTTGCCGTCGCCGGTTTTGGCGGCGCAACGTATTTCGTCACTGGAAACACGAAGTCGGAGGCCGTGGCCGCCGTGGCCGAGGACACTCCACTCATTCGCCCCTATTCTCCGATATTCGGCCCCGCAGACGCTCCCGTTACAATTGTCGAGTTCTTCGACCCGGCATGCGAGGCGTGCCGCGCGTTCCACCCGATCGTGAAGCAGATCATGGAGGCGTTCCCCGGCAAGGTGCGCGTGGTGCTGCGATATGCCGCTTTCCATCCTCCATCCGCAAAGGCGATCACGATTCTTGAAACGGCAAGACTGCAGAATCTCTTCGAGCCCGTTCTCGAAGCGCTCTTCGCAGCGCAACCACGTTGGGCGCCACATGGCCGAGACCCGGCCAGCGCATGGGATGTGGCGGCGAAGGCGGGCCTCAACGTAGGGCGCGCCCGTGACGACGCGAAGACGCCGGACATCGTTGCCGTTCTTAACCAGGACGCGGCGGACGTCACCACCGTCGGGGTGAGCCAGACACCGACATTTTTCGTAAACGGAAAACCACTGACCGACTTCGGCGCGCAACAACTCTTCGACTTGGTCGAGAGCGAGGTGGAGGCGACCCGTGACATCCCAAGAGATTAGAGCAGAGGTCTCGCTATCTTGTGTGTCGAGCATCTCCAAGCATGGAACAGGGAGGCGATATGGACAATGAACGAAGAACGCTCTTGGGCCTAGTGATCGTCGTTGTCTTAGCTGGAGCGGTCATTGCCGCCGCCTTGGTCATGAATGCGTTGATTGGGCAATAGAGAAGGAATGATTCATTTGACTGCCATTACACGTTTCGTTTGGGTCGCACTCGCAGCAGTGGTGATTATCACGGCTACATTGGGCTCGGCGTGGGCGCAAACGGCATCCCCCTGGGCCGAAGCCGACAAGACGGCTGTCCGCCTGATCTCCGCCACCAACGCGGTCGGCGATGCCGGGCAAATCAAGCTTGGCCTGCATTTTCGGATGAAAGATGGCTGGAAGGTCTACTGGCGCTCCGCCGGGGACGCGGGTTATCCGCCGACGCTGGACTGGTCAGCCTCCGAAAACATCGACAACGTGACAATATCCTGGCCCGCGCCCGAACGGTTTCAGATTCTTGGATTCAACACACTCGGCTACCGAGACGAAGTTGTCCTACCGCTTGACGTGCGATTAAAACACTCAGATACGCCAACCGTCGTCAGGGTTAATGTCGACTACCTGACATGCAAGGACATTTGCATCCCGATCGAGGAAAACCTGGAGATCACCCTGCCATCGGGGCCGGCGTCTCCCAGCCCGGAAGGACATCTGATCAGCAGGTTTGCCGCCAAGGTTCCGGGAAGCGGTGACGGCGTCGGGCTCATGCTTGAAAATGTGAAGGTGTTCGGACCAGTCCCTTCGAATCCGGACGAAGCGGTATTGCGGGTCGTGATCGCATCCACCGATGCCCTGAACAAGCCTGACATCTTCGTCGAAGACCCGGGGGGACTGGTGTTTTCCAAGCCGTCTGTCCGCATTGAACCCGGCGGCAAAAAGGCTGTGCTTGACGTCCCGGTGTCGGGTTTGAAGTTCACGAAAGCAAAACTGACGAGTACTGATCTGACCCTGACTTTTGTCGATAAATCTCTGGCGGCGGAATTTCGTGCCACGCCGGTCGACGACGGGGCCGACCTGCCGTCGAGCATTGCCCGTGTTCTTGAAAGAGAAGAAAAAACTTCCCTTTGGACGGTGATCGGGTTGGCCCTGTTGGGGGGCATGATCCTCAATCTGATGCCCTGCGTGTTGCCGGTTTTGTCCATCAAGTTACTCGGCGCCGTCGGGCACGGCGGTCGGGACAGCGCGCCGGTAAGGCTCAGCTTCGTCGCCTCCGCGGCGGGTATTCTGGCTTCCTTCCTCGTATTGGCATCCGCGTTGATCGGCCTCAAGGCGGCGGGGGCCACCGTTGGCTGGGGGATCCAGTTCCAATCGTCCTGGTTCCTAATCGCTATGACGATCCTGGTGACGCTGTTCGCCTGCAATCTTTGGGGATTTTTCGAGGTCCACCTTTCTGGCTGGGTGATGGACAGAACCGAAAACCTGGCACCTAAGAGATCAGGCCTCACAGGAAACTTCCTGACAGGAGCATTCGCGACCCTTCTCGCCACGCCTTGTTCGGCGCCCTTCCTCGGGACCGCCGTCGGTTTCGCCCTGGTCCGCGGGCCAGTGGAGATAGTCGTTATTTTCTCCGCCCTCGGCATCGGTCTGGCCACGCCATATCTGGCGGTCGCCGCGTTTCCGCGCCTCGTTACCAAACTGCCCAAGCCCGGCCGTTGGATGTTCATCCTGAGGCGTGTACTCGGTTTCGCGTTGGCCGCAACGGGCGTCTGGCTTTTGAGCGTGCTCGCCGCCGAGGCCGGTTGGGAAACCGCCACGCTGGTAAGCGGGATCACGTTGACCATCGGCATACTCCTTTACGTGTTGTCGCGCGGTACGCCCAAACCCAGATTCGCCCTGACGAGTGTCTTTATCCTTGCTGTCCTGGCTATTCTGACGCCACAGATATCGACCCAGGCCCGCCCACAAGCCGCAACCGTCGAGAACGTGACGGCTCTTGATGGCATCTGGCGCCCGTTCGACGAGAAAGCCATACCGACGCTCGTCGCCCAGGGCAAAACGGTCTTTGTGGACGTGACGGCGGAGTGGTGCATCACCTGCAAGGCAAACAAGCGACTGGTCCTATCTGATCCATCGATTGTCGAGCGTCTGAAGGAAGAGAATATCATCGCCATGCAGGCGGACTGGACACTCCCCGACGACCGGATATCCAACTATCTGGCCCGTTTTGGGCGTTACGGCATCCCCTTCAACGTGGCCTACGGCCCCGGTGCGCCGAGGGGCGTGACGCTCCCGGAGATTCTATCGATGAGCCGCGTATTGACCGCATTGGATGAAGCTCAAAAGAGATAGGGGAACATCCGCCGTCGGGTCCGTTCGAGGGCGAACAACTCAATCAACCCGGTAACTTTCAATCTGGAGCAATGAAATGACAAAACATAAACGTTCACAAAAAACGCGGTGGGCCAGGCCGCTTCTGGCATCCGTGGCATTTTCCGCTGTCGTCGCCGGGACGTTATTTCCGGGGTCGGCGTACGCGGCGGAGTTCACCGTCTACAAGTCGCCCTCGTGTGGTTGTTGCTCGAAATGGGTCGATCATCTGCAAGCAAATGGTCATACCGTTGCGGCCCAAAACATCGAAAATGTCGACATGATCAAGAAGATGGTTGGGGTTCCAGAACGCTTGCAATCCTGCCACACGGCGATGGTCGATGGATACGTTATCGAAGGACACGTTCCGGCCCAGGACATCGAACGGTTGCTCGCCGAACGTCCAAAAGCAAAGGGGCTCGCAGCTCCCGGCATGCCAACTGGTGCGCCCGGCATGGAGGGTGGCGCACCGGACAGGTACAACGTGATGCTGTTTAAGGCGGATGGATCGGCGGATGTCTACGCGCGATACTGATGCGTGTTTTTTCCACGATGATGACGGCACGAGAATTGCGCGCATTCAGCGGGTCTTGTGCCCCAGGAGGATTGAAGAAATGAACGTGAGGAGTAATAAGCCATGAAATGCCCCGTTTGCGAGATGGACCTAGTCATGTCGGAACGGCAGGGAATCGAGATCGATTACTGCCCTAAGTGCCGGGGCGTTTGGCTTGACCGGGGAGAGCTTGATAAGATTATTGAACGCAGTAGCGCAATAGAACTGCAACGCGTTGTGCCAACTGGCGATCAGTCCGTTTCGTCGAACCCCGGTTACCGTGGCAAGCATGGCTACGGAAAACACGGATATGGCAAGTCTCGACGCAAGTCCATGTTTCAAGAGATTTTCGACATTTTCGATTAAGGGTGTGGCAACGGTGGAGCCATCCTCTTGCCGAGCGACAACACGAGATTCAGGGATTTATCGGTGCCTAACTATGCCGATGAACAGACAGATTGGAGAACAAAACACATGATTACGAGAAGCGCGTTATTTGTTGTTGGTGTGCTCTTCGCAGCGGCATCCCCCATACTGCAAGCCCGCGCCGAGGAACCGACCCGCATCGGCGACATGCGAATCGAGACCGCCTGGGCCCGTTCCTCCATTGGTGCGACGAGCCCCGGTGCGGCCTACCTGACCATCGTGAACGAGGGCGTGAAGGCGGACCGGTTAGTCGCTGTCGAGACGCCTGTCGCGGCCAAAGCCGAGATACACGAAACGGTCAACGAAGGCGGCGTTATGAAGATGCAGCCCGCAAGCCGGATCGAGATTCCATCAGGCGGTCGTGTCGAACTCAAACCCGGCGGCTTGCACGTCATGATGATGGGCTTGCGGGAGCCATTGAAGAGGGGCACTACTTTAGTGCTCAACCTCACGTTCGAAAAGAACGGCAGCGGAAGCCTGGATGTTCCTATCGCGGGCCCAGGAGCGACAAGACCTCCCCAATAATTTCATGTTTTAGGGTGGCCAAACGGCAAGGGATGAAACAGCAAAAGCTGATTCTTCATGCGGACGTCTAACTGACACCAACTGCGCCAAGCGGGTTCCTTATAGTTAGTACCAGCCAGGAGCGCTTTGAAAGCGTGCGATCAAAAAGCTATGACCAATACTCACATACGTTTCTCCAAAATCCCGCGTTTCGGGCTTGGACTTCTCGCAAGCGCCCTCGTTCTGGTGCTAGATCAAGCCTCAAAGTCGTTCATGAAAGGGCTCCTGGCGGACCCGCTGGATTTTATCCCCGTCACGCCCTTTTTCAGTCTTGTATTAGGGTTCAACCGTGGGATCAGTTTTGGCCTCTTGGGAGACCTCGGCTCCTGGGGACCGGTCGTTTTATCTTCCCTTGCTGTGGTGATTGTTGGCTTCCTCCTGCTCTGGCTTTGGAAAGCCGAGGACATTTGGGATGAAGCGGCGATTGCGTTGATTATCGGTGGCGCTTTGGGAAACCTCTTGGACCGGCTCAACGCTGGCGCCGTGACGGATTTCCTTGATTTCTACATAGGCTCCTATCACTGGCCGGCGTTCAATCTGGCCGACACCGGGATCGCCATTGGTGCCGGCATCCTTATTGTTCGATCATTTCATCCTATCAAGAAATCGAAAGAAGCCGATGCTGATGAAGAAAACAAATGAGCTGTTGTGACTCTGGTGACGTTGCAGAAATATTTCGATGTTGTAGGCCGACCTGAAAAGCATCGGCCTTACCAATGCCTAAATTGAGAACAGATAAGCCTTAATGAACACACATGACAAACGTGGCTCACACTTTCCCATTAGGACGGTATTTTGTGCCGTTGTTATGGCCATCTTTTCATTCCCTGCATATTCTGGGTCTTATTCGGATGTAGTACACCAAATGGATACTGATTTTTTTAGCTTATCACTTGGGCATGATTTTGAACCGACGTCCCATGGCTACAAGAAAATTAAGGATATTGTGGCGGCACCAGGCATGCGTATGTCAGCTTATATGAAATTCTATGAAACATCTGAGACCGCTATCGGCACAGTAGGCATCACAATATATCAGGGCCGTATTTTAGGCCGTTCCCAATTGCTTTTTATGGCCGACAAAACGGCCTGCATGGATTCATCCGCCCTCCTCATCGAGGACTACATCAAAAAGGGCCTTGGAAACTGGGAAAAAGAACGGCGCACGGACGACCAAGCCGCACATTGGAAAAGTAAGAAGGACGGTTTCTATATATCTGTTACCTGCCGGATGAGTGAAGGCACTTGGATGCTCGACCATCAACAAGGTATGATGCTTGATCGCTAAGAACTCGGTGCCGGTGAGAGGGCGTGGTGTCGACATCAGCGTACTGAATTATTTGCAGGCGTGTTTAGTCCCGGAGTTTAATGATGCATTCTGTTCCCTGGAATGGACGGAATCATTGTGGGACAAGTTCTACATGGCAGCGCCACAACGACAGAGGCGATACGTCGAGCAATACAAGATAGTCAAGAGAGTCTGAGGATTCTTGCCAAGTGGCACGGGATCAACCCGAAGACAGTCGCTAAGCGGAAGAAGCTCGGCTCAGTTTCTGACCAGCCGACCGGACCGAAAGAGGCTAAGTCGACGGTCTTGTCGGTTTCGTGCTGTTGTGGCCGACACTGTTCTTCCTGGAAGGCGGCGATGGGCCGGAAGCGCAGGAATACGGACGCCTCAAGGGCGAGAAAGAGGCCATTGAATCGGTCGCCATCCATAGCAAGTGCGGCATTGCCTTCAAGCCGCTCGAAGAGGTCGCACCGTCGAAGCCGACATCGGCGGAAAACAAAGGTTGAACTTCGTTAACTCTCCTTATGGTAGTTATTCAAAAAACAACCACAAGAAGGGAATTAACGTAATGACTAAACCTTTGCCAGCATCCCTCCAGGCGTGGAAATTCCTCCGGAGAAACCCGAATTACCAAGCCGAGTGGCGCTCCCGTTCCACCAAAACCCGCCGTGCGTCCGAAGATTACGGCTTCCCGGTTCTTCGACAAACGCAGCAAGACCTCAGGGCCGCGCATTGGGGCCTCCTCGCTTATGAGGACCCCAACGCCGACGTCGAGCACGCCGCGCCGTTCTGGGCCATTGGGCCGACGCTCGACGCCGAAATCGCCGAAGATGATGGCGTTCCCCTGCTCCCGGCGCTCCGGCAATCCGGCGCACGGGTGGCGGGATTGAGACTTCACGGCGGCGGCTTGGTTTTGATGGTCACGATGGAAGGGGCGGCAATGCAATTGCGCTTTTCCGATGAACGCCTCCCCGGTTCATCGTTCGGCGTCGTCCTGCGCATTCCCCTTGGTCTGCGCTTGCCCGTTCTGCTGTCGTGCACCCACGATCTATGGACCGTCGTGGCCGGTGAACAGTTTAAAAAAGTCGAGGCCGCGGCTCGACGGACCTGGGTGAATTGCTTCTCGCCCTTGACGGCGTGACCGCCGGGAAATCCCACCGCGACATCGCCGTCGACCTTTTCGGCGCAGAGGCCGTTCAGGCCCAATGGGACGCCGGCAGTTGGGTCCGAAGCCGGGTCCGTCGCCGCATCCGAAAAGCGCTCTACCTCATGAACGGCGGCTATCGGGAACTTCTGGAAACGGACAAATAGCCACGTCCATCCGACACGGTCGTTTTCGCGCACGGCGTTTTCGACCGTTCCCGCGCGCCGCCCTCATCGCTTGAATTGCCCCAACGCACATGGAGGAGCAAGCGATGAGCCAGAATGACACCGAACACAACGCGCCCCGATACCTGAGCACCAAGCAGGCCGCCCGGTATGTGGGCCTGAGCCCCTGCACCTTGAACCGCATGCGGGTCACCGGCGAAGGGCCCAGATACGCCAAGGCCGGGCGGCGGGTGGTTTACGACCGCGCCGATCTCGACGCCTGGATCGCCGAACGCAAGCGCAGCTTCACCGGCGAAACCAGGGCGTAATGCGCCGCGTCTCGCCGTCGGAACGGCGACAACTGGATCTGTTCTCGTGTATCCCCGAACCGTCCGGCATCCGCGACTACCAGGACCTGATGGCGTTTCCGTTCTTCTCGCTGGCCAAGGGGCGGCGCATCAAGCCTTTGCTCTATGACCGCGACGGCGTGACCATCTGCGTCGAGGCCGTCGCCGAATACGGCATGGCGACCATCTGGGACGCCGACGTGCTGATCTGGGCGGCCAGCCAGATCATGGATGCCCGCAATAGGGGCGCGCCGACCTCGCGTCTCATCCGCTTCATGCCGCACCAATTCCTACGTTTCGCGGGCCGCCCCACGGGCAAGCTGGGGTATGAGCGGTTCCGCGCCGCGCTCGACCGCCTGCAATCGACCACCGTACAAACCAACCTGCGCGCCGAGGTCCCGGCCTCGGACGCACCAAGCGGACGGCAGCGCAAAGCGAGACGCCTGCACCGCTTCAGTTGGATCAACGAATGGAGCGAGCTGACGGTCGGCGGCGCGACCAGGGGCATGGAGATCATCCTGCCCGATTGGTTCTATCAGGGCATCGTCAACGAACGTCTGGTGCTCGCGATCGACCCCGCCTACTTCACCCTTACCGGCGGGATCGAACGCTGGCTCTATCGCCTCGCCCGCAAACACGGCGGCCGCAGCAAGAAAGGCTGGGGTTTTACCTTCAAAACGCTGTACGAGAAAAGCGGCAGCCTGGCGCGCTATTCCGACTTTGCGCTCGATCTGCGCCGCATCGTGCAAAAGCAAAGCATACCGGGATACGTCCTTACCCTTACGCGGGATCGGCGGGATCGGGAGTGCCTTCATGTAACGCGCATCACGATGCTGTAAACCAACGGCAGTGATGGGGGGCAGACTTTTGTTGCCCCCGCGTGACAAAATTAACCCAATCGGATAGTCCCCGCTACCATCGGTAGTTTGAATTCTCCAAATCCCCGAATTCGGAGTTCCCTGTATTGCTGCCAAACGGTATATATGCGAGGCTGCTTTGAACAAATTTTTAGAGAATAAGATAATGACCGGTAATTCCAGTAAAGAGACGAAAGGTGCATGGATCGTCCATCATTCCCGCAAAATCGCGATGGACCTTGCGGCTCCAGCCGAATACTCCGTCATGGACGAAGCCGGAAAAGCTGCAGAACTCCTAATGCGCTTAGGTGCTTCGGCTGAAGACAATCTTTCGAAACTAGAAGTTGATGCGATCGCTAAGTCAGCGAACCTCAACGTCCGTACAGAATTGCCTCATTACTTGGACCTGTTGAAGAGTCGTAGACTCATCGACATATCTGCAGAAGAAGTCCAGGTCCTCGGAGTCACAACGAGAGGGGTTCTTGGGCACGCTGCGGATATTTTTGAAGATGCTTCGCCAGATAACCGAGAAAGGGCCGCAATTGAGATTGGTGAGTTAACCTCGGAATCGCCACTCCTTTTTTCGGAAGTACAGGAATACGTTGGCGATACGTATAAAATGAAATCCAGAGATGCAGCCGACTTCCTTAATCGCGCAGGAGAGATCGGTTTTATCGATGTCGAAGGTGATGATCCGTCGAACTTGCTCTTGTTCAACGGTAACCTGTTCAAGCGTGATAGCATTAAAAAGTCGGCGACAGTTCTTTCGTCATTGGATTCCACAGAACAATCCAGACTTTCCGAAGTCAATGCAATGCTAAAGGCGTCGGGGTGCGTACTGGCGTCATACTGTGAAACCCAACTCGGCACTCCTCTGTTTGAAAAACTGAAGGCGGCGGGCGTTCTTGAGATCAACACCGTTTCTAATGAAAATGGCGAGCACGCGTTTGTTACCTTGCCGGGAGCGTTTCATAAGTTTGTGAACCCTCTGGTCGACGACAGTTTCGACTTGGCGAAGGCCTTAGTTTCCGCATTGTCATACGGCATTCACCTGCGACCCTCATCGCAGGGGAGGATTGTCAGCGTTGACTGGATTTTAGGCGCACTTATTGACGGGCGCACAATCGGTCCCGCAACTGCAATTGGCGCTGATTATCGAGTGCTGGAAAGGAACCGCGTCGTCAAATTGATTCCGGCCCAAGGCAGCATGTATAGCATGAGGCTCTTGAAGCGTGAAATCGGGCAACTTGCTTTAGAGGTTCTCAAACGTGGGGACGCAAATGCCGAAACCATCAACGTGCCGCCGAGCGCTCCGATGTCTGGTTATATAGGTCCTGAAAGGACAAGAGAGACGCTGCGTAAGCGGCAGTCGCAACCAAGCAAGCAACATACTCACGATATTCTGAGCGCACTGCGTGGTGGAAGGGGCCTCTAATGAATGCGAAGAGCGGTCAAAAGGGGTACAAGCTCGAAGAGCTGCTCAGGGCGTATTTTATTCGTGCAGGCGTCTACGCAGTTAGGGGCGTGCCGTTACGGCTTGATGGAGACGATTTAACTGACGTTGACATTTGGCTGTATGAGCGCCCGACGGGGTCATCGCGGCGGCGTCAGATTGTCGATGCCAAATCCAAAACTAAACCAAAAGCTATTGAGCGTTTATTTTGGACAAAAGGGCTTTATGAACTTCTTATGGTTGATGGGGCATATATTGCAACCACCGACACCAGACCTTTGCTGAAAGAGATGTCTCGTCGACTTGGCCTTTCCGTTCTTGACGGAACCGATATAAAGAGGATGGCCGATAGTGAGAAAGTTATTTTTCCAAATAGAATTTCCGAAGAAGACCTCCAAGAGAAAATCAAAGGGCTGGATACGGCTCGGCGAAACAAGGAAGTACAAAACGATTATGCTGACCTAAAAGCTGCACTTATTGACAATTTCGGAGGCGGCACTGTCAACCGAGGGCTAGAACATGTTGCTGGCTTTGCTGGCGGTTTGGTATCATCTCACCCGAATTCATCGGGTGCGGAAATTTTTCTGCGACTACTTTATTTCGCGGCTTCGATATCGGCGATCGCCATGGACTTCGCGCTTACAAAGGTCTCATTTAAATCACAGGATGAGCGACGCAAAACCATCCAAAACGTAATTCGGTACGGCGAAGAGGATGAGGCGCGAGGCCTTGAAAAAGTCAGAGTCGCAACGGCCCTCATTGAAAAGTACGCAACAAACGGGCGCACAGTAGCGCAATCTGTTGCACAAGCAATTAGAAGTGACTACGCCAAAGTTCCAGCCGAAATTATCACGGATCACGTCATGAAGCATTTAAAGGCTGACGGCCTATTTAAACTGGCCGGTGCCTTGGAGTTTCGTGCTTTCAGCAAGGATCCTCTTGGATTTGATGACCTGCCAGCAGAAGAAAAATCATTCTTAGGTGTCTTGCTCGACTTTTCTGGAGTTGATCGCACAAGTGCGGCAGAAAGCTGGATATCATCAACGGCCGCAAAAGATGCATCCAAAGAACTCTCCGAAGGAGTAACGGAAAATATTGGGCCATTGTTTGATATGTCGAAGCCTGAAAAGCTCACTCAGTAGCATCATCGCACAGAACGAACATGTCGGGCCTACCTCTTTTGGGAATTAGTGGAAGTCCGTTGTTGAAAAGCCGCAAAGGGGTGCCGAGGCGCAAGAGGAACACCCACAAACTGTCGTTTGCAGACTCCGCATTGAATTCGCTGACCAATGGCTCGGCAAATGTTTTCCTGATATCCTGCCGCCATGGATACGGAAACAGAAAAGCAAAACGTCGCAAAGCTGGCCAAAGTCATGGCCTTGATGTGCGTGCGCAACACAAAGCTGGAGGATATACATGCCGGGCTTTCCCCCATCAGTGAGACCGGCGACTACTCCGACGTTTTCGTCCATGACGCCCAGAGACGGAAAATACCTTGGACCGACGTATCCCATATCGACGACGAAGAAATGAAGGCGTTGATGAAGGAAGTCGTCAACCGCCTCTATACCTTTCTCCTGCACATCGACGATCCGGGTTTCCAAACTTGGATGGCGCGTTGGGCGTCCGTGTCCAACAAGTGGGACGAGCCGGAATTGGAACCGTCGTTCCTCGCGGCGCTGCCCGACTCGGATGATCGCTGATCGATCCCCTCTCCGCCCCTTATCCACACGTCTGTGGACAACTCCACGCACGCCGACTTATAACCCTGTGCAAAACCCGTTTTTGCGTTCGTACTATCGGGCGCACGGGAGTCGTACCATCGGGCGCAGATGTTCGTACCATCAGGCGCAACATTGCCGATAACGCCTTGTTTTCGCGC
>Ga0070728_10003219_pt1 | contig 18404 bp, 13 predicted proteins | sample tdDd471_FD_66723 | JGI IMG/M metagenome (GOLD analysis project Ga0070728, IMG submission 66723) | Marine sediment microbial communities from the Atlantic coast under amendment with organic carbon and nitrate - tdDd47.1 | ecosystem: Environmental > Aquatic > Marine > Coastal > Sediment | place... | reverse complement strand
TACGCATGCGCTACCTCCGGATTATAGCGCGGGACGGCCGCGCTCCCGGACTTAGACGCCGCGCAGCGCGCTATTCATCCTCGGCTTCAACTTCGATGGACACGGCGTCGTTGGTTTCCACGACGAATCCACCCGTGGCGCCCTCTCCGCCGCCGTCGGAATCCTCGGAGGTGGCAAAGAAACTGACCGAGGAGCTGGCGCCGCCCCCCACCAAGCTATCGATGTTGGTGTCCTTGAAGGCCTCTTGCTGCTCGGCCCCCAGGCCGCTGTTCACCTCGGACCGCGTCTCCTGCTTGATCCGCTGGATTTGCTGGCGATAGGTCTCGTTGCTCCCCGGCACCTTCTCGTTCAGCTTCCGACGTCCGCCCATGGCGAGCTTCAGGATCGTCGCGTCATCCTTGTCCGGAGCGGCCAAGGCCTCGAACAGCTTCTTCTGCCGCGCTTCCTGCGCCTGCTTGGGACTGACGCCGTCGGCCCCGGGCACGCTCATGATCGCGTCGACTCGTTCGCGGCCGCGGCGAATCGAATCCTCGACCCGATCGCGCTGTGACCGAGTCAGCTTCAGGTGCTCACTGAGATCGTCGACGTTGCGCACGTGCCGGGGCCCTCGAAACACGGGCATCGGATGAGAACGCTGACGCTTCAGGTCACGCTCGATCTTTGCAATACGCTCTTCCACGGTTCCCTGCTGAACCTCATCCTCGGACGACGAAGACGAAGACGAAGACGCGGGGACCTGGTCGGAGTTGGAGGACTCGGACGAAACCTCACGCGGCGGTTTGCGATACCCGAGGTCACGGTACGTGAGGTCCCGGGACTCGTCGGACGCGGTGCGGTCGCTCGTCGGCCGACTGGCGCGCGCGAGTTCAATTTCGTCGGCCAAGTCGTTCACCTGGACGGCAAGGACAGCAACGGCGGCCAGCGAGACAACACTGAGCAACGTGGAAAGGGTGGCAATCTTCACGCGGAACATCCTCCTCCCCGCTGTACGCACGCGGAGAACGTTGTACGCCCGATCACGGATCCGCGGAGTGCGGACCACTCCCAGAGGCGGAGCGGATGGTGGAGACGAGGGGACTCGAACCCCTGACCTCCGCCTTGCAAAGGCGGCGCTCTCCCAGCTGAGCTACGTCCCCGTTTTGGATTGCGGGCAAGTCTAACCCGGACCTCGAGACCGATCCTCTACGGGCCGCCTCCCGGTTATCAACCGGTCCGGATACGCAACGAGCCCCGCAACCGCAGGGCTCGTTCGATGGTGCGCACGGGTGGACTCGAACCACCGACCTCTCGCTTATCAGGCGAACGCTCTAACCGGCTGAGCTACGCGCGCGTTGTGTGGCGATAATCTAACCAAAGATTGGCAGCCGGACGAACAACCAAGCCCCACCGCCAATCGCGACTCGTCATGCTGACTCATCGTGCCAACGGCGTAAGCCGCGACCCGTCATGCTGATTCATCGTGCCAACGGCGTGAGCCGCGACTCGTCATGCTGACTCATCGTGCCAACGGCGTAAGCCGTTGGACCAAAAAAACAGCCCGCTCCCGAAGGAGCGGGCTGAAGTGAAAACGTGGCAGCGACCTACTTTCCCGCTTTTGGCAGTATCATCGGCGCATTGGGCTTAACGACCGTGTTCGGGATGGGAACGGGTGTGGCCCCAAAGCTATGACCACCACGAAATTTGATTGATGAATATTGGCAGTGCAGTCCGAGTCGATCGACATGTGTGATCGAGCTTTCGGTTATCCAGCAGTACCCCCTTGGACGAATCCAAGGAAAGCAACTACCAGACGCGGTGTTTTCTAGAACAAAGCTAGACCACAAGTTCACTCGTCTCACGGTATTCACCGTGAGAACGCAGTTGCAAGAACTTCGTCTCTCCTATCACGGCGCTTGCTCGGATCTCGAGGATCCACAGGTACCAACACCGTTAAGTGTTGAACCAGAAAGCGCGTGAAGAAAAGTGGTCAAGCCGATCGTCCGATTAGTACCGGTCCGCTAAACACATTGCTGTGCTTACACGCCCGGCCTATCAACGTCCTGGTCTTGGACGGGACTCATGGGAAACCTAGTCTTAAAGCGGGCTTCGCGCTTATATGCTTTCAGCGCTTATCCTTTCCGAACTTAGCTACCCAGCGATGCCACTAGCGTGACAACTGGTACACCAGAGGTCCGTCCACCCCAATCCTCTCGTACTAGGGGCAATTCTTTTCAAGTTTCCTACAGCCACGGAAGATAGGGACCGACCTGGCTCACGCCGGTCTGAACCCAGCTCGCGTATCACTTTAATTGGCGAACAGCCAAACCCTTGGGACCTCCTTCAGCCCCAGGATGTGATGAGCCGACATCGAGGTGCCAAACCTCCCCGTCGATGTGAACTCTTGGGAGAGATCAGCCTGTTATCCCCGGAGTACCTTTTATCTCTTGAGCGACGGCCCTTCCACACGGAATCCGCCGGATCACTAGGCCCGACTTTCGTCTCTGCTCGACTTATATGTCTCGCAGTCAAGCGCCCTTCTACCCTTACGCTCTATGTGCGATTGCCAAACGCACTGAGGGCACCTTTGGAGTCCTCCGTTACTCTTTAGGAGGAGACCGCCCCAGCCAAACTACCCAACTAGCACGGTCCCATGCCCTGATTCAAGGGACATGGTTAGAGCTCAAACTTGATAAGGGTGGTATTTCACCGGTGGCTCCACGAGTGCTAGCGCACCCGGCTCAACGCCTCCCACCTATCCTACACATACCAAGCCTAAACACAATACTAGCCTATAGTAAAGGTTCACGGGGTCTTTCCGTCTATCCGCGGCTAAGCGGCATTTGCACCGCTATTGCAGTTTCACCGAGTCCGTCGTCGAGACAGTAGCCAACTCGTTACGCCATTCATGCGGGTCGGAACTTACCCGACAAGGAATTTCGCTACCTTAGGACCGTCATAGTTACGGCCGCCGTTTACCGGGGCTTCTGTTCAGAGCTTCGCCGAAGCTAACCCCTTGCATTAACCTTCCGGCACCGAGCAGGCGTCAGTCTGTATACATCGTCTTGCGACTTAGCACAGACCTGTGTTTTTGGTAAACAGTCGGTTGGCCCATTTCTCTGCGGCCTCCGAGAGCTTACGAAGTAAATTCTTCACCCTCAGAGGCGCCCCTTATCCCGAAGTTACGGGGCTAATTTGCCTAGTTCCTTGACGACGGATAGCTCGAGCGCCTTAGGATATTCACCCTGCCTACCTGTGTCGGTTTGCGGTACGGACACTTGTGCAACCATGTCCCGCGAAGCTTTTCTCGGAAGCATGGCATCAACGACTTCGACACATAAACGGTCTCGGCCCACTCCTCAGGATATATGTGTCCCGGATTTGCCTAGGACACTCCCTAAAAGCAGGCACGCACACTTCAAACCGTGCGATCGCTTAGCCTTCTCCACCCCTCCTCGGGCGTTGGGCTGCAAAGTGGTGCAGGAATATTAACCTGCTGTCCATCGACTACGCCTTTCGGCCTCGCCTTAGGATCCGACTAACCCTGGGCGGAATTACCTTCCCCAGGAAACCTTAGGCTTACGGCGAGGCGGATTCTCACCGCCTTTATCGTTACTCGTGCCTGGATTATCACTTCGACATCGTCCAAACGTCCTCACGGTCGTTCTTCAACCTAACGTCGAACGCTCCCCTACCGATGTAGCCGGCCCGCAGGCCCGCTACATCCCGTGGCTTCGGTGTATGACTTGAGTCCCGTTCATCCTCGGCGCACGAGTGCTCGACGGGTAAGCTATTACGCACTTTTTAAATGATGGCTGCTTCTAAGCCAACATCCCCGCTGTCTTTGCACCCGCACTTCCTTAAGCACTTAGTCATACTTGGGGACCTTAGCCGACGGTCTCCGTTGTTTCGGTCTCGTCCATGGAGCTTATCCCCCATGGACTCACTGCCAGGATAACATTCGCGGTATTCGGAGTTTGATTGGAAAGGGTAGGCGGGAAGCCCCCCAGATCCATTCAGTGCTCTACCCCCGCGGTGCATCTCCTGACGCTGCCCCAAAAGGCATTTCGGGGAGAACCAGCTATCTACGTGTTTGATTAGCCTTTTACTCCCAACCACAGCTCATCGGATGAGTTTTCAACCTCAAGCCGTTCGGACCTCCACGGACTCTTACATCCGCTTCATCCTGGCCATGGTTAGATCACACGTTTTCGGGTCTACCACTTGCGACTTAAACGCACTATTCATACTCGCTTTCGCTTCGGCTTCGCGCCTTAAGACGCTTAACCTTGCCGCAAACGGTAACTCCCAGGCCCATTATGCAAAAGGTACGCGGTTAGGCATTGCCCGAAGGCCATAGCCCTACCACAGCTTGTAGGCACGCGGTTTCAGGTACTATTTCACTCCCCTCACAGGGGTACTTTTCACCATTTTCGCTCACGCTACTGGTTCGCTATCGGTCGCCATGGAGTATTTAGCCTTACGAGGTGGTCCTCGCGAATTCAGTCCGGGTTTCCCGTGTCCAGACCTACTCGGGTGTTTTCCGGGAGTCTCTAGTCGTTCGCCTACGGGGCTATCACCCGCTACGGCCAAACTTTCCAGGATGTTCGACTGGACTAAAGATTTCTTACTCCCTGAATCTTCCGGCAAAGACTCTGGAAAATCCCACGACACCGTCTACGCAACGCCACCGGGCTTACACGTATACGGTTTAGGCTGTTCCCCGTTCGCTCGCCGCTACTAGGGGAATCGAGGTTTCTTTCTCTTCCTGAGGGTACTTAGATGTTTCAGTTCCCCTCGTTCACCACCGCTACCTATGTATTCAGTAACGGTTACCCGGGCATAACCCCGGGTCGGTTTCCCGATTCGGAAATCTCCGGTTCTTAGCCTGCTTAGCGGCTTCCCGGAGCTTATCGCAGCTAGCCACGTCCTTCATCGCCTCATGGCGCCAAGGCATCCCCCGCGTGCCCTTGGTAGCTTGACCACTCTTTTTCACAAACGAATAAGAGTTGCTACCGAGGTTCTATATCGCCGTGCCATCGTCTCGCGACGTTGGCTTTTCGCTTGGGTCTTGGTTCTCTGTTCTATCTCTAATTGGTTACTAACCTAATTTGCTCGATACTCATTGTTTCCAAGACATCCCGCCATCACAACGGGGCTGCCCTGGTCGTCAATTTTCTCGGAACTGCATCTGCCAATATTCGATTTTGAAAGATCAATGAAGGCCGCGGTCCGTGAACCACGCTGTCCGAAAACAACGATTTGATCCACAGGCCGCGGCCAGTTGATTAAAGAGAGACGACTCCGGTATGTCCCGACTTCCACAGTTCCCTGCCCCGCCTCTCGACGGGTCAGGATCCAAGGAATATCCCCTTAGAAAGGAGGTGATCCAGCCGCAGGTTCTCCTACGGCTACCTTGTTACGACTTAGTCCCAATCGCCAGTCTCACCGTCGGCGCCTCCCCCCTTGCGGTTGGGTCAGCGACTTCGGGTGCTACCAGCTCTCGTGGCTTGACGGGCGGTGTGTACAAGGCTCAGGAACATATTCACCGCGGCATGCTGATCCGCGATTACTACCGATTCCGACTTCATGCGGGCGAATTGCAGCCCGCAATCCGAACTAGGGATGGCTTTTTGGGATTTGCTCCACCTTGCGGTCTTGCTTCCCTTTGTACCACCCATTGTAGGACGTTTGCAGCCCTAGCCGTAAGGGCCATGATGACTTGACGTCGTCCCCACCTTCCTCCGGCTTGACGCCGGCAGTCTCTCTAGAGTCCCCGCCATAACGCGCTGGCAACTAAAGACAAGGGTTTCGCTCGTTACGGGACTTAACCCAACATCTCACGACACGAGCTGACGACAGCCATGCAACACCTGTATACGCTCCCTGGCAAAGCCAGGGTCCTTCATCTTTCGAATCCGTACCACATACATGTCAAGGCTAGGTAAGGTTCTTCGCGTTGCTTCGAATTAAGCAACATCCTCCACCGGTTGTGTGAGCCCCCGTCAATTCCTTTGAGTTTCAGCCTTGCGACCGTACTCCCCAGGCGGAGCACTTTACACTTTCGCTACGGCTGTGAATCCGTGGATGGACCCACAGCCAAGTGCTCATCGTTTAGGGCTAGGACTACCGGGGTATCTAATCCCGTTCGCTCCCCTAGCTTTCGCGCCTCAGCGTCAGTTGCGAGCCAGTGAGTCGCTTTCGCCACCGGCGTTCCTCCAGATATCTACGCATTTCACCGCTACACCTGGAGTTCCACTCACCCCTCTCGCACTCTAGCTAACCAGTATCGAATGCAGTTTCTCGGTTGAGCCGAGAGATTTCACATCCGACTTGATCGGCCGCCTACACGCCCTTTAAGCCCAGTGATTCCGAGCAACGTTTGCCACCTCCGTCTTACCGCGGCTGCTGGCACGGAGTTAGCCGTGACTTCCTCTGGGGCTAACGTCAGGCACGGGTCGAACCCGTACGTTTCCTCACCCCTGACAGGGCTTTACAACCCGAAGGCCTTCATCGCCCACGCGGCGTGGCATGATCATGCTTGCGCACATTGTCAATGATTCGCGACTGCAGCCTCCCGTAGGAGTCTGGGCAGTGTCTCAGTCCCAGTGAGGCGGATCACCCTCTCAGGCCCGCTACCCATCGCAGCCTTGGTGAGCCGTTACCTCACCAACAAGCTAATGGGGCCTGGACCCGTCCGAAAGCGGAATCACCTTTACCGGTACGGCCATCGGCCAAACCGGACTATCGGGTATTACCCACCGTTTCCAGTGGCTATCCCCGACTCTCGGGTAGGTTGTCCAGGTATTACTCTCCCGTTCGCCGCTCGAGTACCCCCGAAGGGGCCTTTCCGCTCGACTTGCATGTCTAAACCCCGCCGCCAACGTTCGCTCTGAGCCAGGATCAAACCCTTCATGGAATGATCTGGAGTGTCCCCATCGACCCGAAACACGTTCGGAATCCGACAGAGATCAAAGTAAATTGTTTTTGGTCTTGCGACCTGATGACCTGGGTAGGCCATCGAGTCGGCTCATACTTAGGAGTCGTCTCTTCAATTGTGAAAGAACTCCGCTGCATAGTTCCTTGGGCGCCCTTTCGGACGACCCTCAGCGGCAAGTTCCGTATGGTAGGCGCCTGAGGCACCGACCGCAAGTTCTTGCTGCTGCGATTTCTGCAGCGCTCCCGCCGCTGGACTCCTTAAAGGCAGGCCCTTTGGCGAAGAGGGGAAGTTAAGCGACTTCGGGAGAACGTCAATCTTCCGCACAGCCCTCCGCGGGATTTTTTCAGATTGTGGATAACTTCGCGTTGCGGGCGTTTTCGCGGTTCTCCCAAACGACCGCGTACACTGCACTTATGAGCGAAATAAGCCGGAGCCAGGCTAGGGAAATCGACCGCGTGGCGATGGAAGATTGGGGCCTTCCCGGCATCGTTTTGATGGAGAACGCAGCGCGCGGAATCGCCGAATTCGCGGCCTCGATTCACCCCCTCACGGCGGGTCGTATCGCCCTTGTCTGCGGGCCCGGTAACAACGGTGGCGATGGCTACGCCGCAGCGCGCCATCTGGCCAATCTCCGCTACGACGTTGAGATCCAACTTCCGGCACCGATCAGCAGCATCGATCCCGAAAGCGACGCCGGAATCAACCTGCTGGTGGCCCGCCGCATGGGCATCCCGATGCTCACCGGTGTCGATGTGGCCCGCGCGCAGTTCGTCATCGACGCCCTTTTCGGCACGGGTCTGAGCCGCACGATCGGGCACCCCTATCTGGCAGCAATCAGCGCGATCAACGCCCACCAGGCGCCCGTCTTGTCGATCGACATCCCGAGCGGGCTCGACGCGGATGACGGTTCCGTCCACGGGGCGGCCATTCGGGCGGACTGGACGGCGACGATGGTCGCGCCGAAACAGGGGTTTTCCCGCGGTAAGGGCCCGGAATTGACCGGAAGCGTCCGCGTGATCGACATCGGCGTACCGCGCGCCGTCATCCGGCAAGTCGCCGGCGACGACGACGCGCGATAGCTCCCTCAGCTGCGCGTCCCGAAGCTACGGGATCCCAGCTACCGGCCGCCGTCCTAGCGCCGAATCTCGACCTCGGCCCCGCGCGGTGTCCAAGAGAACAGCTCCTCGACGTCGTTGCGCCCCATCCGCACGCAGCCGCTCGACTCCCGCTTTCCGATGGATTGCGGCTTGGTCGTGCCGTGGATCCCGAAACCGGTGAATTCGGCCGTATCGGCGAAGCCCATCCAGCGATTGCCGAGGATGTTGCGCGGGTTGCCGAATGGGATCTTCACGCCCTGGCGCGGGAACCAGTCGGGATTGACGAGCTTGCTGCGGATCTTGAACGTCCCCAGCGGGGTCTGGGAGGCCTCAGCGCCCAAGCCGACGGGCCAATCTCGCACGTACGCCCCATCCAGCAGGAAGTAGAGCCGGAACTCATGCTTCGCCACGATGAGCTTGGGAGTCCCGATCGGGACCCGAATATTGACGTCGGCCCGCAGGTCCTGCGGCCGACGGATCCGATTCACGGCCATGACAAGGCCGGGTGCGGCGCGAATCCCCCACTTCTGGGGAAAGACCTTCCGGCACAGGACATCCAGCGTGTCGCCACGCTTGGTTCGATAGAGTTGATCCACGCCGTCGATGTGCCGCCCGGTGAACAGCATCTCGTCAGCCATCTGACGCAGGCGCTTGCGGAGGGCTTCGCGCTGGCCCTTGTCCACGACGTCGTCGCCGAGAAACAACGCCGGCGTGAGGTACTTGCGCGCCTCCTGAGCGGCCTGATAGCCCTGCGGCGTCCGTCCCAGGGCACGGAAACGATTGATGGCCTCGTTGCCCTTCTCGAACGAGAGCAGCCGCCCGACGTCCGTATGTTCGTACTCGTTCCAGATGCGATCGACGAGCTTGGTGGCTTCCGCCTGATCGCTGGCGTTCCGGGCGTCCTTCAGGCGGTCCATGAGCTCCCACGCCTCCGCCTCGCGCGGATCGTCGTCGAGCGGGATGGCATTGGGCCGCGCGCTATTGCTGCCGCGAGTCCCCCCACGACTGCCGCCGATGATGATCGACGTCCGCTTGTCGCGACGACGGTTCGCCTCGGAGCTCCCGTCGGCATCCGCAGCTTGGTCCGCTGCTGCCTCGGCGTCCGCGCTCGGGTTCTCTTCTCCCCCCACGAACTCGTAGTCCTCAGGGGTCGCTTCTTCCGGCGAAAACCAGAGGTGATACACGAAGTACCCTCCGACCACCGCGATAAGCAAGAACACCGACGTGCGCATAGAACCTCCCTAAGGACTTTTCTCTACGGTACGTACGGCGGCAGACAGGAACCGGGTCAGGGTTAGCCACAGCGTAACGGCAACCGGCCCAAAGACCAGTGCGGGAAGGGCGCGGGAAACCCGAGCGGGTCACGCGTGTGCGGTGTTCGCTGCTTCGCGTTGTCGACGGTCGTCCGCGTTCTTCGAAAGCAGGAAGACCGTCGTGATGACGTTGAACAGCAATCCGAGCAGGAACCAGAGCCAAGGGTTCCGCCCGGTGTTCTGCGCCCACAACGCGCAGAACACTCCGAAGAGCAGGAACACGCCTCCCGCCGAACCTGTAGTTCTCACGTCGGACTCCGCCGTTTGAACGCGCCGCTCGAGTTGCTTGACGCGGCGCTCAAGGTCGCGAACCTCGCGCTCTGCAGGGGTCTGCGCGCGCGCCGTATCGGCCCACACCACGCCTACGAGCACGCTTGCGAAAATCCAGACTCTGACCACGGCGACCTCCTCTTGGGGAGGCCAGCTTACAGTCCAAGTTCGTCGGAGACACCCTGCATCGACTTCAGTGCGATCTCGCAGAACTCCGGCAGCTCCAGGCCGAGCTGCTCGCACTGCTGGATCGACTCGCGGGAAACCTTCGCGGCAAAGTCCTTCTTCTTCATGCGCTTGCGCACGCTGGAGGCCTTCACCGAAGCGAGCTTCTTGTCGGGCATGACCTTCGCCGTGGCCATCACCAACCCAGTAATCGTTTCGGCGGCGCTGAGCGCATAGTCGAGCCACTGGGTACGTTCGACCTCCTCGATACCTTCGGAGTTGTGCGCGAGGATCGACTTGAGGATCTGCTCGTCGCTCACGCCATTCTGGCGGAGGTACTCGATCGTGCGGCGCGTGTGCTCATGCGGCTCCGGCGTCTCCTCGAAGTCGAGGTCGTGCAGCAGCCCCATGCACCAGTAGGTGTCGCGGTTCTTGTCGAAGCGCTCGGCCAGCCCCTCCATCACGGCGGCGCTCGCCAGCGAATGCGCCAGCATGTAGTCGCCCTTGATGTGCTCGGCCAGCAGCGCGCGCGCCTGGTCGCGGGTCATGCCAAACTCACCGACGTCGGCGGACGTGTCCGGGCCCCCTTCCTCGGCACCCTCCCCCTCTGCGGGCAACGGCTTCAGCAGCGGAAACAGCGTCACGTCGCGCAGCGAGTCCACGCCCGCCAGCAGGGCACAAAACCGCTCGATTCCCATGCCCCAGCCACTGATCGGCGGCATCCCGAACTCCATCGCGAGCAGATACTCCTCGTCGATGTACATCGCCTCGTCGTCGCCGCCCGTGCGCAGCGCGTCCTGCTCATCGAAGAGCTGACGCTGCAGCACCGGATCGACCAGCTCGGAGTACGCCTTCAGGATCTCCCAGCCGTTGACGAGCAGCTGGAAGCAATCCGCCTTGTGCCCTTCGTCGTCGTTGCGGCGGGCGAGCGGGAGCGTGTCGGCGGGAATCCCGGTGAGGAAACAGGGCTGAATCAGCTCGTCCCGGCAAGTCTGCTTGTAGATCAGGTCGATCAGGTTGCCGCGCCCGAGGTTGTCCGCTTTCTCCGTATCGATCCCTTTTTCGCGCGCTTTTGCTCGAAGCTCCTCGGCGGTCGCGTGCTGCGTGATGTCGATTCCGGTCTTCTCTAGGATCAGTTCGCCCATGTCGACGCGCGGCCAATTCCCGGAGAAGTCGATGACGCGGCCCCGCCACTCGATCTGCTCCTTGCCCACCACCGTCTTGACGACGTGGCGGATGAGCTTCTCGGTGAAGGCCATGTTGTCTTCCCAGCTCCAGTACGCGCAGTAGTACTCGAGCATCGAGAAGTCCTGCAGATGGCTGGGATCCATGCCCTCGTTGCGGAAACAGCGCGCCAACTCGTAGACCTTGTCGTAGCCGCCGACGATCAGGCGCTTGAGCCACGTCTCCGGCGCGATGCGCATGTAGACGTCGAGATCGAGCGCGTTGTGATGCGTGAGGAACGGCCGGGCGGCCGCGCCGCTCGGGACGGTCTGCAGCACGGGCGTCTCGACCTCGTCGAAGCCCTCGTCGTCGAGAAAGCGGCGGAGTTCGCGCACGACCTTCGTGCGCATTTCGAAGCGCGCGCGGGTCTCGGGGCTCATGATGAGATCGAGATAGCGGCGGCGCTGTTGGATCTCGACATCCTTGAGCCCGTGCCACTTCTCGGGAAGCGGCAACAGCCCCTTGCCGAGAAACTCGATCTTCGCGGCCCGCAGCGTGAGTTCGCCCTTCTTGGTGACGAACAGCTCGCCCTCGACGCCGATGAAATCGCCCCGGTCGAACAGATCGTGGAACAGCGACCAGGTGTCCGCGTCGAGGTTCTGCTTCTCCAGCGCGATCTGAAGGCGCCCGTGGACGTCCTGCAGGTGCGCGAACGTCAGCTTACCGAAGGTCCGCACCGCCACGAGGCGGCCGGCGACGCGGACGCCCGTGGTGCCTTCCGGCAGGGCGCTCGCTTCGGCGAGGGAGTGGGAACGCTCGAACCGCTCCGGATAGGCGTGCAGACCGCGCTCCCGGATTTTGGCGAGCTTGTCGAGGCGGACTTGGCGTAGATCGTCGGACACGCGGGTATTGCACCCGATATCCGACGACCTCTCTAGGAACCGGTCCGGGCTATTTGGCGCGGTCGCCGGCGTAGGCCTCGAGGCCGCCCAGCAACGCTTCCTTGGCGTCGATGTTCGGCGCCGGATAGGTGAACCCGTCCTTGCGCGCCTTCTTGAGCTTCTTGGCCAGCGCGGCGGAGGCGAGCTTTTCGGTCTCAACGCGTGCCTCGAGCGCCTTGACCGACTCCTGCAGCTTCTCCACGTGCTCGGTCAGCTGTTTCACCTGATTCGACAGGTCGTCTTCCTTTTTGCCCCCCTCGGACAGCGCGGGAACGGCAAAGACCAGACAGACAAATGCGAGCGGCAGTGCAAAATGCTTCATCGAAACTCCTCGGGGACTCATCGGCATCGCGGCGCGGCCCCTTTAGGCACCGCTTTCATCGAGCATCCGCGCAGCCCCTGCTATTCTACTTCCCCGCCTGCCATGCGGATTCTCCTCATCCTCTCCCTCCTCGCGCTGGTCGCCTCGGCCGTCATGGCGCCGATGCATTTCAAGGCCCGCGAGGGGACGATCGACGCCTCGTCCCTGGAGGTCAAGGCCGCTCGGGCCCGAGCGGCGCAGGCGGACGAGGAGCGCGCCCTGGGCACCGCGATCCTCGCCTACAACGAGATTTTGGAGGCCTCCCCGGGCGACCTCGACGCCATCCGCGGCCTCTTCCGCGCGACGGTTCGTCTGAGCGCGGTCGCCCCACGCCAGCCTGCGGTTGCGGAGATCATCCAGGGCGTGGCCATGGCGTACCTCCAATCGCTTCCCGATGTCGATCCGGACGCGCAGGTGGTCCACAACGCCCTGCGCGAGTGGGTCGACCTGCGGCTGCACAACCCCTGGTTCATCGCCCGAGCAACGGTTGCGACTTGGCTCTCCGCACGCGGCGACCAGGCCGGCTACGACGAGATCCGAAAACTCATGAGTCTCGGCCCGTTCCACATTAACTACTACGGCTTCGCGCAGCGCATGTTCCCCAACTGGGTCGGTGTCGAGCTCCACGTGAAGAAGGACCTCGAGTCCAAACGCGAAGACTACCGCCTGTATGCCGGCGTCACGCTCCTCATGTACAACCGCGCGTACGGCGTCGGCGAGGAGCTGCTGAAGAAGTACCGGACGTCCATCCGTGACACGCTGATCCGCGCATCGGCAAAGCTGGTTCCGGACTCCGGAGACAACTCCTCCGTCACCCCGGGCGGCCAGACGATCCTGGGTCTCGCACTCCTCCAGGATCGCGACGCTCGCCGCATCCTCGTTCGGATGCGCGCGCTCGACCATCCCTACCTCGCGCGCGTTCTCGAGGTCGCCCGCTTCTGGGCCGGGCTGGACCCGTGGGAGATGGCGGACTTCGACAGCCGGCGCTACGACCACTGGTACCCGAGCGACCACGAGGCGTACTACCAGGGCGCACTGATTGCCTACGGCGACCTGGTGCGCGCGGCTCGCGCCGAGACCGACCCCACCGCCAAGGCCAAGCTGGAGGCGAGCGCGAAGAAGCTCTCCGTCATCGTGGAGAACGCGACCTACGTCAAGGCCACCACGGTGAAGGTGATGGCGCGGCGCCTGCTCGCGGCAACCTTCCCCGAACAGTCCGATGCGATTCATCGCGAGTTGATCGATCAGGGCGGCGTCGACTCGATCTACGGCGCGATGGCGCTGCCTCTCAAGGAACGGCTGCCGTTCCTGCTTCCCGCAATCACCGCGGGCTCACCGGACAATGCGGCACTCGCCATCGTCGGCCTGCTCGACATGGATGCGCCTGTCCCGATCCAGATGCCCGTCCAACCCAAGTAAACGCATGAACGACCCCCGCATCGAAAAGCTCGCACGCGTCATCGTCGAATACTCCGTCGAGGTCAAAAAAGGCGACCTCGTCCTGCTCGGCGGACCGCCCCTCGCCGAACCGCTCATCATGGAGCTGTACCGCGCGGTTCTGCGCGCGGGCGGCCATCCGTGGGTACGCCTGATCCCGAGCGAGTGCACCGAGGTGATGCTGACCGAGGGATCCGACGAGCAACTGGCCTACTGCGGCCCGCTCGACAAGGCGACGATCCAGAAGGCCGACGTCCTGATCAAGATCTGGTCGGAGGACAACACCAAGGCGCTCAGCAATTCCGACCCGAAGCGACAGGCGATCGCGGGCAAGGGGCGCAAACCGGTCATGGCGACGATGATGAAGCGGAGTTCGCTGCCGGCAAGCGATCCGAAGTTCCTGCGCTGGACGGGCACGCTCTTCCCGACGCAGGCGCACGCGCAGGACGCGCACATGTCCCTGCGCGACTACGAGAACTTCGTCTACGCGGGCGGCAAGCTCGACAAGCGCGACCCGGTCGCCGAGTGGAAGAAGCTGGGCGAGCGACAAAAGCACTTGGCCGACTTCCTCGACAAGGGCAAGGAGATGCACATCACCACGCCCGACGGGACCGACATCAAGTTCGGGATCAAGGGGCGCCGCTGGATCAACTGCGATGGCAAGAACAACTTCCCCGACGGCGAGGTGTTCACGGGTCCGATCGAGGACGCCACGGAGGGCGTTGTGCAGTACCGCTTCCCGGCCGTCTACGGCGGGCGTGAGGTCAACGACATTCGCCTCGTGTTCAAGGCGGGCAAGGTCGTCGACTGCTCGGCGAGCCACAACGAGGACTTCCTGATCCAGATGCTCGATCAGGACAAGGGCGGCCGCGTTCTCGGCGAGCTGGCGCTTGGCAGCAACTACGGCATCAAGCACCACACGCGCAACATCCTGTTCGACGAGAAGATCGGCGGGACCTTCCACGCTGCACTCGGGGCGGCCTACCCGGAGAGCGGCGGCACGAACAAGAGCGCGCTGCACTGGGACATGATCTGCGACCTGCGGCAGGGCGGCCTCGTGACCGTGGACGGCAAGACCGTCAGCAAGAACGGCAAGTTCGCGAACGCGAAGTGGCCGCGCTAGCCGGTAGCCCCCCTAGTCAGGCGCCCCGGCAGCCGGGACAGTCTTCAACTCGGCGAGGCGCCTGGCGATCCAGGCAGCCTCGGTCTTGAGTCCGTTGGCGGCGTAGAACTTGCCGAGCTTGCGGTAGCGCGCGACGACGTCGAACTTCTGGTTCCATGCGGACTTGCGCAGGCAGTCCGGGCACAGGTGCAGCGGCTGCCGATCGGTCTCCTCCAGGTGGTTGGAGCCGTTCATGTTGCACTCGTAGCGGATGCAGTGCTCCAGCCCGAACATGTGCCCGATCTCGTGGACGACGATCTTGCAGCAACGACGCAGATCCTGCGTGTCATCGCCGCCCGTCAGGCGCGCGAAGGACCACACACCGACCCGCGACCGCAGCGAGGCCTGTCCGAACACGAAGTTCCAGCCATCCTCGGGATAGAGATCCTCCATCGTGATGCCGCTTACGCAGACCACGTTGTCCTTGCGAAACGGAGGCAGCAGATGATCGAGAAACCAGGCCGTGCGAAACTGGAGGCTGCCCATGTGCTCGCGCTGCCAGCCCTTGACGGGGAGCTTCTGGTCCTTCGTCGTCTCGACCGGCAGCGTGAACCAGATCGCCGCAAACTCCGCCGTCTTCTTGAGGAGCGCGCGGTCCTTCTCGCTGAACTTCCCGACGGGAACGAAGCGGAGCACGTCACCCGGACGCGGCCTCACCGGATCGGACGCGCAGTAGTTCTTGAACGTGACCGAGCGCTCCTTGAAGCGGGCGAGCCAGTCGCCGCGCTTCGGCTTGCTCTTCTTCTGGAACGACTTGGTGGGCTCGAAGAGTCCCTGCGCGGGTTCGCTCTGCTCCGAGGCGAACAGGAGGATGACCACCAAGACGGCTCTCACCCCCCTACCAACGGACGACCTCGCCGCTCGGTTCGAAACTTTGCGACACTGGCCGCGTGGAAATCCGCGTCGCGCATACCGCCGAGGAATTCGACGTCGTCCGCCAGCTGTTTCGGGACCACATGAGCGCCGTCCCGGGCGACCTCGCCTTCCAGAACTTCGATCAGGAGCTCGACTACCTGCCCGGTTGCTACGCGGAGCCCCAGGGCGGTATCTGGCTCGGAGGCGGAGACCAGGGAGTCGTAGCCTTGCGGCCGATGAATGACGAAGGCATCTGTGAGATGAAGCGGCTGTACGTCGCGCCTTCGGCCCGCGGCACGGGCTTGGGCCGGACGCTCGCGGAGCTATGCCTGGCGGAAGCGCGCAAGCGTGGATACGCGGTGATGCGTCTCGACACGCTCACGACGATGGATGCGGCCAACCACATCTATCGCTCGCTCGGCTTCCGGGAGCGCAGTGCGTACTACGAGAACCCGCTCCCGGACGTGCGCTACTACGAAGTGAACCTGGTGCGACCGTAGCTACTCAAGGTCAAACTGACGCAAAAGGCCGCGTGCAAACAGCTCGGCGATCTCCTTCTGCCGCTCGCTGAATTCCGGTCGCCCTCCAAACGTCGGGGTCCGATTGAGGTCCAGAACGTGGACCTGCCCATCCACGATGACGTAGTCGATCTTGCCGAAGTCGAAGCCGCGCTCCGCGCGTAGCGCACGGAGTTCTTCGGGAACCGGCAGCTCTACGCGGTCCGCCACTTCCGCGGCCTTCACGATCGGGTTGCTGGCCTTGATCCGAAGATTGACCTCGCTCGCGCCCGCGAACGCATAACAACGCAAGCAGTAGTAGGATCCGTCGCGCTCGGGAAGGAAGCGTTCGACGTGCAGATGTGGATTGAGGAACGTGCCCCGCGGAACGTCGCGCACGGATTCGAAGATCGGATACCGGCTCGGAGAAAGTGGCAGCAGGGGATGAAATCCGGTGTCCGGGTCGCGGCGAAAGGCGGCGTGCAGGACGCGTTGGGCCGCCCGCCGTTGCCACCACCGTCGCCGCAATCGATAGCGTTCCGGAAGGCCGCCGAAATTCCGATTGGACTTCACGATCACCGGTCCGTCCCAAGAGTCCGTCCGTGTAACGCGATGGCGGCTGAATCCGCGCTTCGAGATGTCGACCACGCGCCGGTTCACCACGTTCGGGTGCTCGCGCAGCGCGGCAACGTACTCGGGCGGAAGAACGGTCAGGTCCACATGCGGCACCACGAGGTCGGCGCGGAACGCTTCCGAAACCCCGCGGACGAACTCGACTCGATGCCCGTTCGCACGCCACGCGTCCGCGACGGCGACGATGATCCAGGTCGGCGGGGGCTCCACCGGATCGCGTGCATGCATGAGGATGGCGATGTCTCGCGCCGAGGACGATTGGATTCGCAAAGCTGGGCGCCTAGTATGAGCGGGATCGAAGGAATCGCCGCGGTGAATTTGCCTGACTGGATGCTGCGCGACGCGTACGGGCCGGACGTCGCGTTCAACCCCTCGCCCTGTTTCCGCGAGACCGGGTGGATCCCGCAGGGGCAACACCTTCTGCATTGGATGTCTGGTGGCCAGATCGCGGTCGCCGGCGACGTGCCGATCCTGTGCCACCGCTCGACTTGCTCGCCGACCACGTTGCTGCTGCTCCGCGACGTCGGATTCCCGGAGCCGAGCGCGCTCCTGCCCTTCGACACCGAGGCAGAGTACCGCCAGCTTCTGGACAAGTGCGCCGAAGACGGACAGCGCGTAGCGTTCACTCACGTCCAGGCGCGGGATGTCCTTCGCGATTCCGTGTACTGGATTTCACGGGATCTGCTCTGCTCGCTCAACGACAAAGGCAATCTCCGTACGATCGCCCCTGCCGAGTTCCTGGCGCGCCGCGAGCTGCTGACCGCGGACGAGTTCCAGGCTCGGCCGGCGGACGCGAATCAGCTTCCCGTCGCGGTCAAGACTGCCGGGCCTCTGACCTCCGGCGCCGGCTATGGCGTCAAGCTGTGTCGCACCCCGGGCGACTGGCTCGAAGCGCAGCGGCAGTTCCAGAGCGCACCGCGCGTGGTGGTCGAGGAGTGGATCGACATCGCCGCGATCTGGTGTGTCCAGTTCATTGCCCGACGGAATGCCCCCGCTCGCCTTCTCGGTGCGGCCGAGCAGGTCTCACTTGAGCACGGCGGCTACGACGGGAACTGGATCCACGCGGAGGACGTCGCTCCACAACACGTGATCGAAGTTGCGCGGCGGATTGTGGAGGCGGCGGCGCGTGAGGGGTTCTACGGCGTCTGCGGAATTGACGTGGTCGTGGCTACCGACGGGACCATTCGTGTCATCGATCCGAACTTTCGTATGAACGGTTCGTCGGTACCGCTCGCGCTCCGTTCGTGGATGACGGAGCGAGGTGCCACCGTCGGGCGCTCGCGCCACTGGGCAATCGAAGGATCGCTGGAGGACATGGATCGGATCGTGCGACGAGCCGTCTCACGGGAGCACATGATCCCGTACGCCATGGCGGAGACTTCGCCGAGTGCAGCGCGCGTTTCCGGCCTCGTCATCGGCGAGAGCCGCGATGAGGTCCGCGATCGGATTCGGCGACTGCGCGGCGAAGGGCTGTCCTGACTAACGGAACACCCGTTTGTAGCGTGAATTCGTGAGCAGAATCCGGACTGCCATGGCGGTGTCGCTCACGCTTCCCCAGCTCCCGTCATCTTTCTGCGTCCGGACGAGCGTCGT
>Ga0070728_10003218_pt1 | contig 18405 bp, 18 predicted proteins | sample tdDd471_FD_66723 | JGI IMG/M metagenome (GOLD analysis project Ga0070728, IMG submission 66723) | Marine sediment microbial communities from the Atlantic coast under amendment with organic carbon and nitrate - tdDd47.1 | ecosystem: Environmental > Aquatic > Marine > Coastal > Sediment | place... | reverse complement strand
GGGGCGTTAGTCTCCGATATTATCTTTGAAGTACCACATTGGGTACAGCAAAATAATGCTGTTCATGCTACCCATGTGACGTTATCGCCCGGTGGAAAAGGGTTGAATCAAGCGGTGGCGGCGCGTCGTTTGGGTGGGGATGTGTCTTTAATAGGGTGCGTTGGCAAAGATGTGTTTGGTGGTGAGTTGCTAGCAATCTTAAAAAACGAAGATGTAAATATCGATCATGTGGCGCAACACGAAACGGCGCGCACGAGTCTGGTAGGGATTATCGTCAAGGATAATATTCCGGGTTTTATCGGCGCACCTGATGCCAGTAAAAAAGTCACCGAAGAGGATATTCGTTCTGCCTTAGCCGAGATAACATCTGATGATATTTTGTTGCTCGGCTTTGAAATTCCGCAACCGCTCGTGCAAGTGGCATTACAGATTGGGCGTGATATAGGTGCAACAACGGTTGTAAACCCTGCGCCATATTTCACGACAGATTCATTTGTGCTCAATTATTTGCATCTCGTGGATATTCTCCTCCCCAATACATTAGAAGCACAACTTTTGACGGAAACGCAGACAGATGATATGGACATACTTGCAAAAGAGCTGATGGCATTTGGCGTAAAACAAGTTGTGATGACACATGGCGAATCAGGCAGTACCTTCTTTGATGGTCAAAACAAGATTACCCAACCATCATTTGCGGTTGATGTCGTGGATACAACTGGCGCGAGTGATGCTTTTGTTGGCGCATTCTGTGTTGGGTTATCACAAGGATGGTCAGTAGAAAAGATGCTCGAATTTGCATCGGCAACAGCAGGGCTGGCGTGTACGGTACATGGCACGATGTCATCAATGCCGGCTCGTAACGCCGTTGATGATCTTTTAGCGCAATCGGAGTAGTTCCTATATTCTGAGTAAAAGTTCGTACTGCGATTAGGGATTGGCATCGTCAAGTTGTCCTCGAACCTGATCTCCAACATCATAGGCATCCGATTCACTCCCTAGCATACGATAGGCACGGCTTGCTCTTTGATAACGGTCTAGAGTACGTCGGATAGCTTCGGGATCACCAGATGCTTGCGCATCTTCATATGCCTGTGCTGCTGCATCTAATTCATCATAAACGGCTTGGGTTGCTTCTTGATGCTCATAAATTCGTTCATAATGTGCTTGCGCTTCAGCACGTTGAGCAGGTGACAATGTCCCGCGTTCATTTGCTTCCACGGCAGCTCTTCGTATTCTAGCTGGATAACGATTTGATGTACGATCCAGTATTCGAGCAGGTATATCGCTCAATGTTGATCTGAATCCGTAAAGATAGCGCAGTGCCAAGAATTCCTGTTCAGCATGACGCGCTTCGTGATAAAAGTCCGAAATGACGCGATTGATTTCTGGGGCTGTAGAGACTCGCAGATATTCATCGGTAAACTCAACCGCCCATGATTCTGGATCAAATTGAGCGCGAGTCCCCGCTGGTAAAGATGTACTACGATGTGGAAGAATCATTGGGATACCACTCGCAATTAGACGACGATTGACCATTCCCAAGATTGCAATTGCCCGATCTATTACTGCCATTTGCTCCCAATTGGGTATGAGTGAACTGAGAGCTTCTTCTACAAATATCAGGCGATTTTCACTGGTTTCGAGTCCGTATTCTTCTTCCTCATCGTCCGTATCTGTCTCAACGCTACCAGCTTCTTCCTCATCAAAGGTTTCCATAGAAAAACCAGGGATGTTGAAATCAACCTGATCGACACGTTCCTCGCTTGTACTGCCCTCAATGAATTCATAATCGAAGCGAATGTGTAATGTGAAGGGGCTAGGCACTGCCGCGGTTGTATAGAGGAACTCAAGCTGACGATATATAGGTTGTAGATTAGAGTGATCGCGTAACATATCACGAATATGAGTTCCTTCATCACGACGGGCAATCATTCGTCGCTGAAAAGCTGAATTCTCCGAGATCAAAGTAATTAAGTCTTCGAACGATATTAGAACTGAGGGAAGTGGAATTTCAATATCGGCTTCCTCACTGCGCGTTCGTTGAATTGATTTTTTGGGTGAACTCATCGAGACGGTTGGTAGTGTACTCAGATATTGTCGGGTGGCATTATTACCAATGGTGCGTTGTAATTGTAATATCTGGGTATGTGTTGGCTTTATAGGAGGTGGTTGCGATGTTGTTGGGGTTATTCCAGAGAGGGAAAACCCAGACAGAGATTGTGGTTGATTTGTATTGACTTGTGTTTGTTGCTTACTCTCTGCTCCGTTTTTGGAAACTTGTTGTTGTTCAGTCACAGTTGAATCCTATAAATATCCAGCCGTTAATATATATCTTAATGTTGAAGTATCTTGCTGGCAAGAAATATCAAAAAAACACAACAAAATCTTTCTCTTGAGGTTGTGTTTCTGGGAATGAATTGTCATTTATCAAACTGACGTTAATCTATAATAATAATTGTTTACGCAATTATGGACTGCGCTTTTATCTCAGTATGAAATTGGCTGGTATCATCTCATCAACAAGAACTTATTCAGAATTTATTCAACTCCGTAACCCTTAGTCGATAATCGGGTTTTTATACGCATGATGAAAAACATATTTCGACGCAAAAGTTATAAAGATCTAGACGATACCGAACTGGTTCAACTGGCGAAGGATGATAAAGAGGCATTTGGTGAGTTGTATGAACGCTATATGCCGAAGATTTATAGTTATATCTACTATCGTACCAGTAACCAGCATGATGCCGAAGATTTGACCGCACGGGTATTTTTTCGGGCGATGTCTCATATCGGGAACTATGTCGATAAGGGCGTCCCGTTCCAAGCATGGTTGTATCGTATCGCACATAATCTCGTTGCAAATTGGCATCGTGACCAAGGGCGACGGAAGGTTATTCCACTAGATGATTATGTCGTGCATTCCTTAAAGTCGGAATCACCTGATCGTCTGGCGGAAGATTCTGAAGAACAAGAGAAGTTGATGGAGGCGATTCATCGTCTGCCAGAAGAACGTCAACAACTATTGTTACTCAAGTTTATCGACCAATTATCAAATGCCGAGATCGGTGACATTATGGATCGTACCGAAGGTGCGATTAAATCACTCTATCATCGGACATTATTATCGTTACGCGATGAGCTACAGATGCAAGAGCATCAAGCAACCAATCGTCGCCCGAAGCAGAATAAGGGATAAATGCCATTATGAGTTCATCATCCGATGCTAAAATGCAGAACTTATTGGATGCCATCACTGTCGCACTGCAACATGATGATGACATCGAGCCGATTATCAACAAATCAAATATCTCGCATGAAGAAATTGATGGCTTGGCGAGTGTGATTCAATCACTTCATACTGCGTTCACGCCTATTGCGCCGTCGGCAAAGTTTGCCAATAACCTCCATGCTGAATTAATGGGGACACGCCCACGTCGAGTTGTATCAACTGTGCGCCATCTCCCAGCCCGTGTGCATGTGGCGGCGATCATAACTATTGTTGCTGGATTTGGTCTCCTTGTCTTACGTCGCTTGATGGGGGATACTACTCCGCAAGATATAGTCGATGAGCCACTAGCTGTGTAGTTTGTTGAATCATTTCCAATTTCGAACTAAAGTCGCTGATATTTTTGCTTGGCGGCTTTTTTGATGATAGTCTTAAGAAGAATCTGCGATAAATTTGGGATATTGCATTTTATCCAAAATCAGCTATACTTTTTAAAACCCAATTCCTCCAATTGGGCAATTTTTGTGTCTTTCTTGACAAATGTATAGACGATGGTTTATACTGCAAGTTCGCAGTCCTCTTTTCTCTTACAATTTTGTGGTTGCATGGAAACTAAGCAAATATATTGTCGATATGGTTTACAATCCAATTTTATAGCCCATCTTCGAGTGGGTTGATTTGCGTTTTTATGGAGCCTACTGTTTTAATCAGCGTAGTCATATAGCCTTTGAGGAGCGCCACATTGAAACACTATTATAATGTCAAAAATTATGCTCGTACTCCTGATGTTCAGGAACTCCCTTCTTTGATTGACATTCAATTGAATTCATTCGAGTATTTTCTCTATTCGGGGGGACTCCTTAATCTCTTTGATGAGATTAACCCTATCGAGAGCTTCAATGGGAATCTCCTACTTTACTTTCCGGGCAATGTTCCAGAAGCAAAAGAATTCGGACTGAAGTATTGGTTCGAAGATCCTAAATACGATGAAGATACCTGTCTTGATCGGGATATGTCTTATGCGGCACCGCTTTATGTGCGTGTTGCGTTGGTCAACCGTGAACAAGGTGATGAAGTCATTACCCAAGATATTTTCTTAGGTGACTTCCCATTGATGACTGAAAAAGGTACGTTCATCATCAATGGTACAGAGCGTGTCGTTGTCAGCCAGTTGATTCGTTCCCCCGGTGTCTATTTTGATGCTGAAGAAGAACGTGCAACTGGTCGTTTGCTGTCTAACGCCAAGCTGATCCCTGATCGTGGCGCATGGATGGAATTTGAAACTCGTAAAACCGATTACATCACCATCAAGTTCAACCGTAAACGGACAATCCCAGTAACGGTATTGCTTCGTGCTTTGGCGGCTGTTGATGATGGTTTGCCTGAGGAATTGTCACCAATTAAAACAGGTGAAGATGATGAAATCCGCGCCTTGTTTGCTGACATTGATACTAATGAATCCCATCCTTATATTGAAAGCTCACTGAAAAATGAGCCAGCGTGGGAATTGAAGAAAAATCAAACCATTGGTGAAGTTGCGCTGATTGAATTCTATCGTCGGATGCGCCCTGGTGATCCCCCAACCTTAGATAATGCGCGTGAATATCTGCAAGGTCAGTTATTCGATCAACGTCGTTATGATCTTGAACGGGTGGGTCGTTATAAGCTCAACCAACGCTTGATGCTAGAAGGTAAAATTGCATCAACCCATCGTACGATTGCTAAAGCCGATATTGTTGCATTGGTTCGCCATATGATCCTCATCAACAATGGGGAACGCGGACGAGATGATATTGATCACCTCGGCAATCGTCGTGTAAAAACTGTAGGTGAGTTGATTGGTAATAAGTTGCGTATCGGTTTACGCCGTATGGAACGTGTTGTTAAGGAACGTATGTCCATCCGCGAAGCTGAGAACTTGACCCCTGTTTCTTTGGTCAATATTCGACCTGTTGTTGCGGCAGTACGTGAATTCTTTGGGTCGTCACAACTTTCCCAATTTATGGAACAGACCAACCCACTTGCTGAATTGACACACAAGCGTACATTGTCGGCATTAGGGCCGGGTGGTTTGCGCCGTGAACGTGCGGGCTTTGATGTGCGTGATGTTCACCATAGTCACTATGGACGGATTTGCCCGATTGAAACACCAGAAGGGCCGAACATCGGTTTGATTGGTCGTTTGGCAAGTTACGCACGGGTCAATGAATTAGGATTTATTGAAACACCCTATCGTCGTGTGATTAAATTCTTGATGGTTGATGATCCTGATTTGATCGGTCGTAAAATCCGCGATGACATCGAAGATGACAATGATGATGTCATTATTGAAGAAGATACAGTGGTGGATGAAGCCGTTATCAAAACACTGGTACAGGCTGGAATTAAGAAAGTTGCAGTCTATCCGTTTGTGACACAGGAAATCGAGTACCTGTCTGCTGATACGGAAGATAAGCATACCATCGCACAGGCGAATTCCTTGCTTGATGAGCGCAACCAATTTACGGGTGACCGTATCTCTGCACGTTATATGCAGAAATTCTTGAATGTTGCGCCACAACGGGCAGATTATATGGACGTCGCACCTCGTCAGATTGTGGGGATTAGCGCGGCGTTGATTCCGTTCCTTTCTCATGATGATGCGAACCGTGCGTTGATGGGGTCGAACATGCAGCGGCAAGCTGTGCCATTATTGACACCTGATGTATCCGTCGTTAGCACGGGTATGGAAAGCCAAGCGGCAGTTGATAGTGGGCAGGTACTTGTATCTGAAATGGAAGGCGAAGTTATTAGCGTACAGGGGCATCGTGTTATTGTTCGAGCCACTGATGGTGAAGAAATCAGCTTCCCATTGCGTAAATATGATCGCTCCAACCAATCGACATGTATTGACCAACGTCCTGTAGTTCGTAAGGGTGATTACATCAAGCCCGGCGACATTATCGCAGATAGTTCGTCTACACATTTTGGACGTTTGGCATTAGGACATGATGTGTTGACTTGCTTCCTTTCATGGGATGGCGGTAACTACGAAGATGCGTTGTTGATTAGCCAAGATATGCTCCGTAATGATAAATTTACGAGTATTCATATCGAAAAACATGAAGTTGAAGCACGTGATACCAAACTTGGTCCAGAAGAAATCACCTATGATATTCCAAATGTCGGTGAAGAAGCCCTCAAAGATCTTGATGAACGCGGGATTATTCGGATTGGTGCTGAAGTCGGTCCAAATGATATTCTTGTCGGTAAAATCACACCAAAAGGTGAAAAAGAACTCTCTCCAGAAGAAAAATTGCTTCGTGCAATCTTTGGTGAGCAAGCGCGTGAAGTGAAAGATTCGTCACTACGGATGCCACATGGTGATCGTGGTAAGGTGGTTGATGTCAAAGTCTTCACTCGTGAAGAACACCCTGACCTACCAGCTGGTGTCGAAAAGATGGTGCGCGTAAGTGTTGCACAACGTCGTAAATTGACTGTTGGTGATAAGATGGCAGGGCGTCATGGTAACAAAGGTGTGATTTCAAAGATTGTTTCGATTGAAGATATGCCCTACATTACAGGTGGCATCCCAATGGAAATTATCTTGAATCCGTTGGGTGTACCGGGACGTATGAATATTGGTCAAATCCTTGAATTACATACAGGTTGGGCGGCAGATCGTTTAGGTTTCCGTGCAGTGACACCTGTGTTTGATGGTGCTCAAGAACATGAAATTCAAGCAGAATTAGGACGAGCTTGGTTGATTGACTGGGCTTGGCTCTATATCAAAGAATTGGCATGGCAACACCAAGAACGTTTGGCTGAAATTGGTCAATTCTCACCTGAAGAATTCGATGATGATATGCACGTAGCCTGTGCTTATCTGGTTGATCGTGTGGGTGATAGTGGTGAATATGATAACGAAGCGATTATCTTAGAACGTAATGAAGTGTATGTGCGTCGTGTAGCTGTAGCAGAAGCATTAAAAGACTTTGGCTATGACCCACACAGTATCATGAATTATGATAATGAAAACATGAGCTTAGAAGAACGTGATTGGCGTGATACTAATGCCTTGCAGGCGACTCTACGTTTATGGATTCAACACAATTCAGAACGTGAGATCGTCATCCCTGATGATATTTCACTTCGTGACTTATATGGAATTGCTGATCAGGTTATGTTTGAGACAGGCAAAGCTGTTCCACAATATGGTAAACAAACCCTCTACGACGGACGAACAGGTGAACCATTTGATCGCCATGTCGCTGTTGGTTATGTTCATATGTTGAAGCTAGCCCATCTTGTTGAAGATAAAGCCCATGCGCGTTCAACTGGCCCATACAGTCTTGTGACCCAACAACCTTTGGGTGGTAAAGCTCAATTTGGTGGTCAACGTTTCGGTGAAATGGAAGTTTGGGCATTGGAAGCCTACGGTGCAGCATACATCCTACAGGAAATGCTGACCGTTAAATCTGATGATGTTCAAGGTCGTGTCAAGACTTACGAAAGCATCGTCAAAGGTGAACCGATTGAAGAACCCGGTATCCCAACCAGCTTCCGCGTACTTGTGAAAGAACTCCAAAGTCTCGGTTTGGCAGTTGAAGCCATTACGGGCAACGGTGATGTGATTCGCTTTGGTAAGAACGAAGAACAAGCCAAGAAACCACAACCTGCGACGGGATTACTCGGACTCGGTTCTGACTAAATCTGACCTAACAGTAACTTTTCAAAAGGGGTACATCTCAATGATGTGCCTCTTTTTTTATGTTATCATTTGGTCATAACATGCTAAAAGGAGTTTCCCTTGAAGAATCGCCTGACGATTGTTGTTGTGCTTGTGATGACTTGCATTATTGTTGCGGGATTAGTTGTGGTTCAATCCCGTAATGCTGAATTGGGTGGTGCTGTTAATTTAGCTCCAGAAATGCCAACAGAAATACTTAATAATTCTGTCTCGTCATCTGCAAATGAACTCTATGAGTCAGGTGTAGAGGCGTATTGGTTTCATAAAACAGGTGCTGAGGATTTTTTGACTCAAGCTATTGCTCTTGACCCAGAATTTGCTGAGGCATATGCTTATCGGGGGGCGGTATATCGTACTTCAGGTAATATGAATCAATCTTTTGATGACTTTTCAAAAGCACTTGAAATCGACTCTAATAATGCCACTGTTTTGAGCCTGTTTTCTCGCTGGTATTTGCAAAAAGGGGATACACAGACAGCAATGAAACTCTCTAATCAAGCAGTTGAAATTGATCTTAAGAATGGACTTGTTTATTACAATCGGGCACGCATTTTTCAAGATTCGGGAAATTATGTCAATGCTCAAGCTGATTTAGATAGAGCTATCTCTTTCGATCAGTCAAAATCAGATTATTATCAAACACATGGTTGGAATTTAAGGAAGATGGGGCGTAATGCTGAGGCAGTCGATAGTCTTCTCATTGCATTAGCCCTAGATCCTGAAAATGTCATTGCATTCAATAATTTAGGTAATGCTTATGAAGATTTAGGGCGATATGACGAAGCCTTAGAAACGGCAGATAAACATATTCAGGTCGATCCGAATGATCCTGATGCCTATAATTTGAAAGGGATTGTTTATAGTCAATTAGGGAATTCTGTTCAAGCAATTGCAGAGTTTGAGAAAGCGATAAAAGTTGACCCTATGTTTAGTGATGGATATGTTAATCTTGGGGTTGATTATCGAAAACTGGGTAATCTTGACAAAGCACTATCCGCATTGAATACAGCAATTGAGATAGATGATTCCAATCCTGATGCCTATTACAACCGTGGTCTGGTTTATCATGATTTAGATAACGACAACAAGGCATTTGAAGATTACTCTAGCACGATACAATATGCCCCAACCTATCATCAAGCTTATTTGAATCGTGGAAATATTTATCGTCGTAATGGGGAGTATGATAAGGCGATTGCCGATTATGATAGTGCAATAGCCGTTTTCCCTCAGTTCGGATTTGCTTATTGGAATCGCGCCATTGCCTACGATAGTAAGGGAGATTACGATCAGGCACTTGCCGATTTAGAAGTTGCTGTTTCAATGAATCCTTATGATACAAAAATCTATAATAGCTTGGGCATTACCTATCATCATCTTGGTGAGTATGAGCTATCGTTAGAAGCCTATCAAACAGCTGTTGATATTGATCCAACCTATGGACGAGGTTATTACGGCTTGGGCTTTATTTATGATCTACTGGGTGAAGCAGAAAGAGCACAAGAAAATTATCAAAAAGCCGCTGATTTTGGTTACACCCGTTAAGGTACGACTTGGACTATCCTAATCAATCACATCTCACGAACGGATGCATTACATCGGCTTTACACCTATATAGCTCAGGTCACCAGAGTAGATTGCCATTCTGTACAAGACAACCACCTATTGACTGTACTACAATGAAGATTCAAACTATACAGACGATGTGGAGAATAGAATGAGTAGCGAAAAATCAGACTCAAATTTTGAAATGAAATTAGAAGTGGTGATGATGCCGGTGACGGACATTGACCGGGCAATAGCCTTCTATGTTGATCAGATTGGCTTCCACCTCGATCATGATGTTCGACCCTCAGAAACCGTGCGCGTTGTTCAACTCACGCCACCAGGATCAGGTTGTTCGATTGTAATGGGGACTGGATTGGGTGAGATGTCAGATATGGAGCCTGGGTTGATCAGAGGCTTGCATTTGGTGGTCAAAGACATCGAGGTAGCTCGTGCCAGACTCATCGAAAGTGGCGTCGCAATTGGTGAGATCATGGATATGGGCGGGGTTCTGTATGCGGGATTCAGCGACCCAGATGGCAATACTTGGACATTTCAGCAATTGATGAGATTATAGGCATTGTCTTAGTAAGCATTCCGATATTTGCGGGATGGGAGCTTTTCAGTTGATACGTGGCTTGGGTTTGTTTATCTGAGGTTTGTTACGACTTTTATATAGCTTTCGCTGTGTAACTTTCCTGCGTAATGCTATGCTTTATATAACGGAAACGAGAGGAGCATAGCAATGGAAGAAAAAACAAAATTTCAAGGTCCACCAACTGAATTCCCTGATAAGAGTGAAATCGCAGGGATTGTCGCTGGCGCGATGCCATTCATTTGCAATTTTTCGACGACCTCTACAGTCAATGGACGGATTGTGTCCTATACTGATTATGCAGCGATTGCGCTGGGGATTGCGGCTATCCTGATTGCCTTGAGTACCATTCGTTTATGGGGTCAAACTCCTGAAGATCAATTGATGAAACGCCGTGGTTTATTTGTCGTAATGCTGGGCTTGGGCGTATATCAATTGGCGCGTGGCTTGGGACTTCTGATTTAGACTTCGCTAATTTGCCGCATTGAAATTGTTTTTATCTCAGTGCGTTGGTATGAATGACTTTATGCTATGATGATTGCATAACTATTTTCTCATAGGGACATTCATGCCGACAAAAACTCCTAAATATTGCCCCATTTGTAGCTCAGAACTAAAGCCACGCGAAGAAGGCGGACGGATGCGCCCTGCCTGTGAAAATTGCGGATATGTGCATTATGTCAATCCTGTGCCCGGTGTCGGACTCTTGATCGAAAAAGATGGCGGTCTGGTCTTGATTAAGCGCGGTCATCCGCCTCATCAAGGGGAATGGACATTACCGAGCGGATTTGTCGAAGCTGATGAAAGTGCCGAAGAAGGGGCAATCCGTGAAGCTGAAGAAGAGACAGGGCTGAAAGTTGAAATTATTGAGTTAGCCGCGATTAATTCGTTTCCAGAAGGACCACCTGTCAGTGGCATCATGATTTTTTATCGGATGCGTCCGATTGGTGGAGAATTGCAAGCGGGTGATGATGCGGTTGATGCACAGGTGTTTCTGCCTGACGATATGCCCCGTTTGCCTTTCCGTACACACCGTGAAATGGTGGCAGAGTGGTTGGATAAGTTTGCCTCGCAGGGCGGGAAACAATCGCATCCTGTAACAACCCCTGAGTTTGTCATTCGTTCAGCGAGTGATGCGGATTTGGATGATGTGCTGGAGTTGCTTGAGTTAATTCCACAGAATCGCAATATCACGGATGATGAATGGAAAGCCATTGTACTCCGCTTCCGTGAAGTACCGACGATTGAGGTGTTTGTAGCAGAATCGACAGCAACTGGTGTGATTATGGGATGTATCACGCTTTCTGTGGTGCGTGCCTTGACGGAAGGTATGGGGCTGATTAATGATATGGCTGTTCTGCCGACGTATCAACGGCAAGGGGTAGGGGCAGAATTATTAGAGGCGGTGATGCGTCGGGCTTCCGAGTTAAACTTACGGTCACTGTGGGTGAATGAACAACGTGCCAATGACCAAGCACGAGCATTTTACGCCGCGCTTGGCTTTTCTAAAGGTGGCATCCTACAGTTAAAGATACGCTAACTTTAATGGCGTTTTAGAGATTAATTCTCCGCAAAGAGTTTTGCCATCTTATCGAGGCATTGATTCATCCCCATTTTGGACATTTCCATCATTTGTCCAACTGTCCAATCATATTCAGTAACAGTTAGTTCAGTTTGATATTCACCCACTGCTTTGAATGTGATGACTTGTCGTTGATTTTGTGGAAAATCAGATGGCATACCCACTGCAACAGGATCAACTGGCGTGCCATTTTTATCAGCTAGATTATGTAGCAAGTCGATTTGTTTGAGTGGTACAATATTTTGATATTGCCATGTGCTGTAATGTGTCCCATGATCTGGTGAACTCATGCAGAGTAGCGATACTCCACCTTCTCGAAAATCCAGATTCACAAGTGGTGCTGTAAATCCATCGGGTCCCCACCATTGTTGTACATCATCCTCGTTTGTCCATGCTTGCCAGACTTGTTCGACGGGTGCATCAAAAACGTGAGTTATCACCAGATCATGTTTTGTTGTTTCGTTGCTCATGCTTGCAACTCCTGTGTTGGTATCGGATTCAATTTGATACCTTTATCTTACTGTGACCAGTCGAAAGCGTCTTGTATAAAATGGCAACTATTCGTCTGCGAAAGACAATCCTTTTTCGGCAAGGGCAAGGCGTAAAATATTGAGTGCTTTAGGACCCATGCCATGCAATTTCTGAAGCTCTACCTCGCTAACGTTGGTCAATTGCGCAAGGTTCGTATAACCAGCTCCAATGAGTGCGCGCTGGGCTGGTTTGCCTATCTTCGGGAAATCAGTTTCTGGTTGATGATCATGTGTCATGATTTACTCCAAAATTTACATATAGTAGGTTACGATTTTTTATTCAGGTGAGATAGGTTTTGTCACTTGATAACGCGGTAGGTGAAATGCGTGACATCTGAACCTGTGTGTACCCGTGTATTTTCTAGTTGAATCGACTGTGTGCCGAGATTGTTAAATAGTCGAATCCCACTGCCGAGTATTGTTGGAATAAGGTGCAATTGGATGATGTCGAGTAGTTTGGCTTTTAATAGCTGTTGAGCAATATCCGCACCCCCACCAACAATAACATCTTTGTCTCCTGCTCTATTTTTTGCTTGCTCAATAGCATTTTTGATACCATCGGTGACAAAGATGAATTCTGTTTCTCCTTTTGCTGGTTGATTTGGAATATGATGAGTGATGATAAAATGCGGTACTTTGTATGGATTATCGATATAACCATCAAATTGATCTCCCATATGATAAGAACGTTTGCCCATCACGATTGCGCCTGTGTTGTTAATGAGTTCATCAATTATCTGTTGACCTTCTGGCGAAGGGTCAAAATACCAGTTGTGAAGACCACCATCAGCATCATTTATACCAGCGATAAATCCATCTAAAGACATTGCCATATCTAAAATAACATTGCCCATTTGTATCCTCTCTTCATTTATGATTTGATAACGCGATATGTGAGATGCGTGACCCCCGTGCCTTCGAGTACCTGTGTGTTTTCTAATTGGATCGACTGAGTGTCGAGATTGTCGAATAGGCGGATACCCTTTCCGAGTATGATCGGTACAAGATGTATATTAATTTCGTCTAGTAATCCCAATTTGAGGCATTGTTGAATAATGGTCGAGCCACCTATACCAATTGTCTTATCTCCGACAATTGCTTGAGCCTGCTTGATTGCACTTTCTACGCCATCGGTGACAAATGTAAACGGAGAATCTGGATAATTCCATTCTGACGGCGGATTATGGGTCACAATAAATGTCGGTACGCCAAGTAATGCCTTACCGCCCCAGGCATTGGAAACATCGAAGTCTCGTCGTCCTGTTACCAATGCGCCTAATTTGCTCCATTCTTTGTTGAGTAAGTCTGCACTTGCACTGGAAACTTTAAAAACGAGATTCGGTCCCGGAAGTGGTACATCGGTATCGCCAAGTGAATACCATGTGAATAATTCGGATACATCGTCATCTACTCCTGCGATAAATCCGTCTAATGACATAGTGAGTCCCATACTAATTTTGCCCATCTTGATTCTCCTAAATTTAAAATGATTGGATTAAAACTATACCGCTAGTCTGGTTGATTCATTTGAATGATTTGAGCAGGGGTATGACCGATGAATTGTTTGAGGGATCGCGTCAAATGGGGTTGATCGTAATATCCTGCCTCAAATGTGGTATCAAGGATAGAAACCCCTTGCGCCAGCATCGCCTGCGCTTGTTGTGCGCGTTGAAGTTGCCGAATATGATTTTGTGATAACCCTGTTGTATGTAGGAAACGATGGCGGATGGTACGTGAGGGCATATCGGGTAGATAGTCAGATTGTAAGGTCGTATTTACGATAGCATCACATACTAGCACATCCTTATGGACGAGGCGATTGATAAACACATCTGCATTTTCAAAATCAGGGACTTGCCACGCTGAGCCGTTTAGCCAGAAAGACTTACTGGAGGCATCCGGTAAAATCGTCTCGCTATTTAGAAATTTTTTGGTTGGATGATGGGGCATATACGTTCCCAATTTAAATTTAATCCAGAGAATTTCAGCACCCTCGCCATATTCCACAATGCCTGATTTCGACCAAGGTCCGACCACAATTGGATAGGTTGTGCCATTATGTTTCGAGAAGACCATATGCCAGTGGGTTTCGGCAGGGCGAATGGTTGAACCGTGATGGGTTGTTCGACCTTTGGTAATGGATTCAACATAAGGCGAATCAGATAAACGTTCTTCAAAAACAAAACTCATGTACAGAATTCCATCCAATAATAATCATTGGATTAATTTAAGCACATTTGTTCTGTTATGACAAGCAGGACTTTTTACTCTGACTTGGGCAAGTTCCAGCGACGGCGAATGGCTAATAAACGAATCAGTAACGTGACCATTGCTCCTAATGAAAGTGCGAGATCATTATTAACTTGTCCATGATGGAGTAAGACAAAGACACTTGCCCCTGCCATTGCTGCCGTCGCGTAGATATCGCGGCGTAGAATAACTGGGATTTCATCAGATAACATATCTCGAATCATCCCTCCAGCTGTACCCGTCATGCCACCCATCATGATTGCGATAACAGGATGAAACATAATGGCAGTTTGTGCGCCGATAACGCTGAATGTTGCCAGTCCAATCGCATCAGCTAGAAGCATCGTTCGGCGCGGGAATGGGAGTGTGCCTGATGCAAAAAATGCGAACAGCGCGGATAAGACACAAATCACGATAATTTCGGGTTGGGAAATCCAGAATACAGGCAAGTTACCCAGTAGAATGTCCCGCAATGTTCCACCACCGAGTGCTGTTACTAAGGCGATCACAATAACGCCGAAGATGTCCATCTGCTTGGACTTGCCGACAAGTGCGCCAGTGATCGCAAATACAATTGTCCCAAATATGTCGAGTAAGACGAGCAATGTTGTTTTCCTTCTCGCATCATACCAATGAAGATGTCTTTACTAAAATGATCGGGCTTCACTTTCTCATAGACAAATGAAGTAAACAATCCCTGAATGGTCTTTACGTATCAATTTAGGTTTCATGTTATAGTGATAGCATTAGTCGACTAGGTAATAAAGCAACTTGGAGATTTGGAATGAGTACATTAAATCCACATATGGCATGGGTTGGTGGGTATTTTCGTCGAAGCGAGGGTCTTGTCTCGAATACATATATTGCGGAATATCGACTAACAGACCTCATGAACAAAGGTATGATTGATAAACGTGATGGGGCGAAATTTCTTGCTGACAGTGGGTTAACTGATTTCTATTGGGAAATTTCATGGCCCGAAGATTTTGATACCCCTGATGAATATTTAGTGGATCGAATTGCCAATGTACAAGGTTATGCCATATTTATACACGGTTGGACAGGTAATCATCTGATCTGGGAAGAATTACCCGGTATGGTTGTGACATCCAATCGGCAGTTGGTAGCGATAAGTGTCGATCACAATGGCTTTGGATTATCGTTGTTTGAAAATCAATCACCGCCACAAGATAGTTGTAATCCACCAGCCGCTATGAAGACGATCCAACGTTGGATGGACTTAATCAAAATTCGTCGTCAACCGGGGGGAAATCGACAAAAGGTGATGAACCTCATCGGGCATAGTATGGGTGGGGCGATGCTCTATTATTTGAATCCAATTTTATGGTCATATGGCGAAGTCACACGTTATACATTGTCTCCTGCGCTTTTGCTTGAAGATGAGATGCACAAAGCGTTTTATACGACACTTGGTTTAGGTATCGGTATCTTGCAACGGATACCCGTTCTGGAAGTTGTTGAGCGATTTGTTAAGCCAGCAATGGTGCGGACGTTGGCATCGGGTGCAAGTCCCGAAGTGAAAAAGATACATTCGCAACAATATGAAGATACACCACGCGGTATTACAGGTGCGACATTTATGGCAATGGGACGCTTGAAAAATTATGAGATCGCACGTGATTGGGATTTGTTCCGTGTCATGTTGGGACATCGTGATCCGTTGGTGGGGTTGGTTGATATGATGGACTTACTCTGTGATATGGAATTCCCAGCAGGGCATATTCGAGTTGTCCCCGGTACACATTATATGTTTAGTATCGGAAACGAATCTCCTGTAAATGCCTATCAACATGCCCAAAATCGTGAACTGGTTGTACAAGATATATTGACCCTGCATGACTCCGCCATTAAACGTCAAAAAGATGGACATTGGGTGGGATAGTTGTCTGTCGAATCGAAATGTTAAAAGTCGCTCTATAAGGGCGGTTTTTATTTAAGGGGCAAGGTCTTTATGAGTTGCGCGTGTATATATCATGATTACTCACAACATCCGCTAGGAAGAAACCATGGCTTCAGCAACCGTTACAGGCAAAGATATTAATCGTGTCCCTGTCGAAATGGAAATCGACCAACTCACATGGAGACCGGGGGCTTATGCGCTGGTCTTCAATGATAACGGTGACGTGCTGGTGGTTGATAATACCATTAATAAGCGTAAGGAATTTCCCGGTGGTGGGGTCGAAATTCACGAGACTTTTGAGGAAGCTCTTATCCGTGAAGTGTGGGAAGAGACAGGGCTGAATGTACAAATCGAAGCATTTATTACGATCATTGATGAATTCTTCCTCACACCGTCAGGCAAACAATGGCATACAGTCAAATGCTTTTATCGCTGTTCTCCGATTGATGGTGAACTCCGTGATACGATTTTGGAAGAAGAGCCGATTGTTAATCCCCGTTGGATAGATCCGTCAATATTGACAAAAGACACGCTTACCATCGGTTGGGAGGTGCTGAAGCAAGTGCTAGTTGAAATGTAGAAACTTTATACTTTAGCTTTCCCTATAAACTCCCCAAGATAAACTCTCGCAATCAAACCACTTGTTAGGGTACAATAACACCCAAGATGAAAAACAGTTTTAAACAGGAGTTTAGCGTTTCTTGACTTCGGTTAAAGTGTATGCTAATCTCTGTACAATCTTGATTTGTTCCAAAAAGCACAAATGGTTGGACAATAAATAATGACCATTCTCGAATTTGGCCCTGTAGGGGCATTACTTGTAATTTCTATAGCACTTGCATTTATCATCGCTAATATTTCGCGTGTGATGGGTCCGCACAAGCCAACTTATCGGAAACTTGTTCCCTATGAAAGTGGAATGAAGCCGATTGGTCCAGCAACGCGTCGCCTACCCGTGAAGTTTTATCTCGTTGCGGTGTTGTTCATTATCTTTGATATTGAAGTGATTTTCTTTTTACCTTGGGCAGTCACCATGCGTGATCTTGGGGTATACGGTCTGGCTGTAATGGGTGTCTTTACCCTCATTTTGGTTGTTGGTTTCATATATGAATGGAAGAAAGGTGGTTTAGAATGGGAGTAAGTTCCAAGCTCGGCAATCTAGGGGTTGTCACAACCACCCTCGATCAGGCAATTAACTGGGCAAGAACAGGCGCAATGTGGCCGTTGTTGTTTGGGTTGGCTTGCTGTGCAATCGAGTATATGGCTTCACAGGCATCAAGCTATGATTTATCGCGTTTTGGTATGGAGTTAAATCGGGCAACACCCCGCCAAGCGGATTTGCTGATTGTCTCTGGACGACTGACGCGCAAGATGGCACCTGTCATCCGCCAATTATATGACCAAATGGCTGAGCCTAAATGGGTTATTTCGATGGGGGATTGTGCATCTTGTGGTGGTGTTTATAACAACTACGCCATTGTACAAGGTGTCGATGAAATTATCCCTGTTGATGTATATGTTGCGGGTTGCCCACCCCGTCCAGAACAATTATTACACGGTATCTTGACCTTGCACGAAAAGATCAAGGGCGAGCGTATCAGCGATTGGGCATAAATAAATTTTGAATTTTCCGTAAGGAACAGGTATGCCTGTTCCCTACAAACAGATACTGATTGATAAAAAAGGCAATAACGAATGGAAATTCCAGCACCAAAAGACCCTGTAGAAGCGGTGAAAGAGGCGTTTGGAGACGCAGTTCTCCACATAAAAGAATTTCGTGGTGAAACAACAATTGTCGTCCAGCCAGAGCGTGTTCCAGATGTTCTGGATTTTTTGCGTGTAACATCGGGGCTGGTTTATAATAGTTTGTCCGACATCAGCGCGGTAGATTATTACCCGAATGACTATGGTGATGCATTTGATGGTGAAGACGGTAATTATCGTCCAGAGCGGTACGGTGTGTCTTATCACATCTTATCGATGCTCTACAATCGTCGTTTGCGTGTGAAGGCATTCGCTAC
>Ga0070728_10003215_pt1 | contig 18411 bp, 17 predicted proteins | sample tdDd471_FD_66723 | JGI IMG/M metagenome (GOLD analysis project Ga0070728, IMG submission 66723) | Marine sediment microbial communities from the Atlantic coast under amendment with organic carbon and nitrate - tdDd47.1 | ecosystem: Environmental > Aquatic > Marine > Coastal > Sediment | place... | reverse complement strand
GGGGCACCGTGGGGATTTAAGCCATGGCGAAAGGCTTCGCCAATGAATCATGAGTAGAGTAAGTGGCATTGTTTGTGTTCCTCCATGTCCCGCAGCGGGCAAAGCCCGAGTGATGGTTGAAATAAGAGCATCGAAAGCTACTACTTTTGCGGCGAAGGGTGCATACCCTCACACTTCGCGCGAATGCGGACGCGAGGCGCCTCGAATGATGAGATCCGTTGCGCATTCGCCTTATGGGGTCCAGGGGATCATCCCCTGGCCGCCGGAGGCACAGTCTCTGGTTTCCTTACGGTTTTTTCTGAACCCAAGGAGTGCATCATGCCCATGGACAACAACCCGATTGAGCTGGTTGACAAGGCCTTTTACTTTATCATCGGGTTCTCCTTTCTTTTTCTTTTTGCCATTACGGTGGTGATGGTCTGGTTTGTGATCCGTTACAGGAGGAGCAGGCACCCGGAGCCTTCTGATGTTCGGGGCAATGGCTGGCTGGAGCTTGCATGGACGGTGATTCCCACCATCATTGCCCTGGCGATGTTTGTTTCGGGATGGCAGGCATATACGGGGCTTCGGACCGTACCGGATGGGGCCATGGAGATTAAGGCCTATGCCCAGATGTTCTCGTGGATATTTGTTTATCCTAACGACAAGGAGACAGAGAACGAGCTGGTGGTACCCGTGGGAACCCCCATCAAGATCACCCTTACGTCAGAGGATGTGCTGCACAGCTTTTTTCTCCCCGCATTTCGGGTGAAAATGGATGCTGTCAAGGGGATGGAGACCTATGCCTGGTTCTATCCGGATAAGGAGGGGGAGTATATTTTTCATTGTACGGAGTTTTGTGGAACTGGACACTCCTCCATGGACGGTCGTCTTACGATTGTCTCCATGGACGCTTACGAAGCCTTTCTCGAGGAGGATGACGATGAGTGATCGGAGAACCTTTGGGCCCATGGGAAAAAATGAGAGGAACACATCGCTTCATAAGATGGATATGGCCCTGGCGGAGACCCGTCCACCGGTTCGTGCCTCGTCCCGGGGGAAGCTCATCTCTTTTTTGCTTCTTTCCAAGACGGTCTTGTCGCTCCACGTCGGGCTTGCCGCTGCCGCGGGATGTCTTTTCCACCCCGATGGCCAGGTTCGGGCGGCCATGATGGTGTGGGTTGGCGTGACGCTGGCGGCCATGGCCGGCTCGCTTGTAAACAATATCCAGGATCGGATTCAGGATCAGGCCTTCAGTCGAACGCAGTGGCGATTGGAAGCCCTCGAGTCTGCAGGGGTTCTGCCCTTGCTGAAAGGTGCCGGGTTGATGCTGGTGTTGGGAATGATGCTTGTGGTGGATGCCTCGGGGGGACTCTGGCCTTCGGCCATGGTTCTCACAGGGCTTGTCATTTACAACGGGGTTTACACCCCTTTGAAGAAAAAGAGCCACCTGGCTTTGATTCCCGGAGCACTGTGCGGGATGACGGCACTCCTGGCTGGCTGGATGGCTGCCGGTGGGTCCCCCATGGACAAAGGGGCCCTTTCGGCTGCACTCGTGGTGGGGGTCTGGCAGGTGCCCCACTCCATGATTCAGAACCTTAAGCATTCCGATGAGATGCGAAAAGGTGACTACCCATCCATCACCAAACTCTTCGAGGACCCAGACCTTGCCTTTGTTACCCTTATGTGGGTGATGCTCTATAACCTCTCCCTCTACCACCTGATATTCATGGCGCCATTTTCCGAATGGGCCATGTTCCTTCTCTTTGTTAACGCAGGCTTTCTTACCCCGCTTTTTGCCCACACCCTCTTTGTGATGAAGAGGCCCGGTATTGCCTTTGCCTTTCTGAATTTTTCGCTCCTGGTGTATTTCATTGCCTTGATGGTTCCGTGACCTGAGGTCTGGACCAATGAATAGGGTGGCGTTCTATGAAAAGTGCCTTCGGAAAGAAATGGATGGATTTAATTTGCATGTCAGTGACGCGGTTATGGTCCATTTCAAGGGGGGTACTTATTGTGGTGCTCCTTTTTCCGGTAATTGCGGCGGGGGAAACCGGAAAAATTAGAATAACGTGTGATCCATGGGCTCCCTGGATGGAAGGGAAGCAGGGGGAGAAACCGACGGGCGGTGTGTTTATCCAGATAACAGAGGCTCTATTTTCACGTATCAACATAGAATATGGCATCACAATATTTCCCTTCAAGCGGTGTCTACGCCAAATGCAAACAGGGGAGCGAGATATCATGCTCATGGTTTCCAAGACACCGGAACGCGAAACTTTTATGGCTTTTTCGGACGTTGTTCTATCAGATCCATATTACCTTTATTACTCATCGAAGCGGATCTCATCTTTTGAATGGGGGGCGTGGGATGATCTTAAGAACCTGAGAATCGGCGTCGTCAGTGGGTTTAATTACGGGAACGATTTTAAGGCGGCGGTTCACGCATACCGGATAACACTTGATGGGGTTACATCGGATTTACAGAACATAAAAAAGCTGGTTGCAGGGCGGTTTGACTTTGTTATTCTGAATAAAACCAACGCAGATGCTCTTCTTTGGGAATATCCTGAATTTAAGAAGGATGTTAAAATGTCAGGCAAGGTTTTGCATGAGGCGCAATATAGGTTTGGTTTCTCCAAAAAGTCCCCATCGCTTTCTTTGATACCTGCAATCAATGATACCATAATGGCGTTAAAGAACGACGGAACCATGAAGATCATACTTCAAAAATACAAGGTGGGGTTGCATAGCGAAAGAGGTGGTGACCAGTAGGGCGATTGCCAGAGAACCCAACCAAACATGACTCCAGACTGACCTGGTGCCCCCCTGCGGGTAGTAAACGGCCGACGTTATCATACGTCGGCCGTTTTGCGTCATGGTATCTATTTAATGAGCAAGGGTTAGAAGAACCCTCCAACGCCCCCGAGTCCCATGGTGGGCAGGTTGATGATGGTGGTGACGGCGGTGGGGACTGCAAGGATGTCTTTTTGTATGGTGTTCACCTCGCGAACGATGCGGGTGCTGTCATTGAAGGTTCGTTGTGCATTTTGGATGTCTCTGAGCAGCTCAGAGGGGACCACTTGGTTAAGAGCCATGAGGGCCTGAATCTGGCTGTTGTTTTTTTCCTGTTCCCGCCTCTGCTCTTCCGTCAAGCTATCATCCAGAAAGGTTTGAATGCCGCTCTGGGCGGTGATCCCTTTCAGCTCCTGGTCATTAAGGCTGGTCAGTCCTGCCACACTGGGGGTGGCGGTGATGATAAGGATCCCGGTAATCATGATGCATTGTGTCATTTTTAAGGTCATGTTTTTCATTTTTTTTCTCCATGTTTTTCATCGGTTTGGCGACAGTTGCTCGCGTTGTTTATTGTCAGGCCGTAAACGCACATGGAGAAAATGTGGGGCAGACTCTGGTACGGGGTGATTGGCCTGATGTGTTACCTACAGGTAGTTCACATTCCGTTCCAACCGGGCCAGGATCTGCGACTTTTTTTGCGCATGGAAACATAAAGATGGAAAAGCCCTGTAAAACAGGGCTGAACAGGCATGGGGAGATGTAAAAATCATGAAGGGAGGACGAGCAGGCAACAAGTCACAAGGCCTGTGTTCGTTCACAATTGCACACCGGGGAGGGATATTCCTTTATCGTGAATCTTTCGAATGTTCAGCAAATTGGACGATGGGTGCACGGGTTGAATAGAGTGGATTACAGGAGGGGCAGTGATGTCACCTGAGTGAAAAGGTTAATCTGGATGGTCTCTTGTGGTGTTGTGTACGACTATTCAGCTATGCCTCAGGCGGCCAGGTGGGGCACCTGGAAACCCTATGGCAGGGCCGCCGGAGGCCCTTCAATATTTTTCTTCCTGCTGCTTTAAATCAAGGCACTCTTTTTACCTGCCACCCTCGCTCGTTGGCGATTTCAGAAAGAACCGACGTGGGGTTCACCACTGTGGGGTGGCCGACAGCTTCCAGGAACTCGAGGTCGGCGTGGTGGTCCGAGTAGGCGTGGGATGAAGCGAGGTTGATGTGCAGGGACTTCGCAATGCGCTCCATGGCTCGTTCTTTTTCCCGGCCGACGCAGACGTTGCCGTCGGGCCGGCCTGTGCAGATACCGTTGCCATTGCTTTCAATGGGGGTGGCGACCCAGGCGTCGGGGGCACAGTCCTCAATGAAAGGCTCGATGAGGTGGCTGCTGGTGGCGGAGACGACAATGATGAGGTGTCCCTGGTTTCTGTGAGCGTCCATGAGGGCGAGCATCTCCTGGAAGAGCAGGGGCTTCAGTCGCGTTTGGTAAAGGTGCTTTGCATGGGCCCGTAATCTTGCAAGGGGGACACCTTTATATGAGGTAAGGTAGAGGCGGTTGTATCGGTCGTGATCGATGATATTTTTTTTGTAGAACGGCTCGGCAGCCACCACCTTCAGCAGGCGAAAGGGGTAGAGGAGGCTCGGGCGGTGGTTCCGAACAAGGGAAAGGGCCTCCTCTCTCTGGCTGTCTGCGGCAATGAGTGTGCGGTCAAAGTCAAAAAATGCTGCCGTGCGTGTCATAAAACCGCCTTTGGGTGGCTGGGTTAATCCGGATATTGCACGAGTTGAGTGTGTCCATATTCAAGGCATCAGAGCTGCAGATGTCGTTGTTTTGATCTGATGGTTTTCTCATGAAATATCCGGGTTAAGGGTTATGGGGCGTTTATTAGCACGGGGCTTCTTTGGGTGTCAATCCTGGTGCATACCGACGGGTGATCGTGATGAGGGGTTGGGGGAGTATCGGTATCTTTTGTACGTGTTGTTATTGTACTGACTGGTCAGTTTTGTGGTTGACACCCTTGTTTACTCTCGGGTATGGTTTTTATCAAACATGATTAATCAAAGAGATCGAAGTTCAGAGAAGGGCCGTGAACGTGCCCTTCGGTCTCCACAGAGAAGCTTACATAACCCATGACATATTCCACGGGTGAAGCCCGTAATCAAATGTTCAGGGCCTGAGGTACGAAGGCCTGGTGCATTTGCGAGCCGATGGAGGGAGTGATGGCGGACCAGGCGACCCATGTTCTGACCTTTGATGTTGGGACAACAGGCTGCAAGACGTGCATTTATCGTATCGACGACAGCCTGACCAAGGTGGCCTCCGAGATTGAAGAGTATCCCCTTTACATCACGGAGGACGGGGGCGCTGAGCAGCGTGTGGATGAGTGGTGGGGGGCCTTGTGCCGCTCCACCCGGTCGGTCCTTGAGAAGACCGACATCGCGGCATCAGACATCAAGGGTATCTCCTTCTGCTGCCAGATGCAGGGTTCCATTGTGGTGGACGAGGCCGGGGTGGCTCTTCGAAATCCCATGGTGTACCTGGACGGCAGGGCCACTGAGCAAATCGATCGCTACCTCCGCAGAGGCCCCTTGCGCATCAGCAATATCGACGCCTTGACTCTTTTGAACACCCTGCGTATCACGGGCGGCATTGCCGCAACCCCCAAAGACCCCTTGTGGAAATATCACTGGGTGAGGGACAATGAGCCGGAGGTCTACTCAAAGGTCCACAAGTGGCTGGATGTGAAGGATTACCTCATCCTACGCTGCACCGGAGAGTACGGCATGACACCGGATTCGGCACACATCACATTTATCTATGATACCCGAAAGGGAAAAGAGGGGTGGCATCAGGGGCTCTGCAAAAGGTTTGGCGTGGACATGGCTCACCTTCCAAGGGTGGTGGAGTCCACAGATGTGGTGGGTGGTCTGACTCACGCTGCGGCTGAAGAGCTTGGACTCTGTCCCGGCACTCCGGTATTCGGCGGGGGAGGGGACGTGACACTCACCACCATCGGTTCCGGCTGTCTCAATCTTAACGACACACATATCTATGTGGGAACCTCCGGCTGGGTGGTCTCCAACGTGGACAAGCGGTATGTGGACATCACCAATTTTATGGCCTCAATTCTGGGGGCTATTCCTTCGCATTACAACTTTGTGGCTGAGCAGGAGACATCAGGGGCATGTCTCCAGTGGGTGCGGGATCACCTGGCCATGGACGCCATCGGGGTCTACCTGAAAGACAGGGAGCACGAGACGGTGTGCGAGGAGTTGGGGGAACTCTACACTCTCATGAACAAAGCCGTGGACGAAACCAGCCCGGGGGCGGGGAATCTCCTCTTTACCCCCTGGCTCCACGGCAACCGGGCCCCACGGGAAGATGCAAGCGCACGCGGCATCTTCTTCAACATCGGCATGAACACGGGCAAACGCCGAATGATCCGGGCTGTTCTTGAGGGGGTGGCGTTCCACAAACGGTGGATGCTGGAGGCCATGGAGAAGCGAATTCCGAGACAGGAGGTGGTTCGTTTTGTGGGGGGGGGTGCCAAGTCCTCCGTGTGGTGCCAGATTATGAGTGACATAACAGGGCGCCGCATTGAGACCATAGAAAATCCCCAGGACAGTGGGGCGGCGGGAGCCGCTGTGGTTTGCGCCGTGGGCCTTGGGCTGATGCCCTCCTTTGCCGCGGCCAAACCCCTGATCCACGTTGACAAAACGTTTGATCCAAGGGCTGAGTTTAAACCCATGTACGATCGCAATTTTCATGTCTTCAAAAAACTCTACACAAAAAATAAAAAGCTATTCAAGACGCTGAATTAAAACGGCCTCGGAAGAAATTGACCGGTTGGGTCAAATGGGGTAGAAGTGAACAGATATCAGGTGTTTGATCGGGCGCCCCTGATGGTAACAAAGAAAGCTTGTCACTCCTTTTCACTCCCTTTTTGATGTTCCGCATTGCTGATGCATGATCCTTTTGGGAGAGTCTGTGACGGGGCTTATCACGCTACGGAAAAATCACGGGAAAAAATCGGAGGACCATGGGTTCTGCAAAAATAAGTAACAAACACAAGCAAATACTGGATGCAGCTGCCACCATTTTTTCGCAAAAGGGTTTTCACCAGGCACGCATGGATGAGATCGCCGTCATGGCCGAAGTGGCCAAGGGGACCCTCTACTATAACTTTTCCAGCAAAAGCCTGCTTTTTGCCGCCACGGTCACCGAGGGGATGGAAGATATTGTCCGCCAGGTTCGGGCTGAGCTGGTATCCGACCTTCCATTTCCAGAGCACTTCCATTTGCTGGTCTCCACCATCGTGCGTCTTTACATGCAGCACAGTGACCTTGCCCACATTATTTTCAACGAGCTCTCCAGTGGTATCGACGATGAGGTTCTGGTGGAGATCGAGCGGGTCCGCTCGCGGTTCATTGAGTTTATCGCAGAGATGCTCTCCTGGGGGCAGCAGAAGGGATATATTAAAAGTATCGACCTGAAACTCTCTGCCGTGGCCCTGGCCGGCATCATCGACAGCGTCTGCAGCCATATTCTCCAGAACCCCGACGAGGGCAGTGAAGAGCAAGCCGTGGAAACCCTCTACGATATCCTGTCATCGGGGTTGTTGGGGGGAACAGGGCAATAGGCGATAGGTTATCGGCAATAGATCGTGGAGTCGTTTTGCTCCGGCAACTCTGAAAAAGGTCATGATCGAAGCGGATTCACCGAACGAAGAGCACAGACCCTGAATCTGAGTAACGCATACCAAAATAACGTGTACAAAAAGAACATGCCTTTTGTGGTCGAAGTGCATGGTAAAAGCATGCCTCCGGCAGCAAGGTGGGGGCACCTTGAAACCCTGTGGCGAATGCGACAAGGGTATTGCTATGCATGGCGTCTCGCATTGGCGTTCTGTGCATGAACCATGGGGGCTCTTGTTTAATCCCACTGGTTGGCTTTTGCCGGAACAATTCAGGCAGCAGGGTGATCCATCCTGGAAGCAGGTTGCTTTTGCGCTTTGTTCGTTGGTTCCTCGGGGCAAATCGAACGTCTTTTTAAGGGTGGTCCTGAGATAGAACTGTGTTATCAATGCTTTATACTGGTTGTCTGTATATGGTTTCTAAGAACAAGACACTCATTTCCCCATAATAACGGTTGCTGTTTGAACTGACCAGTCAGGCTTTAACGAAAGAAGGAGGCTGCATGCAAGGGACAGAAAGAACGGTTTACGGGTACAGATGGGTGGTCTTGCTTGTGTTTGCTCTTATTACGGCCCTCATTGAAATTCAGTGGCTTACCTTTGCACCCATTGCCCGGGAAGCGCGGGAGGTGTATCAGGTGACGGCCCTTCAAATCGACACCCTTTCCCTGGTTTTTATGGGGGTGTTTTTGATTGTCTGCCTGCCGGCCTCCTACGTCATCGACACCTTTGGAATTCGGGTCGGGGTTGGTATCGGGGCGGCCCTCACCGGTGTTTTCAGCTTGATGAAGGCGTACTATGCGACGGACTATATGCTGGTTCTCGTTGCGCAGGTGGGCCTTGCCGTGGCCCAGCCTTTTATTCTTAATGCCGCCACCAAGGTAGCAGGGCAGTGGTTTCCCGTTACCGAGCGGGCCATTGCCGTCGGGGTGGCCACTCTGGCTCAGTTTGTGGGGATCATCGTGGTGATGATCGTAACGCCCCTGTTTATTACCCGGGGACCCGACGGCTTGATTGTCCTGGAGCCCATCTTGTGGATGTATGGAAAATGGGCTGCTGCAGGTGCTGTTATGACCCTTCTTCTGCTTCGCGAAAAACCTCTGACGGCGCCGGACAAAGAGTCCCGGGAAGAGCGCTTCTCCTTTAAAAAGGGGCTCTCCCATATTGTGCGCAGCCGGGACATGCAAAAGACCCTGCTTCTCTTCTTCATTGGGCTGGGTATGTTCAACGCCGTCAGTACCTGCATCGATCAGATCTGCCAGGAAAAGGGCCTTACCGTGGAGCAGACAGGGCTGGTGGGCGGCATGATGCTCATCGCCGGGATCGTGGGGGCACTCATTCTCCCCGTCTTCTCGGATAAGCTTCGCAAACGCAAATTCTTTATCGTTCTGGGCATGGTGGGCATGACTCCCGGGCTTATCGGCCTTACCTTTTTTACCGACTACACACTTCTTCTCATCTCTTCCTTTGTTTTTGGCTTCTTCCTCCTTGGCGCAGGAGCCCCCGTAGGCTTTCAGTACAGCGCCGAAATCACCTGGCCGGCACCAGAGTCCACCTCCCAGGGAATGATTCTTCTTACCGGTCAGATCTCCGGTATTCTTTTCATTGTCGCCATGAACATCATCGGCATGGCCCTCTCCATGGGGATCTTTGTGGGACTGGCCCTTGTGATCATCTTCTTGACCACCTCTCTCAGCGAATCCGAACTGATCCTCGTGGATGGTGTTGCTGTTGAAGGCGGTCCAAAAGTATGAGGTCGAACTAAAAAACATGCCTCCGGCGGCGAGGTGAGCCACCTCGAAAGCGGGTTGCGGTTGTGCTTTATCCCTCGTTCCTCGGTCCAAAGCACAGCCGCCTTTGATTCAAGGTTAACCTATATTCCCATGTTAAAAATGTAAGGAGATATGTTTAACAGTTAGGTCCTTGGGCAGATATGCTCTTAGTCGGCCGATTGCATATTACTGGCGTGCTATGCTCGTGGTGTTTACCCATTGAGAAATGGGTCTCACCTATCTCTCTTGTTCAATATTATTTAGAATACAACACAAAACCCCGCTGTGAACTTGTTTCGCAGCGGGGTTTTGTGTTGTCTGAATTATGTACGGTAACGATGAACAACCAGGTTTCAGGGTATTTTCAACCTTCACCTCTCTGTTAGTTACGGGCGTAGCCCGTCAGCGAATGTGACGTGCCCGAGGAACGAGGGCTCGGAGCATTCGCAACCCCGCTTTCAAGGTGGCACACCGTGCCGCCGGAGGCTTACCTGTTCTTAGAATCCTGCTTTGCGTACTTGAGCTGGTAGACGGTGCGCATGAGCAGGGCTTCGAAGCGGTTGATTTTTACGCCGCCCCCCAGGAAGGTGGATTCGATAAAGGCTTTGCAGCCCTTTTCAAGGACCTGGGCCACGGCGTGGGCATCCTCAAAGCTACCGGCGCCGCAGAGGCCCCCTGCGTCTTTGAGAAGGACGGCGTTTCGGCCCTTCATGGCGGAGATAACCGGGCCTGTGCCCCGGTAGGGCCAGGTGGTGGCCACTTTGGCGGAGACACCGACGATCTGGGCCATGTCGTCCAGAAGGGGGGGGACTTCAATCCCTGCACGTGAGGAGGTGAGGATGCTCAAGCTGTCTGCGTGGAGAAGGGCGCTCAGCTTTTTTCTTTTTTTGTAGAGAGCCACATGCAGGGGGAAGCGGCTGTCCGGTTTGGGGCCCTCCACGGGCGTGCAGGTGGTGAGGTCCACCACTGACAGAGCATCGGGAGTCAGTTCAGAGAGTTTTTTTCCTTCCGGGGTGATGACCAGGTGATGTCCGATGCGAGCACTGAGGCATCCTGTGGCGTCAGTGGCAATGCCTTCGGAAAGGAGTGCCTGGGCCCGGGAGCAGATTTCCTGGGAAATGGATGGGATGGTCATGGGGCGCTCCTTTCAGGCCAGGGCTTTAAGGTAATGGTCATGCATTTCGTTAAGGGAGAGATCGGATTTTCCATAGCGCTTGGCAAAGGAATCGGCGATGAAGGCTTCGCACGCCTCTTCAAGGGTCTTGGCCACAAGGAAGGCCTCTTCCATGGTCTCTCCGATGCAGACAGCGCCGTGGTTGGCCAGAAGGGCCGCCTTGCGCCCCCCGTTAAGGGCTGAGCCAGCGGCAAGCTTAAGCTTTTTTGTTCCGGGCAGGGCGTAGGCAGCACATTGAACCGTTTCGCCGAGACATTGGGCATGGGCCTCTGAGAGCCCTCTCACCTCTTTGCGGGCTGCGGCGACGGTGGAGGCGTGGAGCTGATGGGTGTGGACCACTGCCTGAATTTCAGGGCGGTTTTTGTAGACCTCGGCGTGCATCCCTTTTTCTGACGATGGTTTGATGTCTCCTTCGTGGGAGAGATCCTCGATATTTACCACCACAATCTCTTCGGGCTTAAGGGTCTCATAGGTCCTGCCGCTGGGTGTGATGACGAAGCGGCTTTCATCCAGGCGCACACTGATGTTACCCCAGGTGCGTGCCACAAGCCCCTCCTTCACCAGATTCAGGCCTGCCTGATACACGATATCACGGACTTCTTTGAGTTCCATGGAATGATCCTTTTGATGACAGGTAAGTTTCTATAGTAACTATTCAGCTATGCCTCCGGCGGGTCGCTTTTTGAAAAAAGCTCCGCAAAAACTTTTCGGTTGCCGCCTCCTTTTCTCTCAGCCCCGCAGGGGCTGAGAGAAAAGGAGGCGGCTTACCCATTAAACCTGAGACATCTGGTTTGCCAACACCAGCGAAACGGGGGAATAGCCCTTAAAACCTGTTTATCAAACCTTTCAAAAATTTGGCCCCCGGCAGGGCCGCCGGAGGCATGTTTTTATGCTTTGACGCCGTCTACATTTTTGAAGACACGTTCAAACCTGGTCAGGGCGTCGTCGATGATTTCATCGGTGTCGGCGGCCGAGGTGTAGAGGCGGCTTCCGGCAAGGGTCACCAGGCCTTCGGCCATGTAAGCGGCGCCCATGTGGGTCATGACGTCTTTTCGTGCGTGGATCTCTTTGATTTTTGCCGGGATCTCCCAGGGCCTGAAGATGTTGATGTCAAAGAGCATGGTGCCCACCGTCTCCAGGTGGCAGATGGAGCCCTGATTGTAGGCCACAAAGGGGAGTTCGTATTTAGCGATGAGCTTCTGGAGTCCCTGGGTGAGCCGGTCCCCGGCTTTTCCGGCCACTTCGCAGGCGTTGGTCTCTTCGATCATCTTTACTGTGTAGTACCCGGCAGCGGAGCTCAAGGGGTTGGCCGCCATGGTGCCTCCCACGTGGGCTTTTTTTGATTTCTTACCGCCGAGTCCCCCGGCCAGGCTGGCCATGTATTCCGTCTTACCGCCGATGCCCCCTGCCGAGGGGTAGCCGCCAGCCACCACCTTGCCGAAGATGGTGAGATCCGGCGTGACGCCGAAGTAGCCCTGGGCACCGTCCACACCGATGCGGAAGGCGGTGACCACCTCATCAAAGACGAGGAGGGCGCCGTATTTTGTGCAGAGGTCTCGTACCTGGGCGTTGTAGTCGTAATCCAGGGGGCGGGTGCCGCTTTCAGGGCCCATGGGTTCCATGAAAACAGCGGCGGTTCCGCCCCGGAGTTTGTTCCATTTGAGCTGTTTTTCAAGGGCGGCGATGTCGTTGGGGAAGACCTCCTGGGTGTACTTGAAACAGGCAAGGGGAATGCCGTGGGACTCGAGGAAACGAAGCCCGGGAATGCGGTTACCGTAGGAGAGCTGATCGCTCCATCCGTGGTAGGCACCGCCAAGCTTGATGATGTTTTTTTTCTTTGTGGCCACGCGTGCCACACGAACCGCGGCCATGCAGGCCTCGGTACCGCTGCCAAGCATGCGGAACATCTCCACACCCCTGAACCGGTGGCAGATGAATTGGGCAAGCTTCATTTCATATTCGTGGAAGAGGCCCGTGGACGGACCGCAGGAGTTCAGGAGCTCAATCACCTTTTTACGAACCGGTTCGGGGTTGCTTCCAAGGACCGTGGGGCCCCCCGCCTGGAGAAAGTCTATATACTCGTTGCCGTCGACGTCATGAAGGTAAGCCCCTTCCGCCTTGGTAAAGGCCAGGGGGAAGGGGTAGTTGAACGCCAGGTTGTGTTGGACGGCTCCTGGAATCACCTTTTCGGCTTCACCCATCATTTTTTTAGAGGTGGTGCACTTTGCATCGAAGTAGGAGAGATACTCGTCCATGGCATCTTTGCGAATGGTGCGGATGGGCTGGCTGATAAGCGCATTGAGCTGTTCGTAGACTTTTCGTGTGTCGTGATACTGGCTGATAGCGTATCCGGGTTTGTCCATGGTTCCTTCACCTTGTCTGGCCTGATGGGTTTGTTAATTGTGTGACACTCAATGCCTCAGGGGCGGGGATGCGTCCCCTGTTTTCATGCTTCGCACGTTATGGTGCAGTGCAGGGTTATAAGCGTCATGGAGAGCCGGTGAGCGATGTTATTTAAGCTCCGGATGATACATGGATTTACGCTGTACTGCTCACACTATAGTGACATGGTTTTTTTTGTGTCAATTAAAAACTGACTGGTCAGTGCAAAAAAAAATTGAGGGTGATTCATGTCATTAGACTGGCCAGTCAGTTAGCGGTTGACAAATGATGATGGCTGAGGCTACCGTCGCTGGTGAACGATGATTGTTATAAGAACGGTTGTTTTGTTGCTTTTCCTGTTAAGCAATCGAGGCAAAGGGAAAGGTCCCACAAGTAGAACCTGCATGGCAAGCATGGCTATGGGGTTGTCCCACATGGCACTGACGGATTGATCAGGCGCATTAAGCCTGAATACATCACGTATATCGTCGCAATCGTCACGAATAGTATCATTTGACATATGGATGGGGCTTTGGGGGTACGTTGATTTTCTGAATGCAGGCTTTTTTATTATCAGATGGAGGTGGGTATGCGAACAACGTCAATGGCTTTGGTGTTCACAGTTGTGCTGCTTTTCTGTCTACCCCTTGCATGGGGAGAGGAGGGGGGCATGGAAAGCGATGCAGAGGCTCGCATTGACTGGATCCAGAAGGCCATGGATGACGGGGCCGGGGCTTCAAAGCTCTGGCAATACGGATGGACAGGGCTTTATGGGGCGGACGTCATTTTCGAAACCGCCATTGCCATCGATAAAGACGGCGAGGACGAAGAGGACGAGCGGTTTGATTCCGGTGTGAGTGCCACTCTCTCTCTTTTGGGGGTTGTCGGCTTGGCTTTGGACCCCATGACCCTGCATCGTGACGCAAAAACTCTTTCCGCCATGCCCCAGACCTCGGAGGAAGAGACCGCAGAAAAGCTTGCCGCAGCCGAACTCTATCTCCGCAAGGGTGCAGAGCGGGAAATGAAGGAGCGCTCCCTTAAAACCCATCTTACATACGGTGCCGTGAACCTTGCCGGTGGACTTGTGGTGACGTTAGATGGTGGTCGCCATCAGGACGGTCTTGCCCTTTTTGCCGTGGCCACACTGGTTTCGGAACTTCAGATTTTTACCACCCCCAAACGTGCCACCGCCAGCTGGGAGGCCTACCAGAATGGCGATTTCGCTGAGTTCACTCCATCCCGACCTTCCATTACGGACACCCTTCGCTTCGGTGTGGCCCCCGGGTACATCCAGGTGACCTGTATTTTTTGAGGTGCCTCCACCTCGCCGCCGGAGGCTTGTTTTCCCCCCTTTCTCTTTCCCCCATGACGTCCTTCTGATAGAACGTTTTCGTTCATGGTTACGTTTGATTGGAGGGTGTGATGGGCTGGGGTGAGGAAGAGAGGGGATTATTTTTGCAAGGGGTGCGTGCGGCATTGCCGTTGCTGCTCGGGGTGATTCCTTTTGCCCTGATTTGCGGTATTGCCTCCATGGAGGCGGGGCTCCCTGCATGGCAGGCGGTGGGGATCTCCCTGGTGATTTTTGCAGGGGCATCTCAGCTTGCGGTTCTTCATCTCTTTGTGATCGGGGCTCCTGCCGTTGTGATGGTGCTGACGGCCCTTGTGATCAACCTTCGCTTTGTGATGTACAGTGCCTCCATCGCCCCGCATTTCCGGGACTTGCCGGGCAGGTGGCGTCCTCTGGTTTCTTACCTTCTCACCGATCAGGCCTACGCACTCTCACTCACAAGGTTCAGTGAAAAGGAGGGGTGCAGGAATCCCTTTGCCTATACCCTCGGGGCCGGGGTGACGATTTTTTTCGTCTGGCAGGCTTTTAATGCCTTGGGACTTCTTCTGGGCGCTGGCGTCCCGGACAGCTGGGGGCTCGATTTTGGGGTGCCCCTGACCTTTATGGCCCTTCTGGTCCCTGCGGTTCAGAATCGCCCGACCCTTGTGGCGGCCCTGGTCTCAGGCGTCACAGCGGTGGTGGCTTCCGGCCTTCCGTATGGCCTCAATATCATCTGTGCTGCCCTTTTGGGGATCGGCGCCGGCTTGCTCCTGGACACCAAGGGAGAGGAGGGCACATCATGAGCCACGGGGTCTTCTTTTTTGTGGTCATCCTTTGCGGGGCCGTTACCTTTTCCGAACGGGGCTCCTTTCTTCTTTTCCAGGGCGGAAAAGAACCCCACCCTCGCCTTGCCAAAGCCCTTCGCCTGGTTCCTGCGGCGGTGCTTCCCGCCCTCATCACCCCGGCTCTCTTTATGCCCAACGGGTCTCTGGATATCTCCCTTTCCAACCCACGCCTCCTGGCCGGCGTGGTGGCCCTTGCCATTGCCCTGTGGAAACGAAGTGTCTTTCTGACCCTCGTCTCAGGTCTGACAGCTCTCTGGGTCATCCAGTGGTTGACTGCGTAAAAAACAAGCCTCCGGGGTATAGGGCTGAGCCCCTGGACCCCAGGTTCGCGAATGCTCCGAACCCTCGTGCCTCGGGTACGTCGTATTCGCTGACGGTCTTTGCCCGTGAGCAAAGGTTAACGCGTGGAGGTCTTTTAAGGGGTATGGGACGCTAATTGTTTTTTAGCTGCTTTTCAGTCGTTTTTTTGGGGGGGGAGTTGCTTGAAGTCCGATAGAAAGACGTTGACACATCTCTTCTCTCGGATAACCAGTGCCCCACTGGATTCGTGATTTTGATGTGGAAACCATGGCGAAGAGGGTCGAGAGAGGTCACTGAGATTTACGTGCTAATCACATGGCTGGGGGATGCATGACCTGTAAAATCATATTTGTGGCATGTTTCCATTGCCAGGTTGGTGATCTGAATTGACAGCAGGAGAGGTCTTGTGTGATACCCCTCTTATCGCTAATACTATAAAAAGTCACGCTTGAGTCATGACCTTGGCTGCATTCTCTGACGTGATAAGAGAATAATCAGATGTCCCGTAAATGGGGCCATGGAACCAAGACCCCCAAATACCGGACAGTTGATATGCTACGTTACGTTTCCATCAGAACCCGCCTGATTCTCTGCTTGAGCCTTATTCTGATTGCGGCCTTTCTGGTCATCACCATTACCCACTACAACAGCTCAAGGAAACTTCTCAGGGACAATCTGGTATACAACACCCTGCCGCTGACCAGTGACAACATCTACTCCGAGATCCAGAAAGATCTCATGAGCCCGGTTTTTGTCTCCTCGCTTATGGCCAATGACACGTTTCTCAAGGATTGGATCCTTGAGGGAGAGGATGATGTTGAGAAAATCACAAAATACCTTTCTGAAATCAAGGAGAAGTACGGTTTTTTCTCTACATTCATGGTCTCCCAAAAAACGGGGCGCTACTATCACTATGACGGGGTATTAAAGACGCTCTCCCCTGAAGATGAACACGATGTCTGGTACTACCGGTTTATTGAGCTCGGCCAGGAGTACGATCTGGATGTCGACTCCAATCAGGCGGCTGACAACAGCCTCACCATCTTCATAAACCACAGGTTGGAGGACTACGAGGGCAACCTGATCGGGGTGACCGGAGCAGGGCTCAATGTCAACCACATCAATAAGTTGATCCAGACCTATCAGAAGAAGTACACCCGCAACATCTACTTTGTTTGTACTGATGGAACCATTCAGCTTCACACGGACACTACCCGAATTGAGAGGGACAATATTCGTAACAGTCCCAAGATGGCAAAGGTTGTTCCGTTTTTGTTGGATCGCGGGAATGCAAACTCCTCCCACGAGGTGACATATCGTGGCAAAACGCTGCTGGTGACCTCCCGGTACATTCCTGAATTTAACTGGTACCTCATTGTGGAGATGGATGAAACAGTGATGCTTCAACGCCTGCAAAAGAGCAGCGCGATTAATTTCTTCGTTGGCCTTTTTGTGACGTTCCTGGTCATTGGCGTGAATATCCTTACCGTGAACTATTTCCAGGATCGCTTAGAGCGAATGGCCACCACAGACAAGCTCACAGGTGCAAAAAACCGCCGGGCCTTTGAGCATGATTTTCGCAGAATCGCCTACACCGCTTCACGAGACGGAAGACCCTTTTCTTTGGTGATTCTTGATATCGATCATTTTAAAAGCATCAACGACACCGCCGGGCACCTTTTCGGGGATACGGTAATCAAAAACGTGGCAGAGATATCAGGCAAGAGCATCAGGCGTCATGATGTCCTTGCCCGTTGGGGGGGCGACGAGTTCATTGTTCTGTTCAGGGGGGACCTTGAAAAAGGCCGTGCTTTTTGCGAGAGGCTCCGAAGGACCATTGAGGAGACAGACTTTTATTTTGGCTCATCCGTCTCATCGGAGAAGCATTTGCCGGTGACCATTACCTGCGGGGCTGCCCAGTATTCCTCTGGCAACTCCCTTGAAGATCTCATCTCTAAAGCGGATCGAGCTCTATACAGAGCAAAGTCTGCGGGGCGTAACTGCACGATGTGTGATGAGGGGGATGACGGGGCGGTTGTGACGTGAGGTTTTAAGGGCATTGTGATATAGCACAGACAAGCATTTTTCTTATCAACCCTTTTTCGTGAGGACTCCGGAAAAGTCTCAACACTGGTACACGCTCTTTCGTGTTTGATGTTTGTCTGCGGTGCCCAGAGCGTAACCAACCTGTGTTGATCCGGCTTTTTCAGGTTCCTCCCTTTGTGATACTGTGGAAATACTCTCGTTGATCTCCCTTGCCGTGGCCCTTGCCATGGACGCTTTTGCCGTGGCTGTGGCCGTGGGCATCAGCCTGAAAAAAGTAAACGCCCGCCAGATGTTTCGTCTCTCCTGGCATTTCGGTCTGTTCCAGGCCATGATGCCAGTGATTGGCTGGTTTTTGGGGGTGAAGGTCCGTGCCTTTGTGTCGGCCTTTGACCATTGGATTGCCTTTGGGCTCCTCGCCTTTGTGGGGGGGAAGATGCTCTGGGAGGCCTTTCAAAGCGATGACGAGGATGCCGATGCGGCCCATGATCCCACCCGTCGCATGAGTCTTGTTGTTCTTTCCGTGGCCACCAGTATCGACGCCTTGGCCGTTGGCTTTTCCATGTCCGTCCTTGATGTCTCCATCGCCTTTCCAGCCATTATCATCGGTATCACTGCCTGCCTCTTTACCCTCATCGGCATGCAGATCGGCACCCGATTCGCCTCCTCTGCACGCCTCAGCCGCTGGGCAGAAGTCCTGGGCGGTGTGGTATTGCTTACCATCGGCGTTCATATTCTCCAGGGGCATGGGGTGTTTGGTCTGTAAAGAACCAGGCATGTCTTCCATGGAAAAGCCGGGTTTAAAAACGTGCCTCCGGCGGCGAGGTGAGCCACCTCGAAAGCTGATAGCGGTTGCACTTGTTGCCTCGTACCTCGGCCCCAATTGCAACCGCCTTTGGCGCGGGCTGCGGTCGCCATCAACACTGATGATGACACGGACATTGCTATAAGCTTCGTTAAAGCGTAGACAAAATATCTTGGAAAGTGAATGCGCTACAGGTGGCTATCTGGCTGTGAAAAAGCACATAAACTGAACATAATTGATATAGGGCCGGGATAAAGTAAGAAGTAGCTATAATGGCTGAATTTTA
>Ga0070728_10003214_pt1 | contig 18416 bp, 13 predicted proteins | sample tdDd471_FD_66723 | JGI IMG/M metagenome (GOLD analysis project Ga0070728, IMG submission 66723) | Marine sediment microbial communities from the Atlantic coast under amendment with organic carbon and nitrate - tdDd47.1 | ecosystem: Environmental > Aquatic > Marine > Coastal > Sediment | place... | reverse complement strand
TGGCCAAAAACGTTTTTTGCCTACTTTTTTTGGCAATGAAAAAAAGTAGGTCACCGAAGGTAAATCCAAGCTTGCCCGAATACTTAAGTTGTTGAAAAACCGCACAAATGAGTGAAACATAATCGCTGAAAGGGATGATCGAATTGAATATTAATCTCCCAAAATGGTACTCATAAGAAAAATCATTTTTGATAGTATCGACCAACCCACTTCTGAAGTCTAAGCACAGGGCCGGCTTAGAAGCGGAAAGGCTTGATCATAATTGCACCACTCACTTCCAGGTTAGAACTCAATACAATAATCTCTTCCTTAACTCCATCATAAATGGAGACAGCCACGGTATTAGGCGAGATATCGCCTAAATCTTCGGCATGCAGAATGAGAAAATTATCGCCGTCTAGAATTTGTACAGGGATACTCCATTTTCGTTTGTCAACTCGGAAGTTATCCAATATCTTTTTACCATTCAACAGTAAGGTTACAAAGTCACCATCTACGGTACCATTATCCCATACTTTTATCTTGAGGTTCTTGCTTTGTACATGGAGTACCTTATCTATTTTTACCGCACGCTGATGTTTGGCTTGATAGGGGTCAAATTCTTCTTTGGCCCGTTGGCGATTTTCTTGTTTTAGAATGGGCCGCTCTAGGTGCATAGTTCCTGGTGCACAAGGGCCCGATTCCATATCATGATCTTCAATATGCCCCGTCCATTCACCATCCAATAGGTATTTACCATCCACCTTAGTCAGGTATAGTGCAGCATTTTTGATGCACCAAGGCCATTTACCATCTGTTTTATCAATTACCGCGTTTTCCATAATTCGAAGGTGGGCCGCTTCGGTCAAAGTATCCCAATCGAATGCTAGGTGAGCAGTACCTCCATTTCCTTCAGAAACGATAGTGGATACCCCTGTCCCGTCGGGTTTTAAGTTCACCTCAAAGAAAAAACCATAGGCTCTATCCGTCTGTGAGACGTGGCCAGTCCATCTACCTTCATAAGTAAAAGCCTTCTCTCTTTCAGGAATAGCTTGGGTATATGGACGAGCTAAGTAGACTTTACCTGGCGTGCAACCATCCGCTGTCCAAGTACCATAATAGGCCTCTTCTTCATCGGCTTTGGGGTTCAAAATCATGTATTTGAAACACCATTTGGGTTTCTTGGGCTCTATCTGCTCGACCTCTTGCATGACAATTTTATCGCCTTGCCGAATCCCAGACAGGACAAAACGAGCTTGCACCTTGCCTTCATTCAGGCTAGAAAAGGCCACTCCGCTAATCCCGTCCCCTTTCTGAGCAATATTGATTTCATAGTAAAAGGTATCGGTTTTCCCGTCTTGACTCAACCATCCGATCCATTTACCATCTAGTTCTTGAGCCACCCCTACAAAAGCGGAAAAAATGGATATTAAAAGGAAAAAATACTTAAGCATGATACCTGAAATAAGGATAGAATTTAAGAAAAATGCACCATTATCGCCTAAAAACCACATCAAAATGTGGTTTCAAGGCACCATTCTTTACCGTAGATTTGTAATGCCTTTTAGGATAATGGTAAACTGTTCGCAGTTGCTATTAATCAAAAGGGGGACTTTAACACACAAATACTGATGCAAGAATTTGCCTGGCCCTTTGGCCGGGCTCTTTTATTGAGCCCGTATCTTCACAGTAATGCAGGTAAAATAGAAAATAATAAGGCAAAGATCGATAGTGAAATATTCATTTTTTTTCTAAATTTGTTTATAGATAGACGACCACCTAATAGAATTTCTAAAAATTCACCCAACTAAACTTCCCAAAAATTAATTTCGACAGTGTGGTATATTGTTTTAGGCACAATTATTGTACCAACATAAATCACCTCAAATCCTGGTCTCACGGATTGTTCCCTCTTCAGGAAAAATAAAACTAAGCCCCGCGATTTCAATTGAACTCGAGGAATAGTTCCATTCCCCTATAGGTAGATTAAGCGTAACCCAAACATAGTTTATAAAGATTTTGCTTCACTGAAGCAAAGCAAGTCGTACTTAAATCGGTTTTCGGTTGCCTGGCTATCTATTTGATAGTCGGGCTTCCTTTTTAGTGCATTTCCCCGTTTTCCCTCATCATCTTCTATAAAAAATGGCCATCCTTGCTAGTGCAAGAATGACCTTAAGTCTATTATTCCGGATTGAATGGGGATTAAATTGAAAAGGGGATAGTATTTTCCTAGGTGCTTTAGATTAGTCAATTGGGGATTGAAAATCAGGGCTGGGATTAAACTCCTAGGATATTTTTCATGGGATTTTATTACACTAAGAGGGGGAAACTTCTGAAGTTTTCATCAGGAATGCTTGAAGAAATTTCAGAAGTTTCTCTGAGCTTACTAGTAAATATCGATAGGATACGTTTGCCCATTGATGGTAACGACAGCTGCACCATTACCCAAAAACTCCACGCTTCCATTGATGCTAAAATTCTCGCCGCTAGAAGCTTGTCCTTTGATCAGTAGCGTAGCCGTTCCGGCTGTGATACGGCGCTTGATTTTACCGACACTCAAGTCTTCCACTGTCAACTCCACGGTAGAGGTAAAGCTTTTTTGCTCTCTTACCTTTGACTCTTGTGAACCATTCCGGATATAAGACCCATTAAACAAATAGGCCGTGCCAGTTACCAGGTTGGTCATAGACCAAGCCCCTTCGGCTTTGTCATCAGAAATCAAGCGCAAAGATTCATACTCTCCCGTTGCTACTCGGCTAAAGTTAAGACTTTGCGGTACCTCTTGCTCATTGCAGTTGAGCACCCATTGCCAGGAGGTAGTGTAGTTGCCAGAAAATCGAGCAGAGTTGAAATCTCGACTAAGGGTACTGTCTTTGCTAATTCCGCAATACACATTCGTTAGTGTTTTTTCCAAGACTAATTCGGCGGCTTCTACAGCATCATCTACTTCATTGGCGATACCCTCGGCCCCCTCGGCTAAGGCTGCTTCAACCAGCGCTACCGTTTCTTCGGTTGTAATGGCTTCTTCATCGGGCGTAGTGGATTCCTTTTCACAAGCTGTACTAAAAAGAATAGTACCTAGCAAAGCAAATACGATTAGTTTTTTAGGGAAGGCAATCCGTGCATTAAAAGTTTTCATGTAACAATTTTTTGAAGTAATAAATGGTTTGAAATAACATCCACAAAGGAAAGGGCAAAAGGCTTAGATTAAAACTCTTTTCAATGAATGGTTGGGATGTTTCAACGAGTGGTTGTAATGAATGAATTTATTGGATTTTGGAGGCCTTTTTCACCTATCATAACATGGATGAGTTACGGCTAGGCAGGGCTATATAACAGCGGTTCATCTCATGTAGGGTGTTCACGTCTAAAAATGTAACAGAAATGAGCCAAACGATATTGAAAAAGCGGAAATCGGAAGGAGGAAGGAGAAAAACTAGCCTAGCCCAACCGAGATTCCGCCTTCCGATTTCGCACCTGTCTGATCTGGCGCAGGCCAGGCAGGTTTCCGCCTCCACAATGAAATTGCTGGCTATATAAAAGACTTTATTCTAAAATAATTTGTATGTGGCCATGCAGCAGGAGCTAAGCACGGCTCAGTTCATGGCATGGTTCCAGTCAGAAGATCGCAAACCAGTGGCGATAGCGGCTCGGACAGGGCAGTCCAGGGCTTGAAACCGTACCATTTATTGAAAAAATCGGACCATTAGTTGAAAGAAATTGCATAGGAGGAAGGAAAGTGTAATCTTTAAGAGATAGGAAATAAAAGAATCCTCATGGAAAAATACCTGGAGAAACGGCGGCTACAATTGGGTGTGCAAATTAGCATTTGGCTACTCCTGGTGCTGGGTTATGCCTTGGTATTTTCCCGCTTCATTCCCTTCCAGGAAAGCTTGTGGAGGGCCTTGGGCAATATCCTACCTATTGTGTGCTTGTTTTATGGCAATATGTTTTTGGTCAAACGCTACTTCATTCCTAAATCCTATTTCATTTATGCGATCTGGATGATCCTTCTATTTAGCCTTGTTACGGGCATCCGCACTCAAATTAACATTCATTATATCGACTATGAAATAGACTTCCTTCCGCAGACCAATCAAGAATTCCTCAGGTCGGCAGCTATTATTTCCAATATGGCCGTTATCTTGATTAGTACCATCTATCAACTCTTGATTCATCGGAGTGCAGAAGAGAAAAAGGCCTTACTGACTGCCAATGAACATCAACAAGCCCAAATTCAATTCTTACGGGCTCAAATCAATCCGCATTTTTTATTCAACACCTTGAACAACATCTACTCCCTCGCCGTCGTACAATCCAATAAAACGGCGCCAATGGTATTGCAGTTGTCGGAACTATTGCGCTATGTGATTTATGATAGCCAAGAGGAGAAGGTGGCGCTCAAGAAAGAGGTGATTCAAATAGGCCGCTTTATCGACTTATTTCAAATGCGGCAAGAAACGCCCGTCAATATCGAATTTCAACATACCGCTATCCCTGAAACCCTTAAAATCGAACCCATGATTCTCATCCCTTTGGTTGAAAACTGCTTCAAGCATTGTGATTTTGATTCTAATCCTGAGGCATTTATCCAAATTCGATTGAATATTGAGGGCCAGCAATTGATCTTTAGCACGCAGAATTCAAAAAATGATGCGAATCAGCAAAAGGATAAAACAGGAGGCGTTGGTTTACAAAATATCAAGAAGCGGCTGGCCTTAAAATATGAAGACCAGCATCATTTAGCCATTGTTAATGCAGAAGAATTATTCAGCGTCAAGCTGAAATTAGAATTATAAAAAAGGGAAAATGATCCAAACCCTATTAGTAGATGACGAATACTTGGCACTCAATCTAATGCTTGAATTTGCCAGTAAAATACCGGATATCGAGGTTATTGATAAAGTCAAATCTCCTTTAGATGCCCTGACCATCCTCAACCAAAAGCCCATTGATTTGCTTTTTCTAGATATTCAGATGCCCAGCCTCAGTGGAACCAACCTACTCAAGAGCCTCAAGCATCCGCCAGTAACGATCTTTACTACTGCCTATAGTGATTATGCGATCGAGGCATTTGATCTCAATGCGGTGGATTACCTATTGAAACCCTTTTCTTTTGAGCGCTTTTTGCAGGCGGTTAATAAAGCCAAAGAACAATTGCACCTCCGTACGCAGCCGGTCTCCGCTCCCGCCCTGGTGATCCCGACGCAAAGTCAGGATTTTTTCACGATAAAAGTAGATGGTAACCTCACCAAGGTGCACTTCAGCGATATTCTCTTTGTCGAAGGCCTGAAGGAATACATTCGCATCGTCTGTCGGAATGCACGCTTGGTTACTTATGAAAGATTAGGAAAATTAGAAGACCTTCTGCCCGCCGATCAATTCTTAAGGGTACACAAATCCTATATCGTGGCAAAAGACAAGGTGGAGGCTTTGGAGGGAAATCGCCTAGTCATTGAAAAACATAAAATACCGATTAGCCGAACGAAGAAAGAAGGGGTGGTTGATGCGATTTTCTTTAAGTAGAATGGTATACTGTGGCGAGTTGCGGGTTATCGGGTTGGGTGAACACGCAACCTCAATAACCCGCAACCTAAACATTACTCTCCTTTAAAATCAGCTTTTCTCTTTTCGATGAAAGCGGCGGCACCTTCTCGAAAATCGGCTGTACTAGTCGCTTCCCCAAAAGCTTTGACCTCTCTAGCAAAACCGTCCTCATCGTATTGATAATAGGCATTGACGGATTCTATCACCTTGGCAATCGCTACTGGGCCTTTGGTCGCAATTTTTTGAATTAAAGCTTTCGCCTGTGCCACTTCCTCGCCGACAGGCACGACATGATTGACCAAACCTAGGCGATAAGCCTCTTCTGCATTGATCATATCTGCCGTCATCATTAACTCCATGGCTTTGCCTTTGCCGATGTATTGTATCAAGCGCTGCGTTCCACCATAACCGGGGATGATGCCGAGGTTTACTTCGGGCTGGCCAAAGCGAGCTTTTTCTCCAGCAATTCGCATATGGCAGGCCATAGCCAGTTCGCAACCGCCTCCTAAAGCAAAGCCATTGACGGCTGCCACCACAGGCACAGTAGAGCGTTCAATCAGAAAGAAAACGTCATGGCCTTTTTGTCCCATTTCCGCCCCTTGCCCTTTGTCCAGTGCTAAAAACTCTTTGATATCAGCACCCGCCACAAAAGCCTTGTCACCTGCTCCGGTCACCACAACGCCTTTCACGCCCGTTTGGGCAGGTAGGTAATGGCCAAAAAAGTCTTGTAATTCTCGCATGGTCTGGCCGTTGAGTGCATTGAGTGCTTTCTCACGGCTGATGGTAAGTACTAAGATGCCATCCTCAGAGGCGAGTTGAAGGTTTTGGTATTCCATTTATATGCTATTTTAGAATTACAAAAATAGCAAAAGGAACCAATAATTAACGGGAAGTGAAGGGGCGTCGGGGCAAACGCATGAAAATGCTAGTCAATGGGTGAAGAGGTGAATGGGGCAAGAAGTAAAAGAAGTGAACAGGCCACCACTTTACTACTTCGCCGCTTGACAAACTTGGAGAACAGCTTTGATGCGTTTGCGCTATAAGGAGTTGGCCCTGGGTACAAGTAGTTATAACTAATCATACCCAGGGATTCAAGCTCCTAAATTTCTTACATCGATAAGCCTTTCGGTACGGTCTATTAGGCTTCAGTTTTCTTATCATCCATGATCGCTACCTGGCGATTGATAGACTCCTGGTGTACCGCCTTTAGCAAAGCCTCAACGAAGTTGGGACTAAGGTCTTGCGCTTTACCTTTGGAAACCGCACGATCCAAGATTTCATTCCAGCGATCGGTCTGCAATACCGCAATATTATTGCGTTTTTTGTAATGACCGATGCTATCAGAAAATGCCATTCGCTTGCTCATCAAGTTCATGATCTCTTCGTCAATTTCGTCGATTTCATGGCGTAGGTGATCCATGTGCTCCCAGAATTCCACATTATCAGTAGAAGCCTCTCTTTGCGTCAAGCGCCCAACTAATTCTTTGAATTGTACCGGCGTGATTTGTTGCGCAGCATCACTCCATGCATCATCTGGTGTAGGGTGCACTTCCGTCATGATACCATCAAAATCGAGGTCCATCGCCTTTTGTGCTACATCAAACAAAGTATCACGGCGTCCACAAATGTGGCTATTATCACAGATAATTTCCAAGTTGGGAAACTGACGCTTTAGGTCAATCGGAATCTGCCATCTTGGTACATTACGGTATTTGGTTTGTCCATGGTAAGAAAATCCACGATGGATCACCGCAATGTTTTCGATACCTGCCTTGTAAATTCTTTCGATTGCTCCTACCCAAAGTTTAAGGTCTGGATTAATCGGATTTTTAATCATTACTGGAATTTTCACTCCTTTTAGTGCATCAGCTACTTCTTGCACAGAGAAAGGATTCACGGTAGTTCTAGCTCCCAACCATACTACATCAACACCATATTTCAAAGCCTCAAAGACATGTTGTGTATTTGCTACTTCCGTGGTTACTTTTAGCCCAGTTTCTTCCTTTACCCGTTTGAGCCAAGACAAACCTTCGGTACCTACCCCTTCAAAAGAACCAGGGCGAGTCCGCGGCTTCCAGATGCCTGCACGAAATAAATCAATACCAGCATCCGCCAAACCATGAGCGGTTTTCAATACTTGCTCTTCTGTTTCGGCACTACAAGGGCCGGCGATTACGATCGGCGCTTTCTTGGCCTTCCCCAGAATGGGTTTAATTGTCATTTCCATGGTAAAAAATTTAGGATAAGTAGCTGTTCAAGAAGCCTTATAGTACTAACTACTTAAGATTTTACGTATTTTATTTGATTCCTCAATTAATTTATAAAATGTTTCAAAGTCCTTTTTGATCAACAAACTCCGAAAGCGAGCGAGTTGATTGATGTGCTCGTCCAATACATCTAGTACGTTATCTCGGTTTTGCCTAAAAATCGGTATCCACATATCAGGTGAACTCTTGGCCAATCGAACGGTAGAACTAAATCCCCCACTAGCCAATTCAAAAATTCGATCCTCATCCCGTTCCTTCTCCAATACGGTTAGCGCCAGGGCGAAGGAACTAATGTGCGAAATGTGAGAAACATAGGCCGTATGTACATCATGCGATAAACGATCCAATTCTACCTGACGCATGGGAATCGAATCGAATAGATCTCGCGTCACTTTTACGGCATCTTCATCACTGTCATTTATATCTACCAGCACGTTGCACTTCCCATCAAAAAGATTGGGGATGGCAGCCTCTGGCCCACTGTATTCGGTTCCGGCCATGGGGTGCGTCGCCACATACCGGCCTCGATTGGGGTGATCTTTTACTTTATCCAATAAGCGTTCTTTAGTCGAGCCTACATCGATAACCACCTGCTTCTCTACCCGATCCAAAATGCCCGGTAGGATATATAACATGGCATCTACTGGCGTAGATAAGATAATGATATCTGATTCGGCAATGGCCTCTTTCAAACTTCGTTCTTCATCAATCAAACGACGACGCAGCGCCTTATCTATATTTTCGGGGCGAATATCTACCCCAATTACCTTATCAGCGAATCCGTTTTCCTTTAACGTAATGGCTAGCGAGCCTCCAATCAAACCTATTCCAACAATTGCAATGGTCATAAAGTAGCGTTTTCAATCTTCCTGATGGCTTCTTCAAAGATAGCGGTTTCACTGCAAAGGGATACCCGGATGTATCCGTCCCCTTGGCTTCCAAAAATCCCGCCAGGTGTAATAAAGACATGTGCTTGGTATAAAACTGCATCCGACAGGGCGAACCCAGATTCGTATTGACTCGGAATTTTGGCCCAGACAAACATTCCCACCTGGTTTTTATCATACTCGCAATTCAATAAATCCAATAGTTCGTAGACTTTTTCTCGTCGGCTACGATAGATAGCATTTACCGATTGATACCAAGATGCAGGTTGTTGCAATGCTTTGACTGCCGCCAATTGTAAGGGCCGAAACATCCCAGAGTCCATATTGCTTTTGAAACGTAAAATCGTACTCAAGTAAGGTGCAGCCCCAGCCAACATTCCTATTCGCCAACCAGCCATATTGTGCGATTTGGATAATGAATTCAATTCGAGGGCCACTTCTTTGGCACCAGCGACATTGAAAATACTGATTTGCTCATCGTTCAAGATGAAACCATAAGGGTTATCGTTACAAATTAGGATTTCATGTGCTTTGGCAAAAGCGATCAACTCTTCATAAAAGGATAACTGCGCTTGCGCACCGGTGGGCATATTGGGATAGTTGACCCACATGATTTTCACTTTGCTCAAATCCGTTTGCGCTAGGGCTTTCAAATCGGGGGTCCAAGCTAATTCCTCCTGCAAGTCATAATTCCTAATGGTAGCACCCGTTAGATTAGCCACTGCCCGGTAGGCAGGATAACCGGGATTGGGCACAAGTACTTCATCACCAGGCTCCAGATAGGTCATGGAAATGTGCATGATTCCTTCCTTGGAACCAATAAGTGGTAATACTTCCCCATTGGGATTCAAATCTACATCAAACCATTGTTTATACCACTGTGAAAAAGCATTTCGCAATTCGGGAATCCCCGTATACCCCTGGTATCCATGGCTAGTAGAACGTTCACTTTCTTCTTGTAGCTCATTGACCACCTCCTCGGAGGGTGGCAAATCAGGGCTACCAATACCGAGATTCAACACAGCCTGACCGGCTGCACGCATTTCTGCAATTTCCCTCAGTTTTTGCGAGAAGTAGTATTCCTTTACTTCTCCCATTCGCTTCGCCGCTGTTATAATAGTTGATATGGACATGCTTTTATGCTATTTATAATGGCTCTTAACACCCGTTTCTTTATTCAAGCAGTTTTTTTGCTTAATATTCGTGATGTTCTCCTTGTTGATAAACGCCCATCAAGTCCAATTCGTGTGTCAAGGGGCGTATTGCTTCGATGGCTTGGGCGATACTTAGTTCTCCTTCTGCTACAAAATCGACGAAAAACATGTACTCCCAGGGTTTGCCAATAATCGGCGCAGATTGAATTTTGGTCAAATTGACGTTATAGGCAGCTAGAACGGCCAACACCTTATATAAACTTCCCGGCTCGTGTCCTGTCGAAAAGCACAGGGATACTTTATTGGTATTTTCTAAGGATCGTACCGCTTCTTCTTTCTGCAAAACCAAGAAACGAGTATGGTTCTTTTTGTTTGTTTCTATTCCTGCAGCCAATATGTCTAACTCATACAACTCGGCTGCCAGCGTGCTCGCTACTGCTCCTACGTGGAGCAAGTTTTCTTCTCTCACCCGTCGCGCACTCAAAGCAGTATCCACCGTTTCTACCAAGCGAATATGCGGATACTGGCGGAAATAGGCCCGACATTGTGCAATGGCGATAGGATGCGAGTGTACTTCCTTTAAGTCTTCGATCTTTTGGCCAGGCCACACCAACAAATTCTGTTTAATTCGAAGGAAGGTCTCTCCTACTATCTTTAAGTTGGAGGCTTTCAAGAGATTATAATTTGACATGAGGCTACCGGCCAAGGTATTCTCAATCGCCATTAAGCCTACATCGGTAAACTCATTAGCTTCTACCAAACCCACTAAATCGTCAAAAGTATGGGCAGGAACTATCTTCACATTAATGTCTTTAAAACATAGACGAGCGGCTATTTCGTGAAAGGCTCCTTCGTAGCCCTGGATCCCTACCCGCAAAGTTTGCGGTGTGGTTTCATCCGATTCTGTGGTTGGTGCGACATGCATCATGAGTGGATATAATTTTGTTAGTTGTTTGATATAGAAGTTGTTTTAAAATAGATAAGTACATGATTTATTTCAAAACAACTTCATAAAAAAAGCCCCGTTTAGCGGAGCTTCTTTGGTATTCTTTAGTACAAAAAATAAGCAAAGCCCCTTACGAATGATCGTAAAAGAAAAAGAAATAAAAAAAATACGTACGCTTGGTGGTTAGGTTAGGGATCATAAGTTTTTCAATTCAGCCCCAAAAAAAAAGTCCCGTCTGGCGGGACTCTAAATTTTATTTTGAAACAATCAACCTAAATTCAGTAGCCCCCCTTATGGTTGTCCATAAAAGTAAAAGCTAAAAAAATAGAAGTAAGGTTGAGTTGATATCGTCTTCATTGTCAAGATTTACATCGCAAACCTAAAAATTAATTCACCATCAAACAAGCTTGAGTTGCAATTTTTTCAAAAAAAGCTCAATTATACTGAAAAATATCACGAACAAAGGTTCGTTTGTTGCTGTATTCATTATGATCAAGGCAAAGTGGCACTACAGTTAATATCGCCCATTTTGATGGCTACAAAATCGACCTCATGAAAGCCTTGTATATTATTCAAGATGCGATCTTCTCGAAAGCGAGGATCAAAAGGATTCCGCTCTGGCGGGAAAGAATAATGACTCGGTATAAAGCGCCAGCTGGGGGTACCTCCCGGAAATTCCTCCAGTTGCCCGATGATCATCAATCGCATAAGTACAATATCCAAGGTCGTTAAGGTACCCGAATCATTGACATCAGCGGCAATCATCTTGTAGGGTGAAGTCAAAGGGTTCATATCCAGGATATGGCGAGCCAGCAAGGTTACATCCAAAATCGTAACCCCATTGGCTGGGCGATCACTAATAGTATCGACGGTAAAGCGATAACTAACTCCCGGGTTGAATTCGGTCAACAGATAGTCTCCTTCTTTATCAGTAGTAGCTTCTAGCGCAATATCCCCCATGGCATGTACCCTCAGATCGGGATATACGCTTCCCGTCTCGGTCATCACCTTTCCGGTCACAATCGGCAAGCTATCGCAATCCGTCCCTTCTGTCGGAGCCATGATGACAACATCTCGTTTGGTATAATTTGAGCCGCCTACGGTACTGTCTGGCTGTACGGCACTCGGATTTTCAGCACCATCCCAGGTCCACAGTCGAATGATTTGTGGAAAGGTGTCCCAACACGCAATAATGAGGGAATCGACATTACCAGGCAGACTATCAGGATGGGTTATACTAAACTCAGGCATACCATTACACCCTTCAAAAGGAGGAGTTGTAGAAAAATCAGTAGGCTTTAGTTTCAAACCGATAAAATCATAACGATGGTTTTGATCTAGGTCGATCGGGCGGGCGGGCATCCGTATCGTATCTACCCAAGTCATGATCGGAGCATAGCAATCTACGACTTCTAGTGGTAGTTCCACACCCATTGCTTCTTCTGCGGCATTCGTGGCTTCCACAAGAAAGGATATGGCGCCTAGGGGATAAGTACCTGCTATGGCATAATTGGGATATTCCCCGACCAGCGTCCCATATGGGTCCGATAGTGGAATACCTTGTGGACCAATAAAACGATACCCAACTACTAAGCCAGCCGTATCTTCAGCGTTCACGGTGAAGGCATATTGAATCGTTAACTCACATTGGTCATAGGCTTCTGTACAAATCCGCCCGATAGGTTGATAATCGATAGAAATAGCAGACGGCGAAGGTAAAAAGCCTCCCAATAAAAAGAAGATGAGGCTACTCAGTCCTAAAAAGAAGAATTTCATAGTTGTAGGCATTAGGACACAAATACGCAGCACTTTTAGTTTACTGATTAGAAGCGCTAGTGGTATTAGGTCTATATAATACTGGGGAATATCTACCCTAGCATAGCTATCGGTAAATGGGTTACTATTCAATCAGGTGATAGAGATATGAATAATGGGACTACAACGAGGTGACAGAAATCAGGAATGAAAATAAAGAATTTCGTTCAAATATACCTAGTACCGTGGAACAAAAGTTGTTTTAAAATAGATCGATGAATCATTGGCGGTCATTGAATTCTAATTTCGTACCACTCATTTCAACTTTCCGTTTAAATCCAGTCGAATTGTTAATGCGAAAAACAAATTTGAAAAATCATAATCTTTTATTAAATTTACGGTACAATACTTGGTGAAGCTGTAAAGCCTTTTTTCCCAAGTATTTTCTCAAGTGTTCATAGTCTTACAATTTCTCATTTCTCGAGCCCAAATACTAGACAAAACTAAGCGTGAATCTCCAAAGTATCGATGGGTAACTAGTCAGCATTGACTAGCCTAATTCTTTACCGCTGCTTCGCCTTAGTTTGAGTTTTCCCATGAACAACAGTAATAATTCTTACGCCTTTTATCCAATTGCCCCAAGCCATTGTATTGAGACTGAAGTTTATCCAGTTGATAAATTTCACAAGATTTTTCAGCCAAATAAATCCTACTTTGATGAAAGGGTGGTTCTTGTTCGTGGTATTAATAGCACTATTTCAAATCTCATTACCTACCAACGCGATTGGGGGAACAATTTCTTTATTTATTGATCCAGCATTACCGAAGATAGTGGTGGAAGAAGTGACCATGGAGGCATCGAAAGAAGCTCCTATCTATAGCTACAAACTCAGCTACGATGTGGACACCTCAAAAACTACCTTTACGCTCATGTCCAGCAACTATGCGATCAATACCTTGGGTTTCAAATTAATTTCTCAAAAGACAGGTCTTATCTCCGATAGTGTTCACACCATTAATGATAAGATGATTCAAGTTGACTTGAGTAAGATGCCAAAGGGTACCTACTACCTTCGCCTCTGCCAGCAATCTGGAGATATTATTAAGATTTATCGTTTGATTAAAGCTTAGGAAACGCTTAGCTCAAAGGCCCTATATTTGGATGTCCGAGACGAGCTCTGCTCGTTCGCGGTCTTACATATCGGGCTCCTGCCCGAAGTCAATATACGGCGGGCAGGAGCCCGCTGTGTAGAACGGCTTACAAGCATGAGCTTGTAGCCAACATGCACATTTACTCCTTCACCACCTTACGAGTTAATTGCTGATTCCCCAACTGAAAACGCACAAAATAGATTCCCGCAGGGAGTTGTGCGACAGGCACTTCGAATGATTGTACCCCGCCAGACCGAAGAAGGTGAACAAAGTGAACACGCCCTAGCTTATCCAACAATCTTACCTTCATTTCCTGCCCTCCACTCAGCGATAGATTAACCACAAAGAATTCTTTTGCTGGATTTGGACTAATGGATAAACCTGGAATCACCAGGCTACTGCCATTGCTATTGACCGCTACACTAACGACCTGCGAGACTAAATTACAGCCGCTTCCATCACTAACCACCACCGTATAATCGCCTGAAGCGACAGCCGTATAGCTGGGGCCCGTAGCCGCAACAATGGTATCTCCGTTGATCAACCACTGATAGGTCTCCCAATTATCTGGTACGGACAACTGATTTCCATCGACCGTCACCGTGACCAATTCGGGGAAGGGCTCCATGACAAACAAAGATTCACTGCGGGTGCAGCCCCAGTCATTGGTGATCGTGTAAGTATATTCTCCAGGTGACAGGTTTTCAAGAGCAGCCGTAGTGGCACCATTGGACCAGGTAATTGTAAATTCATTGGAAGGGTTACTGATTTCCAAAGCAATTTTCCCATCATTCGCTCCAGTGCAACTGATAAAATCGACCGATGATTGGACGGCCAACTCACTACACTGATCTACCACTCTAAAAATTTGTCCGCCGCTATAAGCCGCTAAATAGAGCTCGCCCGCTTGATCCTCACCAAAGCTACTGTACTGACTATTGGTGCCATCTAACCATTCCGTATTGGTCCAACCGTCTGCTCCATCCGGATATAAGGTCCAGATACGGCCCGAACAAAAGTCGGTATATACATAGTGGCCATATAGGTCTGGGAAGGCCGAACCTCGATAGACGTAGCCACCAGTTACCGAGCATCCTTCGGTGAAGTCGCTCGTGTAATCGTAAATAGGAAAAACAAAATCGCCCTCTCCAGGACAACCATTGGTATTAAAAGTAGCATTGCCCTCGTAGCAGCGCCAGCCATAGTTTTCGCCTCCAGGACTATTGGCCAATTGCATATCCACTTCTTCCCACAAACCCTGCCCCACATCGCCAATCCACAAATCCCCCGTCAAACGATCAAAACTAAATCGCCAAGGGTTCCGAAGTCCGAGTGCCCAAACCTCATCCAATGTAAAATCAGTATCTGCAAATGGATTAGTCGATGGAATCGCGTAGGGATCGCCGTTATCGATATCGATGCGAAGCATTTTACCGAGTAATGTAGTACGGGTTTGCCCAGCATTCACAGGGTCGCCGCCTAAGCCACCATCCCCTAAGCCGATATACAGATAGCCATCAGGGCCAAAGGCTAAGTCGCCGCCATTATGGTTTTCGTAGGGTTGTTCCACTTTCAGCAATCGTTTTTGGGAAGCGGCATCAGCGATATTTGGATCATCACTGCTGACACTAAAACGAGAGATTTGAGTATCTCCATCATTATTGGTATAATTGACAAAGAAATAGCCATTGCTTGCATAATTGGGATGGAAAGCCAATCCCAAGAGTCCGCGCTCCGATTCATTGCTACGTACAAGGCTATCAATATCTAAGAAGGGCGTCGCCACCAGGCTCCCGTTCGCTTCTAGTATACGAATGAATCCTCCTTTTTCGACAATAAACAATCGATCATCTCCCGCATGGGTAATATCAACCGGATTACTTAATCCGCGGGCATATTCTTCCAAAACAATACGATTTTGCGCATGGGAAGTTAAGCCAGAACTACAGAAAAGTACTAGTAAAATGCAGTTGAACGTTATAGAAGCGTACCTATGCTTGGCAATAGTTGGGTAAAGAGAAAGCTGGTCTGAGAAAGACATATGGATGTTTTCGGTTCAAGTTAAAAAGAATAATACATTATGGTCAGATAAAAGTCCGATTTGGCAAGACTCCAACAAATCCAACAATATTTCCTAAATTTAGCCTTAAAAGCAATACTAAAATGTCAAGAATCATATTTTTATCTATCTGTTTGTTGAGCCTTATGTTGCCCTTAAGTGCACAAACAAGCTACCCCACTTCCAATATTTATCTTTTTGATTTGGAGCAAGTATCTGATAGTAATTTCCAATTCAACAATCCTCAATACCTCACGGCTTTCAACCCCAATGGCTATAATAACCATCCCTATTTCTTCAATGACTCCGAGTTGTATATCTCTGTCCAGTTGCCAGGGATGAACCAAACTGATCTGTACGCTTTGAACCTCGACGAAAAAACGAAAACCAAAGTAACGGAAACGCCAGATGGAGAGTTTTCTCCCAAACCCATGGAAAACAGCTATTTCTTCTCTGCTGTTCGACAAGAAATACATGGTCAAGACACCTTATTGCGTTTATGGCAATTCCCTACCGACCGTACGACTAATGGTAAACCTGTTTTTAAATATATTCAAGGTATTGGGTACTACCAATGGCTCAATAGTTACCAGGTGGCGGTATATATGGTCGAAAAAAACAACACTTATTTAGGTATTGCAGATATCCGATCCGATGAAGTAACCCCCTTAGCTACTAATGCGGGCCGAAGTTTCTCCAAACTACCCAACGAGAACTTGGCGTACATCCAAAGATCGAATAACAATACTATTGGACTCATCATGGAATACAATCTATTCCAACGTGGCGCATCTCCACAGAAAATCATTGAAACGCTACCAGGTAGCCAGGATTTTGCCCTCCTACCAGACGGTACCTTCATTATGGCAAGAGGTAGTAAACTATTCAAATTCAACCGATTTATGGATGAAAACTGGATAGAAATCGCTGATCTGCGTTACTATGATATCAAGAATATCACACGTCTTGCTATTAGCAACAGTTATAAGATTGCGATTGTAGCCGACTAACCTAAGCTTGGACAAGGCAGCAAACTAAGGTGGAAACCTGCCTGGCATTCGCCAGAATCTATCTGGCACTAGATAGGCAGACAGGTGCGAATGCGGAAAGCGGAATGTTCCAAATATTCTGGGACGTACCTTTTCCGATTTCGTATTTCCGATTTTGTCCAAGGCTAGAAGGGTAGCCAAATAAGAGAGATTAGTTTTGGCCTAGATAGCGGTAGGCCTTCCAAATGATATCTAGGTCTTTTTGCAACTGGTAATCCTTGGCATACAATAGATTAATGCGTTGGATCGTCCGATCCGATAGGTTTTCTATACTTAGAATACTAAGTGGGGTCAATACGCCCGCTGGCAAAGTAGGTAGCTTTTCTAGTTGATTCTTCACTTGGACATAGCCCACCCAAGTCTTTTTGCCCAGGAGCACCTGTAGGCTATTTTGTAATAATCCCTTCGGCTTTTTAATGAATAATAGTTGTAGGGGCAAGCTCAACAGTAACCACAGGGCAAGGGCTATATCTAATAGGCGTTTGTTCCGTCGATTAGTAGGTTCTGCCAATCGAAATCGAATATCGATGGTGTATAGCTCCCCAGCGGTGTTTTTCGAACTACTACCGATAATACTCAAGCTATCCTCCGGCACAATCTTATAATCGAGTGAGGGGCCTAGTTCATTCATCCAGTACATGATATCCTGGCTGCTAATATCTTTAGAGCAAAAAATCAATTCATTTATTTTGTAAATCTGCACCACTTCATCCAACTGTCGCAACGGACTCAGGTATTCAGCATCATTGATAATGGCTTCTGGACTCACGGTTCCAATCAGGTTTTTGCTGACCTGGGCCTGCATGAGCAAGTGCTGTACACGTTCACTCTCCTGCTTATCCCCCACGATAACTAGGTTCTGCTGCGGGGATCGCCCCAGTTCAAAATTTCCATACCGCATAAAGTGTAAAAGAAAACGCAAAGTAGCCGTACTGACCAAGGCCCAGGCCGCGCCTAGAAGGATTAGCGCCCGTGAAGGCCGATATTCCAAGTCTAAAAACCCATAAACTGCAGCTAGAATTACCGTCCCGACCATCAACCCTCTAACGAGTCGACGCAGTCCGAAACCATTGTCGTAGCCCCCACTGAAGTAGACTGTCAGCAGCCAGATGAGAATATACAGGGGAAAGTTGAAATACAGAATTACCTCATCGTAATAATTAGGATCTTTGAAATGATAGGAGGCCCAAAAGTCACTCAGGAAATACAGCCCAACATAAATGAGCAAAGCGTCAAGTAATGGAAGGTAGGCTTTCTTAAAAAAATTGGATACCACCGTTAGAAATGCCCGAAGATAGATGGCAAAACGCAGCATCAACACAAAAAGGCCCGCCTGCTTGCCTAAGTGTTTTTGTGCGAAAATGATCATCGCCTTATAGAAAGTCCGAACATAGTTGAGGCTACCTTTCTTCGTACTTTCTCCCTTATAGTGAATAATCGTAGTATCTGGAAAATAGTAATTCTGGTAACCCGCTTTCACAATTCGGTAGGACAAATCAATATCCTCTCCATACATAAAAAAAGTCTCATCCAGGAGACCTATTTCGTCCAATACAGTCCGACGCAGCCACATGAACGCTCCGGCTAAGACTTCTACCTCATGGGTTTTATTTTCATCCAA
>Ga0070728_10003211_pt1 | contig 18429 bp, 13 predicted proteins | sample tdDd471_FD_66723 | JGI IMG/M metagenome (GOLD analysis project Ga0070728, IMG submission 66723) | Marine sediment microbial communities from the Atlantic coast under amendment with organic carbon and nitrate - tdDd47.1 | ecosystem: Environmental > Aquatic > Marine > Coastal > Sediment | place... | reverse complement strand
TGGCGGGCATGGCAGGACAATCGAATGTACGACCCTCAAATCCATCCCGCCGCAAGGGCAATCAGCAATACGGGTTGACACAGGAAGTCTCACGGATTTTTTGCGCTCATTGCCGCGCGTAGCGCGGATAATGTCGCTCGCGGCCGCATCGCGCGCCAAGGGCGCGCTGGCCTGCGCGGGCGCGGCGCGGGGGCGCCGGGCGACGCTTGTCGCCTGCGTCCGCCGTCCCTACGGGACGAGCGGACTTACTGGAAGTCCCATTCAGGCGTTTGCTATTTTCGCCGATATTACAACACCCTCCGTCACCCCCGCGCAGGCGGGGGTCTACGCTTCTCCGCTTGTTCTGAGCCGGCCGGATCACCGTGTAAGCTGAACAAGCCGAGAAGCGTGGATGCCCATTTTCATGGGCATGACGGAGAGAGCTGTGAAGATCATGCGCCGACCTCACAAACACCACTTCGACCCGGCCAAGACGCTGTAATGACTTACGTAACGCAGAAACAAGACCGGTTGGGCGCGAATGGCGGATTTCTGCTGGTGAACCGGTTGGTTACAAATGTCTTGACACCTTTTCGGACGCGTGCCATTCGTAAGTAACCAAATAGGTAATCGCCTGACAGAACAGGCGATCTCGCGCGCAAAAAGCGACCAAAGGAGGATCGTCCATGTCCAAGCGCAAACTGTTCCTCGGCCTCGCCGCGGCGGCCCTGGCCTTCGCCGGCACGGCACATGCCGAATGGAAGCCGACCAAACCCATCCGCATCATCGTGCCCTGGGGCGCGGGCGGCTCGACCGACCAGCTCGTCAGAACGCTGGCCGGCGATCTCGAGGATGCGCTCGGCCAGAAGGTCGTCGTGGTCAACCAGCCCGGCGGCGCCGGCGCGGTCGGCACCAAGGCGGCGCTCGAAGCCGACAAGGACGGATACACCTGGACCGCGGGCGCGGCGAAGGATCTCGGCACCTATATCGTCACCGGCGCCATCGACACCCATCTCAAGGACTGGCACCTGTTCCTCGCCACTTCCAACTACACGCTGGTGTCGGCGAATCCGGATTCGAAGTTCCAGACCGTGGAATCGATCATCGCGGCGATGAAGTCCGACCCGGGCTCGGTCACCATCGCCACCGGCGGCATCAACTCGGCCGGCGGCGCCTCGGCGGAAGCCCTGAAGATCGCGGTCGGCGGCGACTACAAGATGGTCACCTATGACGGAGGCAATCCGGCGGTGAAGGCCTGCGTTTCCCACGAGACCGAACTCACCACCCAGCTCATCGCCGAGCAGTACGAGATGCTGCGCGCCAAGCGGCTGAAGCCGCTAGCGGCCTTCACGGTCGACGCGGTCGACGTGCCGGGTATCGGCCGGGTGGAATCGATCACCAAATACCTGCCCAACGCCAAGGTCGGCGCGGTGAATTTCGGCATCTGGGCGCCCAAGGGCATCCCGCAGGACGTCGTCGACACGATGACCGAAATCTGGAACACCAAGATCAAGACCTCCGAACGGCTGGCGAAATACGCTGCCTCCAAGGGTCTCGGCGTCAACGTGATGGCCGGAGAGGCCGCCTACAAGCAGGCGTTCCCGACCACGCAGATCAATGCCTGGCAGATTTTCGACGGCGGCAAGGCCAAGGTCAAACCCGATACGGTGGGTATTCCGCGCCCGTAAGGGTAGAATAGCCAGCGATGCCGCGGATGGCGGGCGGGATCACCCGTCCGCCATCTGTATATCGGACGGCCGAAACGGCAATTCCAAGAGGTTCGCACATGCAGTCGCGGGCGATGGCGAAAGCCGACTTCCTCACCTCGATCGCGTTCTTCATCCTCGGCGTCTACATGATCGTCGAGGGCTGGCGCCTGCCCGGCGCCGGCGGCTTCATCGAGCAAGGCGGCGAACCCGGCCGGGTGCCGATAATGCTCGGCGCGATCCTGGCAATCTTCGCCGTGATCCTGATGACGCGCTCGGTGGCGCGGCAGGGCCACCGTCTAACCGAAAAGACCGAGGCGACGGAGACGTCCGCCGAAACGCGAACCGGCGTGCGGCGCTCGGCGATCACCGCCATCGGCTGCTCGCTCTACGCGGTCGGGGTGCTCGGTTCGAAATGGTTCGGATGGCACGTCCCCTACCCGCTCGCCACCGGCCTGTTCCTGTTCCTGTTCATCACCGGTTTCGAATGGGATTCCGCGCCGGAACAGGGCGCGAAGCGCTGGGCCTGGCTCGAAACCAAAGCGCCGTCGTTCGCAGGCCGGATCCGCTCGGCCTTCGGCTTCGTCGGCCCTGAACGCGCACCCTATGTCTGGTTGATCCTCACCGCGCTCGTCCAGGCCGTGCTCGTATCCTGGGCCGTCAGCTACCTGTTCGAACGGCAATTCTTCGTTCAACTTCCCTGAGGCGCTGACGGATGCTCGATACGCTCGCCGGCTTCTTTTCCTATTTCGGCACCACCTTCCACTTCGTCGGCGTGGCTTTCGCCAAATACGCCCATCCGGAAATGATGCTCTACGTGGTCGGCGGAACGCTGCTCGGCATTACCATCGGCATGCTGCCGGGGCTGACCGCGACCATGGGCGTGGCGCTGCTCACGACGCTGACCTACCGGATGACGCCGGACGACGCGCTGATGATCCTGATCTGCCTCTATGTCGGGGCGATCTACGGCGGCTCGCGCAGCGCCATCCTGCTCAACATCCCCGGAACGCCGGCCAACGCGGCGACCACCGTCGACGGCTATCCGCTGGCCCGCGCCGGCAAGGCGGGCCCCGCCATGGGCGTCGCGACCACCGGCTCGTTCCTGGGCACGCTGATCGGCATGTTCTTCCTCGCCACCATCGCGCCGGTGCTCGCCGACTATGCGCTCAAGTTCCAGACCCACGAATTCTTCTGGCTCGCCATCTTCGGCATCCTGATTGCCGGGCAGCTGACCGCGATGGACGATCCGATCAAGGGCTGGATCGCCGGATTCCTGGGGTTGGCGGTGGCGATGATCGGCCAGGAAGGCCTTTACATGACCGACCGCTTCACCTTCGGCTTCACCGAGATGCAGGGCGGCGTCAACCTGATCCCGGCCATGGTCGGCGCCTTCGGTTTCTCCGAAGTGATCGCGGTGATGTACGAAAAGCGTGCCCACGTGGTCACCTCCTCGACCCGGCTGCGCGACGTGATCCCCGACTGGCGGCATATCGTCAAATACCGGCGCACCATCGGCCGCTCGGGCATCCTGGGGACGCTGATCGGTGTCATTCCCGGCGTCGGCGAGGATATCGGCGCCTGGGTTTCCTATGCCGCGGCGCGGCGCGCCTCCAAGGAGAAGGAGCTGTTCGGCAAAGGCTCGGTCGAGGGACTGATGGCGGCCGAGACCGGCAACAGCGCCGCCCCGCCCGGGGCCCTCATCCCGGTCCTCACGCTGGGCATTCCGGGCTCGGCGCCGGCCGCCGTCCTGCTCGCGGCAATGGTCATCCACGGGGTCCGTCCGGGGCCGATGATCATGATCGAATCCCCCGGCTTCGTCTACGAGGTGGTGGTGATGATGCTATTCGCCGCCGCCGCGATCCTGATCCTGGGTATCCTGCTCACCCCGATCCTGCTCAAGGTGCTGGCGATCCGTCGCGAACGGCTGATGCCGGTGGTGTTCGTACTCTGCGTCATCGGCAGCTACGCCATCCAGCAACGGATGTTCGATGTCTGGGTGATGGTGATCTTCGGCGTGCTCGGCTTTATTCTCAGGCAGATGAAATATCCGATGGCGCCGCTGGTTCTCGGCATCGTGCTCGGCGACATCTTCGACAAGAGCTTCCGCCGCTCCTGGGTGATCAACGACGGCGACTTCCTGTTCTATTTCACCCGGCCGATCAGCGTCGTGCTGATGGCCATGTGCCTGATCACCCTGATCATGAGCGTCAAGCCGGCGCGGGCGATGTTGCTGCGGTTGATCGGACTGATGCTGAGCCCGATCCGCGCCCTGTTAGGAGGACGGACCGGCAGGGAGGAGAAGCCATGACGCCTTCGCTTCTGGGCGGCATCGGCCTTACCCATCTGCAGGTCTATCATCACCGCCCCGACCCGGACGGACGCCATACCGGCTGTGCCCACATCCATGCGCTGACGCCGGAAGCCTATTTCGGCCTGCACGGCGAAGGCGCGATCGAACTGCACGATCCGCAGAACGGTTTCCGGTCGGTGCCGATCCTGCCGGGCACCTTCGTCCAGTTCGCGCCCGGCACGCTGCATCGCTCGGTCTCCACCGACAATCTCAGGGTGCTCGCCATCATGGGAAACGGCGGGCTGCCCGAACGCGGCGACGCGCGCATCTATTTCGGCCCGGAAGCCGATGCCGACGAACAGGAATTCGAACGTCTGAAGGGTTTGGTTCGGACCGGGCTCGAAGGCGCGCTAGAACGTCGCGACGTCTCGGCGCTGGCCTATCGCCGGCTGATGCGCCTGTGGGAGACGGACAAACCCGCCTATCGCGCCGAACTGGTCCGCTTCCTCGACGTCCATCGCCGGGCGATCGCCGGCAACCGGGAGAGCTTCGAGGAGGCGGTGCGGACGGGCCCGCTTGCCGCCGGCAGGGCAGCGCTCGCCGGTCTCGCCGCCCTCGCCGGCCCCTCCGCCTGGGGCGAGGGCTCGGACGCGGCATCCGCCGTCAAGTGGACCTCCGACCGGGTCGGCTCGGTCTACGGCATGTGCGGCATCCTGCATCAGGTCGAAAACATGGGTGCGGCGTGATGTTTCGCTTGACCGGTCCGGTTCCCGCCATTAACAAATAACTATCCGGTTACTTACAAGGCGTTTCCGTCAGGCCCATGAAATTCGCGCTGTGCAACGAAGTTATCGCCGACCGCCCCTTCGAGGCGCAATGCGCCTTCGCGGCGGAGCTCGGCTATGACGGGCTGGAGATCGCCCCTTTCACCCTCGGCGACGATCCGCGGGCGCTGACGGAAGCGGATATCCGTCCGGTAAAGGCGGCGTTGGCGAATGCGGGCATCGTCGCGACCGGTCTTCACTGGCTTCTGGTCAAGCCGGCAGGGCTTTCAATTACCGCCGCCGACGCCGCGATCCGGCGGACGACCCGCGATGTAATGGTTGCGAATGTGGACCTCTGCGCCGAACTGGGCGGAACGGTGCTGGTGCACGGCTCGCCGGCGCAGCGCATGCTCGGCGGCGACGCTGAGGCCGCACGCGGGCGGGCGACGGAGCTCTTCGCCGAAGTCGCCGAAGTTGCCCAAGCGGCGGGCGTCACCTACTGCCTCGAACCGCTCAGGGCGGTGGAGACGGACTTCGTCAACACGGTTTCGCAAGCCGTGCAGATCGTCGAAGCGGTCGCCTCGCCGAACTTCAGGACGATGATCGACACCAGCGCCGCGGCGACCATGGAGGCCGAACCGGTCGCCGACGCGATCCGCCGCTGGATGCCGACCGGCCATATCGCCCATATCCAGTTCAACGATTCCAACCGGCGCGCCGCGGGCCAGGGCGAGGACCGGTTCCGCGACGTGCTCGCGGCGCTGGCCGAGACCGGCTACGACGGCACCATAGCCATGGAGCCGTTCGACACCGTTCCCGACGGCCCGGCCGCCGCCGCCTTCACGCTCGGCTATGTCCGGGGCCTGATGGAGGCGCTCGCATGACCGCGCCTTCGGTTACCGTCCTCGAGATCGACCTGTTCGAACGCGACGTCACGATGCGCCTGCCGTTCCGCTTCGGAATCATCACGCTGACCGAGGCGCCGCAGGCCTTCGTCCGCTGCCGGGTGCGGCTCGGCGACGGTCGCGAAGGAACCGGGCTCGCGGCCGAACTGATGGTGCCGAAATGGTTCGACAAGGATCCGGCGCTGTCGCACGAGCAGAATATCGACCAGCTGCGCGACGCCCTGCGGCTTTATCGCGAGGCGGTGCTGGCCAACGGCGCACAGACCCCGTTCGGACACTTCGCCTCGCTCTATCGTCCCCATCTCGATGCCGGCGCGGCGCATGCGCTCAACCCGCTGACCGCGAGCTTCGGCCCCGCCCTGATCGACCGGGCGGTTTTCGACGCCGTCTGCAGGATCGAGGGCCTGTCCTTCGCCAACGCAATTCAGGCCAATCTCGCCGGGATCTCACCGCGCGACCTCGTCGACGGCTTCGACGGTTTCGACATGGACGGCTTTCTCGGCTCGCTCGAACCGGCCGCCTCGATCCACGCGCGACACACGGTCGGCATGGTCGACCCGCTGACCGCCGCCGATCAGTCCCCGGAAGACCGCATCGGCGACGGCTTGCCGGAAACGCTGGAAGAAATCGCCGCCGCCTATGGTCACCGCTACTACAAGCTCAAGGTCGGCGGCGACGTCTATGCCGATATCGACCGGCTGAGCCGCATCGCCCGGGTTCTCGACGCCCGTGCGTGCGATTACCGGGTGACGCTCGACGGCAACGAGCAATATTCCGATGCGCAAGGCGTCCTCGAGCTCCTCGCCGCAATCGAGGCCGAACCGGCGCTCGAACGGCTGAACGCGGCCATCCTGTTCGTCGAGCAGCCCATCGCCCGCGCCCGGGCGCTGGAGGCGGACATTTCCCCGCTCGCCGCGAGGCATCCGGTGATCGTCGACGAATCCGACGGCGATCTCGAAGCCTTTCCGTTTGCGCGGCAGATGGGCTATTCGGGAATCTCGTCAAAGGATTGCAAGGGATTCTACAAGTCGCTCATCAACCGCGCCCGCTGCCAGATCTGGTCCGGCGAAGACCGGCGGCGATATTTCATGTCGGCCGAGGACCTCACCGCCCAGGCCGGCGTGGCCGTGCAGCAGGACCTGGCGCTGGTCACCCTGATCGGGCTCGATCACGTGGAGCGCAACGGCCACCACTACGTCAACGGCATGGCCGGGGCGAGCGAGGAGGAACAGGCGCGGTTTCTCGCCGCCCATCCCGATCTCTACACAAGGGTCAACGGCCGGGTCTGCCTCAGGATCGAAAACGGACAGCTTGCGATCGGGTCGCTGCAGGTGGCCGGAATGGGCACCGGCACTGAACCGGACTGGAACAACATGAGAGAAATGGGCGCCTGAGCGCCCCACGAACGGAATAAGGAAAACACCATGGCCGAACATCGACTTGGCATCATCATGCACGGCGTCACCGGACGCATGGGCACCAACCAGCATCTCGTCCGCTCGATCCTGGCGATCCGCGAGCAGGGCGGCGTGCCGCTGTCGAACGGCGACCGGGTGCTGGTCGATCCGATCCTGGTCGGCCGCAACGCCGACAAGGTCGAGCGGCTCGCGAAGGCCCATGGCGTCGAGCGCTGGACCACCGATCTCGACGCGGCGCTCGCCGATCCGGGCGACCGGCTGTTCTTCGATGCCGCCTCGACGCAGCTTCGGGCCGAGATCCTGAAGAAGGCGATCGACGCCGGCAAGGACGTCTATTGCGAGAAACCGACGGCGGAAAGCCTCGACGTGGCCCTCGACCTCGCCCGTTATGCCAAGGCCAAGGGCGCGAAGAACGGCGTCGTCCACGACAAGCTCTCCCTGCCCGGCCTGATGAAGCTCAAGGCGCTGCGCGAGAACGGCTTCTTCGGCCGCATCCTTTCGGTGCGCGGCGAGTTCGGCTACTGGGTGTTCGAGGGCGACTGGCAGGAGGCGCAGCGGCCGAGCTGGAACTATCGCAAGGCCGATGGCGGCGGCATCATCCTCGACATGCTGTGCCACTGGCGCTACGTGCTCGACCACACCTTCGCGCCGGTCAAGGCGGTGAGCTGCATGGGCGCGATCCACATTCCCGAACGTTTCGACGAAAACGGCAAGCCCTACGTAGCCGATGCCGACGACGCGGCCTATGCCACGTTCGAGCTCGAGGGCGGCACCATCGTGCAGATGAACTCGTCCTGGTGCACAAGGCCGCAGCGCGACGACCTCCTGACCCTGCATGTGGACGGCACGCTCGGCTCAGCGGTGGCAGGGCTTCAGGGCTGCAAGACCCAGTCGCGGGTCAACACGCCGAAGCCGGTGTGGAACCCGGACGTGCCGCAGCCGCTCAACTTCTACGACGACTGGACCGACGTGCCCAACAATCGGGTCTACGACAACGGCTTCAAGGTGCAGTGGGAGGATTTCATCCGCCATCTGTTCGAGGACGCGCCGTTCGCTTACGACCTGCTCTCGGGCGCCAAGGGCGTGCAGCTCGCCGAACTGGGCCTCAAAAGCTGGTCGGAACGGCGCTGGATCGACATCCCCGAGCTGACGGTCTGAGCCACGAACAAGGAGCCCGGAACAATATGGCGCATCTCACCCTCCCCACCGCCGGCGGCGCGCTGGAACCGTTCGAGACTTCGGCGCCGCGCGATTTCCATGCCGCGGCCAACGGCGCGCTGCCGCGCATCGCGTTCTCGGCCGCGCATGTGGTCAGCGATCCGCTCGCCGATATCGATCCGTGGCTTCAGACGGCGGTCGACTGGGACGCGACCATCCGCTACCGCGAATATCTGTGGTCGCTCGGTCTCGGCGTGGCCGAGGCGATGGACACGGCCCAGCGCGGCATGGGGCTCGACTGGCCGGCCTCGCTCGAACTGATCGAACGCAGCGTCGCCGCCGCCAAGGCCCATGACGGCGAAGCGCTGATCGCCTGCGGCGTCGGCACCGACCACATCGCTCCCGACCCGTCCCTGACGCTCGACGACGTGATCGCGGCCTACGAGGAGCAGGCCGAGGCGGTGGAGGCGGCCGGCGGACGCATCATCCTGATGGCGAGCCGGGCGCTGGCGGCGATCGCGAAATCGCCGGAAGACTACGTCACCGTCTATTCGCGCATCCTCGGCCAGATCGGGGAGCCGGCGATCCTGCACTGGCTCGGCGAGATGTTCGATCCGGCGCTCGAAGGCTATTGGGGCAATGGCGACCACTGGGCGGCGATGGAAACCTGCCTCAAGGTGATCGAGGCCAATGCGGCGAAGGTGGACGGCATCAAGATCTCTCTGCTCGACGACGACAAGGAAATCAAAATGCGCCGGCGGCTGCCGGACGGCGTCAAGATGTATACCGGCGACGATTTCAACTATCCCGACCTGATCGCCGGCGACGAGGAAGGCTATTCGCACGCGCTTCTGGGCATCTTCGACGCCATCGCGCCGGCCGCGAGCGCCGCGTTGCAGGCGATGGCGAAGCAGGACATGGCCGCCTATCGCGACATTCTCGCTCCGACCGTCCCCCTCTCCCGCCACATCTTCAAGGCGCCGACCCGGTTCTACAAGACCGGCGTGGTGTTCATGGCCTGGCTCAACGGCCATCAGGACCATTTCACCATGGTCGGCGGCCAGCAGAGCGCCCGGTCGCTCATGCACCTCGCCGACATTTTTCGCCTCGCAGACAAGGCCGGCCTGCTCGCCGATCCGGACCTGGCCGCGCGGCGGATGGCCGGGCTGATGGCCGTGCACGGCGTGGGGGCCTAGGACCTAACATGCGCGATCTGAGCAACGACACCAGCCTGCTGGCGATCAACGGCGCTACCGTGCGCCTGCGATGGACCCTGCCGGAGATCATCGACGGCTGCGCCCGTTACGGCATCGGCGGCATTTCCCCGTGGCGCGACCAGATCGAGGCCTACGGCCTCGCCAATGCGGCGAGGCAGATCCGCGAGGCCGGGCTCGTCGTCAACGGTATCTGCCGGGGCGGCATGTTCCCCACCAGCAACGCCGCCGCACACAAGGCGATGCTGGACGAGAACCGCCGGGCCATCGACGAGGCGGGCGAGCTTCAGGCCCGCTGCCTGGTGATGATCGCCGGCGGCCTGCCCGAAGGCTCCAAGGACCTCGCCGACGCGCACAAGCAGGTCGCCGACAGCATCTCCGAACTCGTCGACGACGCCCGCGCCGCCGGCGTGCGGCTCGCCATCGAGCCGCTGCATCCGATGTATGCCGCCGACCGCGCCTGCGTGAACACGCTCAAGCACGCGCTCGACATCTGCGACCATCTCGGCGACGATCAGGTCGGCGTCGCCATCGACGTCTATCACGTGTGGTGGGACCCGGAGCTCGAAGACCAGATCGCCCGCGCCGGCCGCCGCGGCCGCATCTTCGGCTTCCATGTCTGCGACTGGCTGGTACCGACCAAGGACTTCCTGCTCGACCGGGGGATGATGGGCGACGGTGTCATCGACATTCCGAAGATCCGGGGCTGGGTCGAGAAGACCGGCTTCGACGGCATGTGCGAGGTCGAGATCTTTTCCGCCGAGAACTGGTGGAAGAAGGATCCCGACCTGGTGCTCAGGACCTGTATCGAACGTCACAAGACGGTGGTCTGACCCGGCTTCGGTCTCTCACACGGACGGAACCTGCCACCGGCGTACTTCGAGGGCGTCGCTCCTGCCCTTCACGTGGATGGTCTCGGGCGGGCCGAATTCGGCATCGGCAAGCCGGGCGTCGACGACAAGCTGGCCGGCCTTCGCCTCCGAGCACAGCCGCGCGGCGATGTTGACCGGATCGCCGATCACCGTGAAATCGCGCCGCTGTTCGGGACCAATGGTCCCGAGGATGACCTCGCCGCGATAGATGCCGATGCCGACTCGGCGCGGATAGCCGCCCTGCTCCACGTCCGCCAGGATCTTCCGTGCCGCGGCGACTGCCCTATGACTGCCGTCCTCGCCGTCGAAACGGACCAGCACCGCGTCGCCGATGAGCTTGTCGACCTCGCCGCCATGGGCCTCGATCGCTGATACCTGCTCGGTCATGATCCGGTTCAGGAAGGCGACGACGGCTTCGGCGGGCGTCGTTTCGGAGTAGTCGGTGAAGCCGCGCACGTCGGAATAGAACAGCGTCGTCTCGAGCTTTTGCGAGCTGGTCCGGTTTCGCGCCGCCGAGACCGCCGAATGGGAGACGAAGCTCTCGATACGGTGGCGCAGATCGTTGAGCCCCGCTGTCCGTGCGTCGATGTCCCTCTGCGCGGCGCCAACCAGCCCGTCGAGCGCGAAGGCCAGTATCAGCAGCAGGATTCCGGGAACGGCGAGAGCGGGAATCGCCGCCTGCAGCAACAGCCGGTTGAGATAGCCGACCGGCTCGTAGAGTTCGAACACGGCGCGCAGGTGCCTCTTTTCGTCGTAGAGCGGAACATAGAGCTCGTATTGAGGTCCGCCGGTCTCGTCCTTCGCGGCCCGGATCACCGGTTGCCGGTCGTCGATCAAGCTCCTTAGCTGCGAACCGTCCTCGCGGGTTCCGATCTCCTCGGGCCGGATCGCGAACAGGACCCGGCGCTTGAGGTCGTAGACCTTGAGATCGGTGAGCGCGAGTTCGCGGACCTCGTCGGCAAAGGCGGCGGCCAGCTTGTCGGCGTCGCTCCGGTTCTCGAAATCGAGCGACGACTGGCCCTGCATCAGATTTTTCCAGGCGGCGGGCGCGGACGTGCTGACCGCCCGGGCGATGGTTTCCGCACGGCGGCCGGCAAGCTCCAGATAGATCGTCTCGGTGACCATCTTCGCGGTCAGTCCGACCAGCACCAGCAGAAGCCCGAGAAATCCGAGAAAGGCCGGCACGAAACGCCGCCGATAGCGTCGGCGCAGCGGAAACGGCCGCTCCATTTCGGACGGAAAGGCGTCGGTGGCCGGGTCGGTCGGATCGGGCATGATGCGATGGATTTACATCGGGATCGCGGAAAAAGCTCGTCCACTAGGCTAGCCCTGCGCGGACGGGTCCATGATTTCAGTCAAAACCAACCGTCTTGTCGGTTATGCGATCCGGCATGGATCGAATCCGGATCAGCCGGTAAGACTGCTGGAGAGTTCCGTATTCAACGAAAGAGCAAACGCGAATGCTGTCGCGATCCCCTTACGAAGACACGAAACCGAAAGCCGCCTCGGCGGACCGTATTGCTCCATGAAACCGGCGTTCGCGGCACTCCTGCGGGCCTTCATTCCGCTGACGGCGCTGGCGGTCACCGTGCTCGCCGTCGTCCTGGCCTGGAGCAGCCGTTGGTGGCTCCTGCTGCTGATCGGCTCCCTGCCCCTCGTCGTGCTCGGCATTCGCGACTTCTTCCAGACGCGATGGACGCTGCCGCGCAACTATCCCGGCGCGGCCCATATCCGCTGGCTGTTCTTCGATCTGCGCCCCTATCTGCGCCAATATATCGTCGAAGGCGACCTCGAGGGCACGCCCTTCAGCTTCGACGCCCGTTCGCTTGTGCACGCCCGCGCCCGCGGCACGCCCGACACCCATCCGTTCGGGACCGAGCGCAATCTCGAGGAAAGCGGCTACAACTGGCTGTCGCATTCGATCCAGCCGGTGGAGGAGCCGGATCTCTCGCCTCGGGTGACGGTCGGCAACGAGCAGACGTCGAAGCCCTACGAGGCGTCCGTGCTCAACATTTCGGCGATGAGCTTCGGCTCGCTGTCGGCGCGGGCGATCGAGGCGCTCAATCTCGGCGCCAGGCTCGGCGGCTTCTACCACGATACCGGCGAAGGCGGCGTCAGCGCCTACCATCTCAAGCATGGCGGCGATCTGGTCTGGGAGATCGGCTCGGGCTATTTCGGCTGCCGCGACAAAGACGGCCGGTTCGAGCCGGCGCTGTTCGCCGAGACTGCCGGTCGCGACGAAGTTAAGATGACCGAGATCAAGCTCAGCCAGGGGGCGAAGCCGGGCCATGGCGGCATGTTGCCGGCGGCGAAGGTGACGCCGGAAATTGCCGGAGTGCGGAAGATCCCGGCCTATCGCGACTGCCTGTCGCCGCGCGGCCATTCCGCCTTCTCGACGCCGATCGAATTGCTCGAGTTCGCCGCGAGGATGCGCGAGCTGTCGGGCGGCAAGCCGGTCGGCATCAAGCTGTGCGTCGGCCAGCCGCACGAAGTGCTGGCGATCATGAAGGCGATGCAGAAGACCGGCATCCATCTCGACTATATCGTCGTCGACGGGTCGGAGGGCGGCACCGGAGCTGCGCCGGTCGAGCTTTCCGACTGGGTCGGTCAGCCGCTGATCGAGGGGCTGTCGCTGGTGCGCAACGCGCTGGTCGGCACCGGCCTGCGCAAGCATGTGCGGATCGCCGCCAGCGGCAAGGTCTATTCCGGCATGGGCCTCGCCCACAACATGGCGCTGGGCGCCGACTGGTGCAACGCCGCCCGCGCCTTCATGTTCTCCGTCGGCTGTATCCAGGCGCAGCGCTGCCATCTTGGCACTTGCCCGAGCGGGGTGGCCACCCAGGACTCGTGGCGCCAGCGCGGGCTGGTCCCCCAGGTGCACGGGGAACGGGCGGCGCGGTTCCACGCCAAGACGCTCGAAGCGCTCTCCGACATGGTCGCGGCGATCGGGCTGACCCATCCGGGCGAACTCCGTCCGCACCACATCACCAAGCGCGTCAACGCGGTGGAATCGAAACCGATCGGCGAGATCCACCCGTTCCTCGCCGAAGGCATTCTCAACGACGCGCCGGAAGACACCCACCTCGCTGCCTACTGGAAAGCGGCAAGCGCCGAGAGCTTCCGGCCGCAGGCCGATTTGCCGGTAGAGGGTTAGAGCGGATGGCTTCGGGACAAATGTGCCGTCCCGCGGGCCGGCTAAGCGCGCCGGCGCGTGCTCAGGCCGAGGATCGAATAGATCGGGCACATGCTGAACGCGGCGGTGGCCACCATGATCACGCCGATCACGACCGCGCCCCACTTCATGACACCGCCCGCGAACAGCGCCATGCCGCTGAAGAAGGCAAGGTAAAGCAGCACGACCCCGATGATGGCGCGCACCACACGATCCAAATTTCCGACATTCAAGCGCATGATCGTCTCCTCTCCGCCTGACAGGTTCGAGTCCGGAACCGGTCGGCCTTTCAGGCCGGATCTAGTCCGTTCCCCGTCTATATATTCGATTTTCCTAATATAGTCATCCGCTACTTTAGTATTCTCTAAAATTAAACGACATGCGGTCGCATCCGAAGCGGTGCGTCCAGGGCAATGAATTCACGGATCGTCCCGTACTCGCATCGATCACCTGACCACGCGAAACCGTTTATAGGCTTCGTAAACCCGCGGGATTTCACGGGTCTTGCGGATCAGCCGGAGCAACGTCTTCCGGTCAATTTGGAGGATGGTTCCGTTGGGCTGAGCGAAAAAATTCTTCCGCCACAGCGCGTCGACCGAGGCGGGCAAAGGTCTGGCGGCACCGAAACAGCCGAACAGTTCCTCCTTCACCGGTTCGAAGAAAAACATCGGTTTCCCCGTGATGCCGGCGGGATAGGACTTGGCGTCCCCGGCGTCGACATGGGCATTGTAGCGCAACGTCTTTTTCGGACCGAAGCGACCGCTGACCTTGAGCTCGCCCGGGCCGGCGACGAGGACGTAGGCCTTGTCCTCGAGATCGACCGACAGGCAGTAGAGGTCGAGGGATTCTGCGGAGGCGCGGATCGGGAAATCGATCGCCTGTCGGACCCTGAAAAGGTCATCGCCCGTAATCCTGATCCGGCCGGCATCCGTATTCGCCCCGCTCTCGATCAGATCGAACAGGTTGACCTCACCCGGCTCGCAGGGAATCCCGGTGACGTAGGACTTTTCGACCACTGCGACCGTATCCCCGTCCGTCGTCTGCTCGAGGCTCCCTTGAATCCACATACCACTCTTGTCGAACCCGTAGGCACCCTGAAAGACATACCGTCCGGGACCGTCGACAGGGTCTTCGCCGTCGGCTAGCAGACGGATCGCCAACTTGCGGCCGACCAGAACCGAGTTGGGCCTCTTCTTGACATCGACAAGCGCATTGCGCGCGGCTTCGGTCACCGCGCCGACGCAAGTGTTGTAACCCCTATTGCGACGTGAGGAGAAATAGCGGAACGGCCGGATCGAGATATCGGCAATTTCGCTGTTATCCTCGATCACCTTTCCGACCTCGTTCCACATCAGCTGCTTGAAATCGCTGTGATCGACGCCAGCATCGTTGTTGACGACGATGGTGTCGCTGGGCCGGGCCAGACACTGTTTGGCGCTGCCATAGGCGACCATTTCGAATTCCACCTTAGTCGCCGAGGGCGCGCGGCCTTCGAAATACACCGCGACATCCACCCGTCCGGCTTCCGCCAGCGCCTTGCTCAGTTCGGAGGAACTCCCCGACCGTCCGTAGCGCACTATCTGTATGATCTTGCCTCGATCGACGATCGGAACAAGGCGAATGTCGTTTATTTGTCCGAACGCGTTCTCGACCTCGCGGCGCAGGCGGACGCGGGCGTTGTCGTTCAATCCAGGGAAATGAATGTCGAAACCGAGGATACCGACCCGCAGCGGCGAGGTCGCCGACAATTCGCTGCATTGCCTGCGGATGCTGTCGACGATGTTCCGCGCCGCCTTGCGGACTTCCGCCCGGTCCGCCATTTGCGCCCGGGCCGCCAATGGCTCCGCGGTCAGCGCAAGCGCGAGTCCCAGAAAAACTACCAGCCGTTTCATCATCTCGCGTTTCCCATTCGTACCGGACGCCTACCGTGCGCCGTCCTTCGGCCGCAGCGTGGCGGCGGCGACGAAGCCGGCGGGCCCCGCGGCGGCCGCGGCCGGCAGCACCTCGAGGCCGCGCACCGGACGCAAGACCTTGCGGCGAATGGCGGCCGAGCCGCGCCACTTCCCGTTCTCCATCTCCGCGAGCAGCCCCTGCCTGAAGAAGGCCCCGTAACGCGCCCTGGTCTGGCGCGTGTCGAGCGACCACAGATCGATCCGCCGGTTGGCGGAGGCCCCGTAAAGCGTGGTTCCGTCGGCGGAAACGGCGAGGCCGAGCACCGGTCCGGTGCGTCCTGAGAACGTGCCGGCGGGGCTCCCGTCTGCGAGGCTCCAGGCTTTGACCACGCCGTCGCGACCGCCGGAAAGGACGTTTCTACCATCCGCCGAAACGGCGACGGCCTGAACCTGGCCCTGCCCGCCCGCAATCGACCACAGGCTGCGGCCGGAGACGGCGTCCCATGCGGAGACCTTGCCGTCGCGACCGCCGGAAACAAGGACCTTGCCGTCGGGCGAGAAAGCAACGGCTTCGACCGGCCCGGAATGAGCGAGGAAGATACGCCGCGGGCGACCGGACTCGGTCGCCAAAACGGCGATGGACCCGTTGGCGAGACCGGCGGCGACCAGGCCGGCGCCGGGCGACACGGCGAGGACGCGGACGCGGGCGCCGAGTTTCTCCCAGATACGGATACGGGTGCCGTCGGCAAGGTTCCAGATCCTCACCGACAGATCGGCGCGTGCGGAAAGGATCGCGTCGCCGTTGCCGGAGAAGGCGAGTGCGGTGACGGCGCCACCCGTCCCTCTCATGGTGCGCAGCGCATGGCCGTCCCTGGTATCCCACAGGTGCACGAGGCCTTCCTCGCCGCCGGCTGCGGCGATGCGGCCGTCGGCCGAAAGCGCGGTGGCGAGCAGCCGCTTGCGGGCATCGTTGAACACCTGCACCGTGCCGCCGGTGTCGAGGTCCCACAGATAGGCGAGCCGGCCGTCGTCGGCCGCCAGCAGGCGGCCCCGGGCGAGGTTGAAGGCGGGCAGCCGCAGCGGGCCCGACTGGCCCGGCATCAGCCGACGGTTGCGGCCGTCGGCGAGGTTCCACACGGTCACCGTCTTGCTTGTTCCGCCGGAAATCAGCCGCTTGCCGTCCGGCGAGAACGCCACCGACAGGGCCGGTTTGCCGCCATTGTAGAAGGTGTGGAGCTTTTCGCCGGTCTCGAATTTCCACAGCCGGATGGTGTTGTCGCGGCTCGTGGCAGCGATCCGCTCGCCGTCGGGCGAGACGGCGACCGAGCCGACCAGGTCGAGCGGCCCTTCGATCTCGCGCCAGACGGCGCCCGAGCGGACCGCCCAGATCCGGACCGCCTTGTCGCGACCGGCGGCGACCAGCAACCGGCCGTCCGGCCGGAAAGCGAGGCTGTAGACCGGTTCGCGATTGGCGGACATGGACCGGATCAGCCGGCCGGTGGAGGCGTCCCACAGCCGGATATCGCCTTCATTGCCGGAAGTAGCGATGGTTGCCCCGTCGGGGGCGAAGGCCAGGGACCAGATCGGCCCCTTGTGTCCTTCCATGCGCGCCAGCATCCGACCGCTCGCTACGTCCCAGACGGCAAGCCCGTCGTCGCGGCTCGCCGCGGCCAGCACCGAGCCGTCGGGCGAATAGGCGAGGCTCCTGATCCAGCTCTTGCCGAAGCGCAGCGCGCGTTTTTCAGCCCCGGTTGCGAGGTCCCAGATGCGCAGGGTCGAATCGCGGCCGCCGGTGGCGAAGGATTTTCCGCCGGGCGCGAAGGCCACCGCATGGACCGGCGCGGCCAGCCTGCTCGTGCGGATCAGCCGGCCGGTACGGGCATTCCAGAGCTTCACCGCGCCGTCGTAGCCGGCGGAGAGGAAATAGGCCCCGTTGGGCGAATAGGCGACTGAGAAGACCGTGGCCCAATGGCCGGTCTGCGGCACGAGCACCGCGCCCGCCGAGGACATGTCGCCGCCGGAGTCCGTTCCGGACGCCGACCCGGTGGTGGCGGTCGCCGGCGTCTTCGTCACAGCGTCGCCGCCGGTGGTGCGGTCGACGGAGGCGACCTTGTCGCCGCTTCCGTCCGCCATCCTGCCATCCGTCTTCGTCGTGTCGGACGTGCCGGTGGTCTCAACGGTCGTCTTGGTTGGCGAAGTTTCGCCGCCGCCCGTCGTCCCGGTGGCGGGCGGTGTCTTCGACCCGCCGGCTTCTGGCGTCGGCATGCCCGTCGACGTCCCGGCGGTTTCCGCGCCCGCCGTTCCGGAGCCGTCCGCTCCGGTCGGCGCATCCATCCCGGTCGAAGTGCCGCCGCCGCTTCCCGGCGTGGCCGCCGTCGTTTCCGGCCCCTTCGATTCCATCGTCGTTTCGCCGCCGGTCGGCGCCGGCAGGCCCAGAAGCGCGCGGGCCTCGCTCGCGAAGCGGCCCGACGGATATTGCTGGAGATAGAGCTTGACCAGATCCTTCTCGCCGCTGTCCCTGATCTCGTTCCAGAGTTTCGCTTCGTCGTCTTCCGCCGCCGTCGTCGCGGTCGAGTCGCCGGTCCTGGCCGGCGCCTCGGCGGTCTTCACCGGCTTCGGCTTCCTGCCGGTGTCGATGCGCCAGCCAACGAGGCCGGCTTCGGGAAGGACGGGCATCTGGTCGCGCTTCGACTGGCTCCGGGCGCGCGCGGGAACCTCGCGGCCGAGGAAAGCGATCAACTCGGCGCCGCTGATCTCTCCGTCGTCATCGCCGCCGGCCTCGGGCATATCGGCCTTGCCGTCGGCGATGGCATCGAGAAAGACGGCGGTGAAAAGGCCATGCTTGTCGGAACCGTCCCAAAGCGCGTGCTCGCCGGCTCGGGCGGCGGCGAACACCGCGATCGGCTTCGAGGCGGTGGCGAAGGCACCGATATCGCCCGGCTTCGCCGCGCCCGTGGCGCTGCCGTCGATGGGCTCGCCGGCGAAAGAGGTTTCGAGCATCAGCACCGTTCTACGTTCGGCACCGACCCGCCTGGAAAGCGCCGTCAGGTTCTCGC
>Ga0070728_10003209_pt1 | contig 18436 bp, 12 predicted proteins | sample tdDd471_FD_66723 | JGI IMG/M metagenome (GOLD analysis project Ga0070728, IMG submission 66723) | Marine sediment microbial communities from the Atlantic coast under amendment with organic carbon and nitrate - tdDd47.1 | ecosystem: Environmental > Aquatic > Marine > Coastal > Sediment | place... | reverse complement strand
AATTCGGTCACAGCGGGCATGAAATCCACGTGCCATGGGATGAGAGTTATGTGTCGCATTATGCCTCCACCCCGACTTCAACAATTTCCTTGAGATCAAGGTAGACGAGGAATCCTTGTGGTTCGGGTATGTCAGGCATTGATGAAAGAATGTCCATATATTCGCGGACCTGTTCATGGTTTTTGGGTGTGGGCTGACCTGTCTTGAAATCCACAATCACGGTTTCGTCGCCGAGATAGAGCAGGTCGATTCGTTTGAACTGATTATTGGCATCCATGATTTCCGGCTCACGCAGACCGTGTTTGAGCCAGTGCTTGAATCGTTCATCCGACAATGCCCAGAGTGTCATGGCGCGGAGTTCTTCGGTTAGTTGTTCTTGTTCCGTTTCAGGGAGTGCTCCGAGTTCCGGGAAATCTTCGGTTGCCAGACGCATGGCGCGTTCTGTGTCCGCCATATCATCGCCGGTTACGGTCAGATGCTCCATGATTCGGTGGGCGACTTCGCCGCGCATGCGTTCATTGAAGAAATAATCGTCCAGGTTGTGGCGGTAGACGCGTAGTCTGGGGAGCCATTCCATGAGTCGGCTTTCCGTGTCCGACCGGGGAAGCTCGCAGGGCAAAATTGGCTCTTTGGGTTCGGAAGGACGTGTTTCCGTCGGAGTAACGCCGTATTCGAAAACTCCATCATCATCCAGATCAAGAAAGAGGTTCATGGCGGCCAATGCCGGAGATGTAGCAGGCTTTTCAGCAAAGAATCCATAAAGTTCTTCTCTGGATCGTGTCCAGGCTACATACAACAGATTGAGCTGTTCCCGGACCGCTCGGCCAAGGCTCTCATGGTAGGGCTGACCAAGCCCTTTTTTCATGGGTACAAGCAGTTGATGCTCTTCGAACTGTTGAATGGAGAAATCCTGATCCGGTTTGACGGACCAATGGTGGAACGGAACAATCACGACCGGGAATTCCAAGCCCTTTGACTTGTGGATGGTCATGATGCGCACGGCGTCGATATTTTCAGGGAGTGGGACTTTTTCCTCGCCGGATTTGTCGTTCCAGTACTCAAGAAATGCAGTCAGCGACCCATAGCCATTTTCCTCGGCCAGATGCACGACTTCAAGAAAGCGGCGGACATAGAGTTCGGACTCCGGGTGTCGTTCCAGTACACGGAAGACTCGAATAGCCTCGCGGGTCAGGTCGTATGGTGTCATCAGACCGGACTGGTTGTAGAACGGCTCAATGAATCGACGCCAGAGTTCGGGATAGTCCTCGCGGAACTGGACGCCGAGTGGTTTCTTTTTGGGGATGATGAGCCAGTTGAGCAGTTCATCACTGTCCAGTTCGGCTTCTGCCTGAAAAAGTTCACTGCCACCTATGAAGGTCAGGAAGGCAAGGTCGTCTCGTGGATAATCGAGAAAGCCGAGTAATCCGGCCAACTGGCGTACCACCGGGTGCCGGTCGAGTTGCAGGGAGTTTTCCGTGATTACCGGGATGTTTTTTTGCACCAGCAGGTCACAGACAAGCGCGGCGTGTCCATGCGAACGGACTAGTATGCCGATATCCTTGAAATTGCGACGGGCAGTCAGATCGTCCATGAGCGCATCGAGTGCTTTAAGGGCGTTTTTTTCGACGTCACTGTTCTTGCTGCCCGGAAGTTGCGCCATACGAACATAGCCCTCTGTGCCTGCGGTTTTTTCGGGCAGGGATTGGGCACAATCGGCAAAGCTGCGGGTTAATTCCATGGCAAATTGTGCCTTGAAGGATTCGTCTGCGTCCTGAAATAGTGTGTCCGCCAAGTCACTGGTCTGGTCCATGGTTTCCAGATTGCGGAAGAACAGGTTGTTGAATTCTACCACATTTCTGAAGCTGCGCCAGTTGTCGGGCAGGGTATCTGCCGAGGTTTCGCTTGCAATGGGGGCGATGTCGGGTTGGGTCATGACCTCGTCAAACAAGGTTGAGTCTCCGCCTCGCCAGCCGTAGATGGCCTGTTTGACATCACCGACAAAATACAGACTCCCGCCCTTGGCAAGACATTCCTGAGTGAGCGGAGTGATGGCCTGCCATTGGTCACGGCTGGTGTCCTGAAATTCGTCCACGAGCAAGTGGTGCAGTCGGCAACCGAGGCGGCAGTATGCTTCGGAGACGCCCGCTTCGCCCGAAAGGAGGCGGTTGACGTGACCGGCCAGACTGGAGCCGAGAATCATGCCACGCTGCTTTTGCAATTCATTGAGGCCGTTGGTCAGTCGTTCGGCTATCTCAATAGCCGGGGCTAGAAAGTATGCGCCGGATAACGTGGCGTGATTGGCGCGGTATTTGGCCCACACCTTTTGTAGATAAGCATAGTGTGCTTCGGCCTGTTCATCGACCATGGGCTTGCCTTTGGCCAGGATGCAATCCGTAAAGGTATCCTTATGGATCAGTTTAGAATCCTGCGGTGGGTCGAAGAGTTCAAGCGCATCGCATTTGGCGAGAAATTTCAGGAAATTCTTGTTGGCTGGCAGGCCCGTGTCGTTCAAATACACGGTCATGTCATTGATCGACTGCTTGAAGGCGGCGAACTCGGATGCAAGCAGGTCTTTTATAGTTGCCTGGTCAGTGAGCAGTGGCTCGGGAATCGAACGCAAGTGGTCGGTCAGATCTTTGATGCGGCTTCTGACAGCATCCTGCACCCAGAATCCACTGCGGCCTTCGGTGCGGATAAGTGTAGTCATGGCATCGGACAACAGTTCGTGTTCCGGGCCGTCTATCTGGCAGATATCCACAAAATGATCATAGATAGCGTCAAAGAGTTCCTGTTCATCAAAGACTATCTCGAAATCCGGTCTGATTCCGAATTCAAGGGCAAAGAGTCTGAGAAGCAGGGCGAGCAATGAGTCGATGGTGCGTATATTCAACCGGTGGTAGCGGCGTAGAATCGCATTCAGTGTCGTGCGCGCTGTTCCCGGTGAACAGGCGTGTTTGTCTTCTCCGAGGTTGAGGGCACTTGATTTCAGTCCTTTGACCACCCTTTCTTTCATTTCGGCAGCGGCCTTGTTGGTGAAGGTCACGGCCATGATTTCAGGCCATGTGAAGCCGTGTGCCTTTTTGCCGGTGCAGACAAATGGTTGCGCCGTGTCGCTTGATGCGTCGAGTAATGTCAGGAAGCGGCGGGTGAGCTGATAGGTTTTGCCGGACCCGGCAGACGCTTTGACCTGTTTGAGGAGAGACATGATTTATACCTCGTCACCGGCTGCGCGGCTGGTTCGTAGACCTGACAGGACCACCAGAAAGACGGCGACCAGAATCAGGGAACTGCCTATATAGCCGAAGATGGAGAATTGTTCGCCAAACAAGGAATAGGCAAAGATGGCCGCAACCACGGGTTCAAAGGTGGCGATGACCGAAGCATGGGTGGCGTCCAGTCGTTTCAGTCCGGCATAGTAGACAGAGAATGCGCCATAGGACGTGACTAGAGCAAGACCTGCGAGGAGCATCCACGCCTGAGGGCTTTTGTGAGCAAAGTCCACGAAGGGTAGGAGCAGGGCAGCGCCGAAGGGCAGGGCGTAGACGAATATGGTCGGAGTGGCGTACCTGTACAGGAATTTTTTCCCGAAGATGTAGTACAGCGCATAGGTGAAGCCGGAAACCAGTCCTGCTATCAGGCCGAACAGGTTGAGATTGAAGGAGGCTCCACTGAGTAGTTGAGGTCCAAGGCTGATACATGAAACGCCGAGTATGGTCATGACCACGCACGCCATTTTCGTTTTGGTCATGGCTTCCTTGAGTACCAGCCATGAAAGAAAGGCGACCCAGGCCGGGGCTGTATAGAGCAGGACCGCTGCGAGGCCAATGCCCACGTCGCGAATAGCGAGCTGATATGACCCGTAGAACAATGTCACACAGATGAAGCCGAAGCCAAACAGGGCGGGCAGGTCCGTTCTATGGACTTTGACCTGTTTAGTGACGTTTGCGTGTATCAGGAACATGACCCAGGCGAGGGCGGCACGCCAGAATGCAATTTCCAGTGCGCTGATGCCTTCGGCAAGAATGTATTGGGTAAAGACGCCGATCAGCCCCCACATGAAAGCTGCGGCCAGAACATAGAGAAATCCGGTCATTCTACAATTCTACCTTGGTGCCAAGTCCGGCGGCTGTTGCCCTGTCGAAAATGAGGGATGCGGTCATGATATCATGGCTGGCAATGCCCATGAGCACGGCCCCGCGCTTCCCGTCCCGTACGCCTTGTTTCAGCCCGCCGCAGATTTCGCCCATGTCGGCGTTGATGTCTGCCGGAAGTGGATACCCGTTTTGGAAATAGGTGCCTTGTTCCTGAGTCCAGACATACTGGTTCCGGTTGTCACAGGTGAAGTTGGCATCCTTGAAGATGTCCTCATGAATGGCAGAGTCATAATCCACGGAAATGACAAGGCAGTCTTCCTTGACCCATGACTGGGGAATGGACCGTTCCGGGACTTCGACTATCGGCGTGCAGGTGATGAGCACGTCAGCGTTTTTTACCGCAGTTTCAAGGTCTGTGCAGGTGATGAACGTGGCTTCGGGTAGTTGGGGCTGCATGTCAGTGATGAATTTCTCTATGGAGGATTCGAAGATATCGAAACAGCGTACTTTATTTAATTTGGGAAAGGCTTCCTTCATGGCCAACAGGTTCACGCGACCCTGTACGCCTGTTCCCACGATGGTCACTGATGTCGTGTCGGGATTGCCGAAGTGTCGGGCATAGACACCGGAAGCGGCGCCAGTGCGCCATGCCGTCACCCAAGCCGCATCCATGACAGCCACGGGAATGCCTGTGTCTGGATCGTTCAGGAGCATGATGCCGGTGATATAAGGGTGTCCCTTGGCCGGGTTGGGCGGGTAGCCGGAAACACATTTGACCCCGGCGCGGTCAATCTCGCCGCCGAGGTAGCAAGGCATGGCGTGAATGAAGCAGTCTTCGCGGGAGTGAATACCGATTTTTGCAGGCATTTCTCCTTCTCCGCGTCCGATAGCCGCGAAACCGGTTTCTACCGCGTTCATGACTTCCAACATGGTGATGCCGAGTTGATCGATTTCCTTGGCCGATATCCAGAGCACTTCGTATGCCATGAGCGTTCCTCACTTTTGCGTGTATTTCAGTTGATGGATTGTTTTAGGATTAATTGTATTCTGCGTCAACGCATTGGAAATCCTTGCGAGTTGCCCCTGTTCAAGGGTATGCTGACAAAATGGATATCCAGAAAGAATATATCATCAGTGATGAGTTGAACGGCGTACGATTGGACAAGGTCCTTGAGTCGGTTGTGAGCGGAGAAGGCCTTCGCCTGCGGCGGCGGTTGTGCGACGATGGGCGTGTCCTTGTGGACGGAAAAGTGCGGAAGCCCGGATATAAGGTGCGTTCAGGACAGCAAATAGAAATTCTTGCAGGGAGTGAAGCCATGTCGGGAGCGGAATTGGGAGTGTACGTGATTGATCAGAATGAGGCGTTCGCCGCCGTTTTCAAGCCGGGTGGTGTCCATTCCGCAGCCATTGCGGGACGTGAGACTTCTTGCGTCGAAGACGTTTTGTCTGAGCTTTTCGCTGACAATGATCCCATCTTGTTGAACAGGCTTGACTATTTGACTTCAGGGCTTTTGTTGGTCGCTTTAACCAAGGAAGCCGTCAATGAATATCATGAACTTGAGGACAACGGGTATATCAGAAAATACTACTGTGCCGAGGTCCATGGACGATTGGACGGTGTTGTCTCAGTGCGGAGTGCATTGGACACGGATGATCGAAAGACAACGCGTGCATTGGTTGAGGATTCCGATGATCCACACCGCTGGACCGATGTTACAGCCCTTTCTCATGACCACGAAAAGGACACGACAATGGTGCGTTGCCTGATCATGAAAGGAGCACGGCATCAGATCCGGGCGCATTTGGCGAGTGTCGGGCATCCGATTGTCGGTGATCCTTTGTATGGCAATGGGGATGATGCAAGCTTTTTGCATCTCCATCACGGACGGTTTGAGTTGCCCGGATTTTCTGTGCAGACCCCCTGTCCGTGGGGGGATATCAGTCTGTAGAAAAAGTGTGAACATTCGTTCATGTGTTCTAAAGATATTGATTTGTCATCCGATACAAACTTGAAATAGGAAGTACATTATGTCCGCTATTTCAAGTGATTATTCAGCTATTCCCTCTGTTCCCACCTATCAGTCATTTGAAGCGTCCAAAAATGATGGGGTCGCGACGGAAAAGTCTGCCGAAGAAATCTGGGTGATGAACAAACTTTCCTGGGATTCTGTCGTTAGCTTTGTGAACACGGCCGAGAAAACCGCGTTGCAGAGTTTGTCTGATGATGTGGCCACCATGCTTGATTCAAAGGATTTGAAGTCGATGGCAGGCTTCACCGATGAAAAGGCCAACGCCTTCCTCAAGACGCTTGATAAAGCCATTGAGAATCAGGACTACAAAATAGCCCGAAAAACGGTAGAACAATTCTTCAGTGCCGGGAGCGAAAAAATTAGCGATGAATTGGCCATGGTCATGGAAACCGCGGATGGTGTTTTTTGGCATTCTCTTGATGAGCAATTCAACTACAAGATGAAACTTAAGGGCGAGGCCCAGAATATTATCTCGGGGACGGAATTCGAGCGGACCTTGGGAGATGTACTAGGTATCGTCAGGAGGTCCGTGGAAAAAGATAATCCGCCCATGCAGGAAACGGATGCGTTTGATACCACGGTGGATACGCTTTTTGACCAAGCTGTAGATCATGCGCAGGGCACGTTGAAGAACGCCGGGCGCAACCAATATTCGGAAAACGGGGAGAGCGTCTTGGGAGCCGCCACTTCGTATATGAGAGATCGTATTACAGGCGATGACCTTATGGGCCAGTATGATCCGTCAGCTCCTTTTGCCATGAGTTCCAATGTCAAAGCCTATCATGAGCGAGTTCTGGACGAGCAGAAAGAACTGAAGGAGATGGAGTCTACCAGCCAGTTTACTGATCGTTACGACAAGATGGGCGAAGACTTCCTGAATAAGCTCAAGGAAACTCTTGGGAATGAAGAAATAGTTGTTTTGGAAAAGATGAAGGCGGATGAGGTTTCCACTGAGCCCTCTGACGGGCCAGAATTCGAATTGGAAACAATGCTCCCTGACCTTGAACAGCTGTCGGCACCAGTGTCGGTGGACATGATGATACAATCAATGGCGCCGCCTGAAATCTCACCAGAGAAGGATTTGTTCGGTCCTGATTCAAAAGAAGCTGAGTTATAGACACAAAAAAAAGCCCCGGCAATCAGAGAATGCCGGGGTTTTTTATTGGGTGTGATTTATTTCTTTTTATTGAGGGCTTCCTGCAGCTTGGCACCGAGCAGGCCCATACCGCCAGAGGCTTCGGAAGGCTTTTGCTTCTTGGGAGCAAATTGCTTCCAATCGCCGTCGTCCTGTACGTCGCCAGTGGTCAGGGAAATCCTGCGGTCATTCACTTTGACTTCGCCAATGACAATTTCAACGGAGTCTCCGGCATGCAGTTTCTCAAAGGCCGCAGGTTTCTCGGAGCGGGAGATAATGGACTTGGGCAGCAGGCCGGTAATACCGGGTTCGAGCTGGATGAAGATGCCGAACTGTTCCTGTTTTTCCACAGTCCCTTCGACCTTCTGGCCGGGCTGATATTTTTCAGCCACGTCGAGCCACGGATCGCCTTCGGCGTCCTTCATGGACAGGCCTATGCGGCGTTTGTCGAGATCAATGGACTTGATCTTGACTGAGACTACCTGGCCTTCAGACACGAAGTCGGCAGGCTTGTTGATGCGTTTGGTGTAGGTCATTTCGGAGACATGCACCAAGCCGTCTACGCCGGGAGCGATTTCAACGAATGCCCCGAAGTCGGCCAGTCGGACAATCTTGCCGGTGACCTTGTCGCCTTCCGCAAAGGTGGCGGACAGGGTGTCCCAGGGATCCTGAGCCAGTTCTTTCATGGACAGGGAGATCTTGAGGCGGCCTTTGTCATCGTGTTCGATGCGAATGATCTTGGCCTTGACCTTCTGGCCCACAGTGACGGCTTCCTCGGGATGGCCGATGCGACCATAGGAAATCTGGGAAATGTGCACCAGACCTTCCAGACCGGGCATGATCTCGACGAATGCGCCAAAAGCGGCCAGGCGGGTGATGGTGCCTTCCACTTCATCGCCGACGTTCGTCTCGGAGACAAAGGTTTCGGCAGCTTCGGCAGCATCGCGTTCCAGCAGGGAACGGCGGGAGACTACGATGTTACGACCGTTTTGTTCCAGCTTGGTCACGAGGAATTCCAGGGTTTTGCCCACGTATTCCTCGGGATCTTCCACAAAGCGGCTGTCGATCTGGCTGACCGGGCAGAATGCGCGGCGTTGCATCAGGGTGACGTTGAAGCCGCCCTTGCAGGTTGACTCCACTTTGCCTTCAACGGGCAGGTTGCTGTTCCTTGCTTCTTCGAGCATGGCCAGTCCACCGATGCCGGAGATGGCGCGGGATAGCTTGATGCCACCAGAATCCTTGCCGACCACGTAGAGTTCTACGGTGTCGCCGTCGGTCACTGTGCAGTTACCTTCTTCGTCCAGCATTTCTGCCTTTTCCACGACGCCGTCCAGCTTGGTGCCGGTGTCCACGAAAATCGTGCTTTCACCGACCTGGATGACTTTTCCTGAGACCTTGTCGCCAATGTTCAGGTTGTCGCCGCCGCCTTCGCTGTACTGCTCAAACAGTTCGGCGAAACTTTCTTCGCCTTCTTCCACGCCGTTACGCTCTTTGAATTCTTCGGACACGATGATTACCGTTCTTTAAAAAGGTTATGTAAGAAGTGCCTTGGCAAAATCCTTGCCATTGAACGGGCGAAGATCTTCCATCTTCTCGCCCAGGCCGACGTAGGTTATCGGCAGTTTGTTTTGCAGAGTCACTGCTACCACTACACCGCCCTTGGCCGTGCCGTCCAGTTTGGTTAGGATTATTTCGTCCACGCCAACAGCCTCATTGAACAGTTTGGCCTGAGACAGGGCATTTTGCCCGGTGGTGGCATCGATGACCAGCACGTTGCGGTGCGGAGCACCTTCGTGCTTCTTGCCGACGACTCGCTGGATTTTTGTTAATTCTTCCATCAGGTTGGTTTTGGTGTGCAACCTGCCTGCCGTGTCAAGCAGCAGCAGGTCATACCCTTCGCTGATGGCCTTGTCCATGGCTTCAAAGGCTACGGCCGCCGGGTCTGATCCTTCGGTTTTCGCAAAGAACCCCGCGCCGATGCGTTTGGCCCAGACTTCAAGCTGCTCAATGGCGGCTGCCCGGAAGGTGTCGCCTGCAGCAATGAGGACTTTACGGCCCTGCATCTGGGCGCGGTGGGCCAGTTTGGCAATGGTGGTGGTCTTGCCCACACCGTTGACGCCTACCATCATGAGAACTTCGGGCGGATTCACTGCCTCGATACGGGGCGGAACCTTGAAAATGTCTTCCAATTCATCTCGCAGGATGTCCTTGAAGTCATCCGGGTTGTCGGTCCCGGCCTTGTGTGCGCGTGCCTTAAGGTTGTCCATGAGCTGGTTGGCAGCTTCCATACCCACATCCGCCATGATGAGGATTTCCTCAAATTCTTCCCAGAATTCGTCATTCAGAGAGGAGTGAGTGGAGAGCAGGTTGTCAATGCGTTTGGTGATCTGCTCGCGGGTTTTTGATATGCCTTCGGAAAGCTTGAGGAACAGACGGTCGCGTTCGTCTTCTTCGTCTTCCAGATCCAGAGCCAGGGCCAACCTGTACTGCAATTCTGACTTGAATTCGGCAACGACAACATAACCCATCTCGTCGAGCCATGCGTCGAATTTGGTGATGAAGTCTTTGGCTTCGGCATCCGGTGCGCCTAGTGCCTTGAAGAGGAAAGCAAGACGATCCCAAAGGTCTTGGCCTTTTTCGTCCACGCCGTCGACGATGATGTTCAGCCATTGGGAGAGCTTGGGTTCTGCCTGGCGCAGAGATAAAGTGAGTCCTGCCTGCCAGTCTTCGCTTGGCGTTGGTGCGGCGTCGGTTTCCGTCGCGACCACAGGAGTTTCGACCTGCGGTTGGGCAGGGGCTTCGGCTTCGGGAGCAGGATGCTCCTCGACTTCGATGCCTTTTTCTTTTTTGTATTCGTCAAGAGCCTGTTGAGCTGCATCTTCCGGGCTTGCCCAGGCTTTTTTCAGTTTGCTGAAAAATCCCATGAGGACCTCATGATTTGGTGTCGTTGTTGTTAGGGCGTAGTTAATAGCCTACCTGACTTCCGGTGGCAATAGAGGATATGATGCTTCACGATGTTGCCATTCTTCGTGTGAGAAGCTACGAACAGAAAAAAACCACCGAGAGGATATAGCATATGAAACGGACCAAGATAAAAGACGCATTGAACGCCACAGCTCCGATGGAAGAAATCATCATCAAGGGTTGGGTTCGTTCCAAGCGTGACAGCAAGGGGTTTTCTTTTGTGGCTCTGAACGATGGCTCCTGTCTGTCCACTATTCAGGCCATTGTGGACCACACTCCTGAGATTGAAGAGGCTTTGACCAGAGTCGGTACCGGTGCGTCTGTGGCCATCTCCGGTGAGCTCGTTGAATCTCCCGGCAAGGGACAGAAATGGGAAGTGCGAGGCAAAACGCTTGAGGTTATAGGCGAAGCCGATCAGGAAACATTTCCTTTGCAGAAGAAGCGTCATTCCGACGAGTTCCTTCGTTCCATTGCCCATTTGCGGCCCCGTACCAATAAATACAGTGCCATGTTCCGTATGCGTTCCGAATTGGCTCAGGCTGTTCATAAGTATTTTGCGGAAAGGGATTTCTTTTACATTCATACGCCGATCATCACAGGTTCCGACTGCGAAGGCGCGGGCGAGATGTTTCGTGTGACCAGTCTGGAGGCCGGGTCCCAGTTGCCGCCTGAAGAGGATTTCTTTGGCAAGCCGTCCCAGTTGACTGTGTCCGGTCAGTTGTCCGCAGAGATGTTTTCTCTGTCTCTGGGAGACGTGTATACCTTTGGCCCAACTTTTCGCGCTGAGAATTCCAACACACCGCGTCACGTGGCTGAGTTCTGGATGATCGAGCCGGAGATTGCCTTTGCCGACCTGTCCGATGACATGGATTTGGGCGAGGATATGATCAAGTACCTGATTACTCACATGCTCGACAATTGTGCCGAGGACGTAGAATTGTTTGCCAAGTGGGTGGATAAGGGGCTTATGCCGACGCTGGAAAATATTTTGAAAGAACCTTTCAAACGGTTGCCTTATACTGAGGCCATCGACATCCTCAAGAAGACCAAGAAAAAATTTGAGTATCCGGTGGAGTGGGGCATGGACCTTCAGACCGAGCACGAGCGCTTCCTGTGTGAAGAGCAGTTCAAGAAGCCCGTCTACGTCTATGATTACCCCAAGACTATCAAACCTTTCTACATGCGCATGAATGACGATGACAAGACCGTGGCTGCCATGGATTGTCTGGTGCCGCGCATCGGTGAGCTCATTGGCGGTAGCCAGCGCGAAGAGCGTATGGATGTGTTGGTGGCCCGCATGGACGAACTGGGACTCGATAAGGAAGATTACTGGTGGTACCTTGATTCCCGCAAGTACGGCACCGCACCTCATGCCGGTTTCGGTATGGGCTTTGAACGCATGCTTATGCTGGTGACGGGTGTTTCCAATATCCGCGACGTCATGCCGTTCCCAAGGACTCCAAAGAGCCTGGATTTTTAGGCGTTGATCAATACTATATAAACTAGATGAGAGGCCCGGTGCGTTTGCACCGGGCCTTTGTTTTATTTGAGGGGGAGGTATATGTCTGTCAGCAAATCTTCAGGCGGTGTGTGGTCCGGTGAATTCAGATAAACCTCGAAGCTGGGTTCTTCCCTGAATTCTCGTCCACTTCCAGGCAACCATTGCCCCATAAGTTTGCCATAGGTTTGTTCCAGTCCTGTGTATGGGCCTTTATGCGTGGTGACGGCGTATTCTCCTCCCGAAATGTTTTGAATGCCAATTTCACCAGTTGCTTCAATATCATCGTTGACGGTGAAGCAAGCGTCGTAGCGAATTTTATCCTTTGGTGTGACCTGCGGATCGTCGTAGCAAATACCGATGAATTTTGGCATGTTTGCGAAAAGACCTTCCTTTTCAGCCCAGCCGCAAAGAGTTCTCCAAGCTTTGTCGCATTCGACATACGGACCAACATGTCTGACAAAGGCAACTCGCATTGGTTCTATTTTTTCAATCTTTACGTCCATGTCTGTCTCCTTTGGGTTTGTGACAACCAACCCGTCGCGCGCTGTTTCGGGTAAGTAGTGTATGGAACCGGAAAGCTTTGCGTACAAAATTTTCCAGTGTTTCTCCGGATACTTTGATGGAGGGCAACCAAACATTTTCTTGAATGCCCGACTGAAGGATTCCACTGTTTCATACCCTGCGTCGAAAGAAGCGTCCGTCACTGAGGATGTTCCCAGTGCCAGTCTGGTGGCCGCTCTTTCCATGCGGATTCGGCGAATATGCTCAACAACGGTTTCGCCGAACATACCTTTAAAAATCCGATGAAAATGTATCGGAGAAAAAAAGGTCATGGCAGCGAGAGATTCAAGCGTCATGTCTTCGTCAAGATTGGCCTGAATATACTGTAAGACCGTGTGCATTCGTTCGAAATACAGGTTCTTGGTGGTGTCCTTCATCGTGTTTTCCATGAGATCAGACTACGGGTGTCAGGGAGGAGAGGCTTGACCATTTCTGCCGTTTTCAGCGGAATTGATCGAATAGCATGTAACTTTTCCTTTGCCAAAAGCGATTGACTCTGTAGCAGGAGTGATTTATTCATTTGATTAATTCAAATGAATGAAATAAGGCGAATATATGAAAAAGCAAAGAATATCACCGGAACAAACCAAGCTTCAGCTTCTTCAAGCTGGGATGCATTTGTTTGGTTTGAATGGTTTCAAAGGCACAAGAACTCGTGAACTTGCCCAAATGGCCGGAGTCAATCAGGCGGCTATTCCATATCATTTTGGAGGCAAGGAAGGTCTGTATCTGGCGGTGGCAAAGTATGTCGTCAAGCGCGGCAGTGACCAGATGAAGAGTGAGATTGAAACAATCGAATTCAAGGTGAAAGGTGGTGGGCTTCTCAAGGAGGAAGCTGAGCATCTGTTGATGAGTTTTTTCTTCGGCTTCATGGATAATGTTATATTATCAGAGGACTTGAGTGACCGTTCCCGGTTTATTTTGCGGGAGTATTCAACGCCTGGAGCCGGTTTCGAAATCATTTATGAAGGTCTGTTAGGGAAAATGCATAAATTACTTTGCCACCTGGTTGGGATTATTGAAGATGCAGATTCTGAAAGTGAACATGTCATTTTGAAGGCCCATGCATTATTCGGCACAGTCATTGGTAATGCCTTGACCAGAAACTTGTTGTTCAGACGACTGCACTGGGATGATTTTACTCCTGAAAGAATTGGTAGAATGAAGCAAACTATTGCGGAAATTGTCTGTCACGGTTTGAAACTTGGTGATCCACAGAAATATATGGAGACGTCATGATAGCTCGACTCAAGGAAAAATATCCTCATTGGAAAAAACTGCTCATTATTCCTGTTGTCGCACTGGGGCTTCTCCTTTTTGTGATTATGGTCAAGACAAAGCGACAGCCAGTAAAAAAGGTGCAGGAAGAGCGGGTGACGCTGGTTCGGGTCATTGAAGCAGAGGCTATGCCCGTGGTGCCTCGTGCCATCGGGTATGGCTATATTCAGCCCGGCCAGGTCTGGGATGCCGTAGCCGAAGTGCCCGGCAAGGTTGTGGAAGTACATCCTGAGTTCGAAAGAGGGGCTGTTCTTGCCAAAGGCGAAATTCTCATGCGCATTGACCCGGCGGCTTCAAGTTATGTCAGGGAACAATCCGAGGCTGAAGTTGAACGTGTTCAGGCTGAGTTGCGTAAACTTGATCAATCCGAACGGGATACGCGCAGCCAGCTGGAAGTGGAGCAGGGACGTCTCAAGCTCTCGGCCAAGGACCTTGACCGTAATAAACAGCTTGTGAGTCAGGGAGTTATTTCTCAGTCCGAGCTGGATGCCCAGGAGCAGAGTTATCTTTCTCAGCGGAATGTGGTGCAAAATTATCAGTCCACACTCAATGGTATTCCTGCCAGTCGTGCATCGCTTAAGGCGCAGTTGGCTTCAGCTCGTTCCAAAACTGCGGGTGCGCGTTTGGATGAAGACAATACCGTTATACGGACGCCGTTTGATTGTCGGATTTCGGCGACAGATGTCGAGTTGGGACAGGCTGTCGGGATGAATCAGGTTGTGGCAACCCTTGATTCTCTCGGAGAAAATGAGGCCTTGGTTCAGGTTCCACTTTATGCCTTCAAGAATCTTTTGCCCCAAGGACAGGATACTATTCCCGGTTCGCAGGTACAGATGGAAGAGTTCCGTCAGTTCCTTGGCATTGATGCGATGATTCGCGTGCGGGCTCAGGAGCGGACCATGGAGTGGATCGGCCATGTCACACGAATATCAGACGCTGTGGATTCCGATACACGGACCATCGGGGTCTTTGTCTCTGTGGACAGTCGCATAAAGAATTCGCGGGATGAACAAAATACGCCACTTATAAAGAATATGTACGCCGAGGTGGAATTGCTTGGCAAATCAACTACCCCATTGATCGTCGTGCCGCGTACCGCCGTGGAAGCTGGATATGTCAATGTCGTAGGTTCGGAAGGTCGTCTGGAGCGTCGTCGTGTGACTGTCGCTTTTGTGCAATCCTCCATCGCTGTTTTGCGAAGCGGGGTTCTGGTCGGAGAACGCGTCGTCGTGTCGGAATTGATACCGGCTGTTGAAGGCATGAAACTTCGTCCTGAAATTGACGAGAAATTGCAGCGGCGTATGGAAGATGAGGCATTGGCAAAGGCGGTTCTTAAATGAGTACGCGTAATTCCTTTATTGATTTTTTTGCCGAGCATCCTACAGCGGCAAATCTGCTCATGATGTTGTTTCTTGGTATGGGCGTTTTAGCCCTGCCCAAGATGGTGCGAGAGACTTTTCCGGATTTTACGCCCTCGGAGATTTCCATAACCGCAGTGTATCCTGGTGCCACGGCAGAGGACGTGGAAGAGGCCATCTGTCAGCGCATTGAGGACGCTCTTGATGGCGTAACCAATGTGGAAGAGGTGCGTTCCACAGCCCAGGATGGCCTGGCAACAGTTGTCGTTGAAATGGTCGAAGGGGGTGATTTGAAGGAATTCGCCGAAGACATTCGTACTGAAGTGGACGCCATCGACACATTTCCGCCTGAGGTGGAAGATCCTATCATCAAGCGATTAAACCGAACGGACATGGTTTTGGCGTTAGCCGTGACTGGTCCCATGTCCACGCCTCATCTCAAATTGTATTGTGAGGATCTCAAAGACCGGATTCTCGATTTGCCCGGTGTGGCCGAAGTGACCATTGGTGGTTTTTCCGATCATGAAATTCGAGTGGAAGTCCCCATGAAGAATATCATGCAATATGGGTTGTCCGTATTCGACATCACTTCTGTGATCGGAAATCAATCTTTGGATTTACCCGCAGGTACTTTGGAAACCGCTGATGCTGACTTTGTCATTCGTTTTGCCGACGAACGCAAAAAGGTCCATGAATATGAAGATCTTGTTGTTGTTTCCGGTAAAACAGGGGCAGAACTCCGCCTTGGTGACATTGCAACCATCACTGATCGTTTCGAGAAAGATGAAGAAAAGATCTGGTTCAATGGTCAGCGCGCAGGAGAACTGACCATTGCCAAGAACAAGGGCGAGGACGCATTGAAGGTTCTGGATGCTGTTCAGGTCTTTCTGGACAAGGAACGAGGCGAGATGCCACCGGGGATCAATCTCGAAATAACTCGCAATATAACCAAAATCGTACGTGATCGTCTTGATATGTTGATTTCCAATGGCGTGCAGGGGTTGTTCCTCGTTTTTCTGGTTATGTGGCTGTTTTTCAATATCCGTTTGTCGTTCTGGGTCGCCATGGGGTTGCCTGTATCCTTCATGGGGTCATTTCTGGTCATGCAAATGACCGGCATGTCCATCAATATGCTGACTATGGTCGGTTTGCTGTTGGCTCTTGGCCTGATCATGGATGACGCAATTGTCATCGCCGAAAATGTGGCCGCACATCTTGCGCGAGGAAAGTCTGCGCTTCGGGCGGCAGTGGATGGCACCAAGGAAGTCTCTCGCGGCGTCCTTTCGTCTTTTATTACTACATTATGTATATTTGGCTCCGTGGCTCTGCTTATTGAAGGTCGTATCGGTAAAGTGCTCTGGGTGATGCCCGCCGTACTGATTATGACTTTGTCGGTGAGCATCGTAGAGGCCTTTTGTATCCTTCCGAATCACCTCAATCATTCTCTGTCGCATATGAAGAAAGCCCCGACACGTTTCAGAGTTGCTTTTGAAAAGCGGTTTGAATGGGTTCGTGAAAATGTGCTTGGGTGGATTGTCGATAGAGTCATTCGGTGGCGATATGTTTTCGTGGGCTGCGTGTTTGGTGTGTTTTTCATATCTGTTGGGATGGTTGCCAGTGGCCGGATAGGGTTTGAGGCCTTTCCGTCTATTGACGGGGATGTGCTGCAAGCGAGTATCCTTTTGCCGCAGGGAACTCCGTTGGAAAAGACAGAAGAGGTCACGCGTGCCGTTCTTGCCGGATTGCAGAGGGTGAATGATGAATTGACCCCATCGCAACCGGAAGGGAAGCGTCTTGTTCGGTTTGCTTCAGTTGTATTCAATACGAATTCATATGCGGATGAACCTGGTGCGCATGTGGCGACTGTGTATGCGGATTTGCTCAGTGCTGAAGAACGAACGGTCACCATTCGAGAGTTGGAGTTGGCTTGGGCTGCGGCTGTAGGTGAATTACCGGACGTTGTGGCGTTGACATTTACTCAGCCAAGCATCGGGCCTGCTGGAAATGCCATCGAGTTTCGGCTTTCAGGAAAGGACTTGAAAGAACTCAAAACAGCCGCCACGGAACTTCGCGACTATATATCAGAATATGAAGGAACGTTATACCTGTTGGACAATTTGCGTCCGGGTAAGCCAGAGTTTCAGGCTACACTCAAGCCGGGGGCAACGTCTTTTGGATTCAATGCTCAGCAAATAGCCTCCCAATTGAGGGCGGCGTTCTTCGGGCGCGAGGCTGCCGAGATACAATATCAGGGTGAGTCCTATGAAGTGAACGTGCGTATTGCCGCAGAAGACAGTAATTCGATTGCTGATCTGGATTACTTCCACCTGACCGCTCAAGATGGTTCCCAAGTTCCGCTTGGTGAAGTGGCCGACATAAAAGAAGGGCGGGGTTGGGCCAAGATCAATCGCGTGGATGGATGGCGAACTGTTACTGTGAAAGGGGACGTGGATACTGATGTCGGTAACGCCAGTGCGATTGTTGGTCAGGTCCGCGCACAGTTCATGCCTAAGCTTTTGGAGAAGTATCCAGGGGTATCCTTTAATGTAGAAGGTGCTGCGAAGCGCGGAGCCAAGACTGGTGATTCCATGCGGCGGGCTTTGACCATAGGTATCTTCGGGATATTCATACTCTTGTCATTTCAGTTCAGAAGCTATTTGGAACCAGTTGTGGTCATTTCAGCCATACCTCTTGCTGCTATAGGTGTTGTCTGGGGGCATTGGCTTATGGGACTTAATATCTCCATGCCGTCGATAATGGGGTTTGCCTCTTTGGCCGGTGTCGTTGTGAATGACTCAATCCTCCTTGTCGAGTTTCTGAAGATGCGAGTCCGAGAGGGGATGTCGACCGAAGAGGCATCAAGGATGGCAAGTCGACAGAGGTTCAGAGCGGTCCTGTTGACGTCTCTTACGACGATTGTCGGGCTTATACCTTTATTGACTGAGCGGAGCTTGCAGGCGCAGATACTGATACCATTATGTGCAAGTCTGGTTTTTGGACTTATGGCATCAACGGTATTGGTCCTTCTCGTTGTACCGAGTTTGTACTCTATTCTGGGTGATTTTGGCCTGACATCAACTCTTTCTGAACAGGGTGAGAGTTCGGAGAAAAAATAGCGTTTTAATAAAGTGTGTTATTTTAGGACGTTAATAAAAATCCGTGGAAAGAGTTCAAAAAAAATCAAAAAACCGCTTGACCTCGGAATGGGATTCACCTAGAACCTCTTTCGCCGCACGGGAAAGCCCAACAGGACATCACCGGCGGCTTGTTCTTTCTCAAACATACAGAGCGGTTGGCCTCAAAATGAATTTTTAAAAAAGTTCAAAAAAGGGTTGACGGTTGATCTGGAAAAATCTAGATTAGACTTTCCTGCACTACGCAGGACGTTCGTTGAGAACGAAGACTGAATGGTCTTTGACAATTAAATAGCGAGTTGAGCAAATAAGATCACGATAATCACAGCCCGTTTAATTACGAGTAAGATAAGTGATCAACATTCTCCAAGTTTATCAACT
>Ga0070728_10003207_pt1 | contig 18447 bp, 19 predicted proteins | sample tdDd471_FD_66723 | JGI IMG/M metagenome (GOLD analysis project Ga0070728, IMG submission 66723) | Marine sediment microbial communities from the Atlantic coast under amendment with organic carbon and nitrate - tdDd47.1 | ecosystem: Environmental > Aquatic > Marine > Coastal > Sediment | place... | reverse complement strand
GCGGCGGCAGCGCCACGGTGAAGGTGGTGCCCTCGGCCGCGGTCGACTCCACCGAGATGGTCCCGCCGTGCGCAGCCACGATCCGGTCCACGATGTACAGGCCGAGCCCGACGCTGCGCGAGCCCATCGCGACCTGACGATCGCCGCGGCGCATCGGGGCGAACAGGCCCGCGCGCAGCTCGTCCGGGATGGGCGGGCCTTCGTTGTGCACGCGCAGCGTCACCGCGCGCGCGTCGTCGACGTGGACCGTGACGGTGACCGGCGCCTCCGCGCTGCCGTAGGTGAGGGCGTTCGTGATCAGGTTCGAAACGATCTGACCGATGCGGTCGGGGTCGACGCGAGCCGCCGGCGCGCCCCGCAGCCTCAGGACGAGCATCCGGTCTGCCCAGCCGAGCTTGATCTGCTCGACGACGTCCGACACCAGGGCGTGGAGATCGACCTCGACCGCGTTCGCCGAGAGCCCGCCCCCGAGCCGGGCCTGCGTGAAGTCGAGCAGGTCGTCCGCGAGGCGTGTGGCGCGCCGCGACGCGGCCTGGATCCGCGAGACGGCGCGCACTTGGAACGTCGTGGCGTCGGGCTCCGACGCGAGCAGGTCGGCGCCCATCGCGACCGTCTGCAGCGGCGAGCGCAGATCATGGCTGACGATCCCGACCAGCTGCTCGGCGAACGCGGCGCGTTGCTTGGCCTCCCGCTCTTGCTCGCGCAGCACCTCCTCGGCGCGGCGCCGCTGCGTGATGTCCTGCAACACCCCCGACAGCCCCGCCACCGCGCCGGTTCGATCGCGGAACGCGCGGGCGCGCGACGTCACGATCCGCTCCTGACCGTCGTGACCTCGCAGTCGGTACTCGGCGGCGTAGGATCCGTCCCCGTCCTCGGACAGCGCCGCGGCGAACGCGCGGGCCTCGAGCTCCCGGTCGTCGGGGTGGATGCGAGCCCGGAAGCCCTGCGCGCTCACCTCCGCGTCGGGCGTGAGGCCGAGCAAGCGCTGCACCCCCTCCGAGTAGCGCGGCGCGTGCTCGGGCGCGCTCGTGTCCCACACCAAGAGCTCCGCCGCGTCGAGGGCGAGGCGCAGCCGCGCCTGGACCTGCGCCAGCTCGTTGCGGGTCTCGCGCACGCTCTCGAGCAGCTCTTCGGCGCGGCGCCGGGCGAACAGCAGCTCCCGCTCGTACTTCCGGCGGTCCGCCGCCACGAAGATCGCGATCTCGTGCCGCTCGGCTCCGTCGCGCTCGCGGCGGACGGCGTTGACGAGCACCGGCACGTTCCGCCCCTCCCCGTGCACGAGCTCGAGCTGCACCTCCGCGACCGAGCCCTGCATCTGCAGCAACGGCAGCCAGTGGGTCTGATGGAAGATGCGGCAGCCGACCGTCAGCAGGTCCTGCCAGCGACGGTGACCCTCGAGGCGCTGCGCGTCGTAGCCGAACCCCGTGCAGAAGGTGCGGTTGGCGGCGATGATGGTGCCGTCGGCGCGGGTACACAGCAGACCGACCGGGGCGTCTTGGAAGAGCTCGAACCAGGTCGCGGCCGCGGAACCGGGCGGTGGCGCGTCCGAGCTCAGAGGAACTCTCGCATCGCGTCGGCGACCGCCTCGGGCGCGCTCATGTGCGGGCAGTGCCCGACGTTGTCGATGATGCGCAGAGTGCTGTTCGGCAGAGCCCGGTGCACGTACTCGCCGACCGCCCTCGGCGCGATGATGTCGTCGGAGCACTGCAGGATCAGCGTGCGCTCGCGCAGCTCGGGGAGGTCGGCGCGGTTGTCGGACAGGAAGGTCACGCGCGCGAAGTGCTTCGCGATCTCGGGGTCCGTCGCGCAGAAGCTGTTTGTCAGCTCCTCGCGCAGCGCGGGGTTGTCGGGCGCGCCCATGATCTGAGGAGCCATCGCGCTGGCCCAGCCGAGGTAGTTGCTGTCCAGCGTGTCCAGGAGCGACTCGATGTCCTCGCGCGAGAAGCCGCCCACGTAGTCGCCGTCGTCGATGTAGCAGGGCGACGGGCCGACCATCACGTGTGCGCTGAACAGCTCCGGGCGCGCGATCCCGGCGAGCATCCCGATCATCGCGCTGACCGAGTGCCCGACGAAGATCGCCGGCCCCAGCGACAGCTCGGTCAAGATCTCCAGCACGTCTTCGGCGTGGCCTCGCAGGCTCCCGTACCGCTCGCGGTCGTACGCGCTCAGGTCGGACTTCCCGCAGCCCACGAGGTCGAACACGATGAGGCGGTAGTCGCGCTCGAACCGAGGCGTCAGCAGCCGCCACATGTTCTGGTCGCAGCCGTAGCCGTGCGCGAAGATCATCGGCGTCGAGCCCTGCCCGAAGACGTGGACGTTGTTTCTCTGAGTCGCGGACACGGGTCGCTCCTAGGCCGCTCTCGTAGCGCACCCCCCCGCGACAGTACAGCGGTCGGGCGGCGGGTCGGCGCGGGTCGAGCGGCTGCGGCACCAGGAATCGCCCGGGCCGGACCTCGAGCGACCGCGTCCGGCTGCGTGGCGTCGCCCGCGCGCCTACATCAAGCAGGACTCGTCGACGGTGTCGTCGCAGTCGTCGTCGAAGCCGTTGCAGATCTCGGGCATCGGCTCGCACTCGGTCGGCGCGCAGCCGTAGGAGATGGTCAGGCGCGTGGTCTCCCCCGAGCGCAGTCGATCGCACGAGGCGCCGTTGAGCGTGAGGGAGTTGGTGGTCGCGTCGTAGGTCCAGCCGTCGGCGGCGCCCTCGGCGAGCGGGACGTCGTTCTCGTTCACGAACAGCGCGGCCGGGTCGGGCGGCGTGGTGGTGAGCGGGATCGTGCAGCTCACGACGCGGCGCGCGATCTCGTCGAACACCGTGTCGAGCGACGCGGCGTCGTCGGCGACGTAGTAGCTCGGCGGGCCGGCCGGGTTGGCGAGGCCGCCGCGCGACGCGATCGCCTCGAGCGAGCTCACCGAGGCGCCGGTGGTGAACCCCACGACGGCGGTCGGGATCCCCGCCATCGCGAGGGACTCGGTCAGCGTCTCGAGCTCGGCGTCGGACACGCCGCAGGACACGCCGCCGTCGGTCACCACGATCGCGAAGCTCTCGCGCATCGGGTCCATCAGCTCGGTCAGCGCCATCGCGCTGGTCAGCGCGTCGGCGGTCGGGGTCTGCCTCGGCTGCGTCGTGGTGTCGTCGTTGTCGGGCCCGCACAGACCGAACGGCTGGATCCGCCGGCGTCGCAGCTCGGCGTCGATCAGCGGCGCGGTCCCCGGCCCGGGCGGGACCTCGGCGTCGACCGGCATGTCGCAGCCCTCGCGCGGATCCGGGTAAGCCATCAGCCCCCAGAACACGCGCGACGGGAAGCGCGTGGTCAGCCCGAGCAGCCCGTCGCGGGCCACCGCCCAGCGCGTGCGGGTGTCGTCGGGCCCGGTGCCGAACATCGTCGTGTCGTCGAGGCGCCGCCGCATCGAGCACGAGCGGTCGAAGATCAGCAGGACGTTCGGAGGCCGGTAGTCGAACGGCACTCGCTCGCCGCCGCAGCTCGCGTCGTCGCCCGCGTCGGTCGGCCCGTCGCCCGCGTCCGCGCCCTCCCCCGCGTCGAAGCCTCCGCCGCCCCCGGCGTCGTCGTCGCCTCCGACCCCCGAGTCGTCGTCGGCGGTCGGATCGTCCATGCAGCGCTCGTCGACGCAGAGCTGACCGGTGTCGCAGTCCGCGGCCGACCCGCACGGGGGGAGCGCGGCGCTCGCCGAGCAGTCGCAGCCGCTCGCCCACAGGAGGGCGGCCAGGAGGGTGAGCACGCGAAGGGAGGCCATGGCGGAGTCGATTGCATCACACACGCCAGCGCCGTGCAGCACCGGAGTCGGTCAGACGGTCAGGATCTCGTAGCCGCTCCGCGTGACGAGCACGGTGTGCTCGAACTGGGCCGACCACGATCCGTCGCGGGTGCGCAGGGTCCAGCCATCCGGGTCGTCGACGAGGTCGGGCGGCCCGAGGGTGATGATCGGCTCGACGGTGATCGCCATCCCGGCCCGCAGGCGCCGACCGCGACCGGGCTCGCCGAAGTGCGAGACGTGCGGGGGCTGGTGCATGCGCCGGCCGATGCCGTGCCCGCCGACGTCGCGCACGACGTGGCAGCCCTCGGCGCGCGCGAGCGACTCGACGGCGTGGCCGACGTCCCCGAGGCGAGCTCCATCGCGGATCTGCGCGATCCCGGCGTCGCGGCACCGGCGCGCCACGTCGACCACGTGGCGCGCCTCGGGCGACGGATCGCCGATGAGGTACGTCGCGCAGTTGTCGCCGTGGAACCCGTCGAGCTCGCTCGTCACGTCGACCGCGACCACGTCGCCCTCGCGCAGCACCACCCGGTCGGACGGGACGCCGTGGCAGACCACGTCGTTGGGGCTGACGCAGACCGCGCCGGGGAAGCCGCGGTAGCCGAGCTGGCTCGGGCGCGCGCCGCGGCGCGCGGTGTCGTCGCGGACGAGCCGGTCGACGTCGGCGGTGGTCATCCCCGGCCGCAGCCGCTGCCCGACGTGCCGCAAGGTCGCCGCCGCGACGGCGCCCGCGGCCCGCATCCTTCGAATCGCCCTCGGCCCGAGCCGCTCGATGCGCATGGGGCAGCGTGGGGTCGGCGGCGTCGTTGGATCCAATACCGATTGAGTATTGGACAGCGCCCTCGCGCGCGCGCACGCTGAGGTCGCCGTGAGCCTGTCGCAGATCGAGTACTTCGTCGCGGTCGCGGAGGAGGGCCACATGGGCCGCGCGGCCGCCCGCCTGCACATCAGCCAGCCGCCGCTGACCCGGCAGATCCGCTCGCTCGAGGACGAGCTCGGCGCGCCGCTGTTCGAGCGAACGCCTCGCGGGATGAGCCTGCTGCCGACCGGCGAGCGGTTCCTCTCGCACGCGCGCCGGGTGCTCGACGAGGTCGACGCGGCGCGGCGATGCCTCGGCGTCACTCCGCCGGAGTGACCGCGGCCGCGGCGGCCTCGCACGCGGCGAACTCGGGCTCGGACGCGAGCCAGCCTCTCAGGCACCGGTAGCCGGGGTCGTCCCGATCCGCCCAGACCTCGCCCGCCTCGTCCACGTGGTGGATCCCGCCTGCGGCGGGGCGCAGCGCGATCGGGATCAGCCGCACGTCCCGGGTCCGTCGGTGAGCGTGGCGTCGGCGCCGCACCGGAACTGGCAAGTGGTCCCGGACTCGCACGAGACCTCGCATGCACCCGTGCAGGTAGTCTCGCAGCGGGCCGCGTCCCTGCACTGCACGCGCGAGCCCGAGTCGACCTCGATCACGCACGTCGCGGCGGTGCAACGCACGTTGCTGTTCTCACCCGCGTAGAGCGTGCACGTGGTGTCCTCTACGCACTCGAGGTCGCAGTCGTCGCCGCACGCGCTCGCGCACGTGGAGTCCTCCTCGCAGTGGAACGCGCAGCCGTCGCCGCAGGTCAGCGCGCACTCGGACCGTGAGTCGCAGCGGCAGTCGTCGGGCGTCGCGCACGCGCAGTCGGGCCCCGGGCACGGAGGGAGGTCCGGCAGCGCGGGTGCGTCGGAGGCGCACCCGACCAGGCCGAGCCACAGGACGGTCGAGGCCGAGAGGATGAAGCGCCTCACGACTCGCACACCCCGGTCTCGCCCTCGATGGCGGTGAAGTCGGTCTCCCCCGCGCAGCGAAGCGTGCACACCGAGTCGCCCGAGCACGACACCGAGCAGTCGGCTTCGCACGTGACGTTGCACGTCGCGCCGCTCTGGCACTGCACGTCCCCCTCGTCGGCGACGGTCACGTCGCACTCCGACGCGGTGCACTGGACGTCGGCGTCGCGGCCGGCCGTGATCGTGCAATCGGTCATCCCGACACACTCGAGGTCGGCGTCGGCGCCCGGCGTCGTGAACGTGCACTCGGACATCATCGCGCAGCTCAGGTCGGCGCCGTCGGCGGTCGCGGTGACCATGCAGTCCGCGCCCCCCGTGCAGTCGACGTCGGTGTCGCCCGACGAGGTGACGTCGCAGCTGCTCGCGGTGCAGTCGACGTCGCAGGCCTCGTCGCCGCACGCGGTCTGGCAGACGTTGCCGTCGGTGCAGCCGAGCTGGCACCCCACTCCGTCGAGGTCGGCGCAGTCGAGCGCGCAGGCGAGCGCGGAGGGGCAGAGGCAGGCGGTCCCGGTGCACTCGCAGTCGGGGCCAGGGCAGGCGACCGACTCGCCGGGCGAGGTCTCGGAGGCACAGCCGATCAGGAGCAAGCTAACGGCGCAGAGCGCGGCGATCGTTTTCATGCCCCGTGGGTCACCCCACGGGGCCGAAGTGATTAATCGATCACGGACAAACGTCGCCGACGACGCAGATCGGGTCCTCGGCGCGCCCAGGGTAGCCGCAGCACGCAGTGGCGCAGGCGCAGGGACAGGCGGCGCACGGCGCGGGAGAGAAGTCGCGGCACAGCCCGCCGACGCAGATCTGGTCGGTGCTGCACGGCCGCCCACACTCGCCGCAGTGCAGCGGGTGGGTCGACGTGTCGACGCACCCGCCCTCGCACGTCGTCGCGCCCGCCGGGCAGGCGGCGCCGCACACGCCCTCGACGCAGAGCGCGCACGAGACGCCCTCGCCCCCGCAGTGCTCGGCGTCGGACCGCACGTCGACGCAGTCCTCGTCGATCCGCGTGAGCCCGGGCCGGCAGACGCACGCGCCGCCCACGCAGTACTCGTCGTCCTCGCAGCTCACCTCGTCCGCGCCGCAGCGCGCCGGATCGCGATCGGACGTGTCGACGCTCGCGGCGCCGTCACGCGCGACGCTCGAGTCGAACAGCTCCACGGTCTGTCGACCGCAGCCGGTCAGCGCGACGAGCGCGAGGAGCAGGGCGCGGGTCACGGCTCGTCCGGCAACGCGCGCGCCTGCGGGGAGTCGGGGTAGCGCGACCGCAGCGCGTCGGTCGCGGCGCGCACGCTCGCGTCGTCGCCGAGGCGGCGCGACGCGTCGATCTCGATCCACAGCGCCTCGGCGCCGAGCCGCGAGCGCCCGAAGCGCTGCCGCTGCGTGCGCGCGGCGCCGCGCGCGCGAGCCGGATCCCCCGACGACAGCTCGAGGCGGGCCAGCCGGATCCAGGCCGCCTCGGCGAGCGCGCCGCGACCGGCGCCCACGCGCTGGAAGATCCGGCGCGCGGCGGCGATCTCGCCCGCGCGCCACCGCCGCTCGGCCTCCACGAGGCGCTCGCGATCGGTCGGCGCGGGCTCGGCGGCGGGCCGCGTCGGCGTCTCGGGGCGCGGTCGAGCGCGCGCCGACGGAGGCGCAGGCGCGCGCTCGGGGGCGGGGGCGACCTCCTCGAGACGCTGCGCGGGTGCGGGCCGAGCCGACGCCGTCCGGTCCCCGCGCGCCCAGCGCTCGCCGGCGCGCAGGTGGATCTCGCGCTCGCCCGGCGCGCGGACCACGACGTGCCCCTCGGTGACCTCGACCGCGACGTGGTCGGCCTCGCGGATCACGACGAAGCGCGTGCCGCGGACCTCGACGAACACGTCGCCCGCGTGGACGCGCAGCACTCCGTCGCCCAGATCGTTCGCCTCGACGTCGACGCGGCCGGCCTCCAGCTCGAGCTGCGTGGTGCAGCCGGTCGGCGCGACGACCGCCAGCTCCCCGTCCACCCGCAGCCGACCGCGCCGGCCGAGATCGAGCGCGCCGTTCAGCGGGACGGCCTCGGCCGGTCGCCACTGCGCGCAGCGCGGGCCGGCCACGGGCGCCGGCGGCTCGGGACCCCGCGGCCACAGCAGCGCGACCGCCGCGGCCGCCGCCAGCGCGGCCGCCGCCCACGGCCACCGCGGGCGACGCCTCACCAGCGCCGGGCCCTCTCGCTCGACGCGCTCGAGCACCCGCGCACGCGCCGCCTCGTCGAGGCGCGGCGCGCCGCCGTCGCTGAACGTCGCGAGCGCGGCGCGCAGCGGATCGTCCTCGGTGGCCACGTCGTCGGCGGCGTCGACGAGGAGCTCGAGCCCCTCGTCCTCGACGCGCTCGAGCACCCTCGCCCGCGCCGCGTCGTCGAGCGTGACGGGGGCGGCGTCGGCGATCGCGCGCAGGGCGCTCCGCAGCTCCTCGTCGATCACCGCCCTGCCCCCAGCAACGCCCGGACCTCGGGATCCTCCATCAGCGCGTGCCGCGCGTGATAGATGCGCGAGCGCACCGTCGGCACCTTCGCCCCGGTGAGCTCGGCGATCTCGGCCGGGGTCCGGCCGTCGAGGGCCCAGAGCGCGAAGGCGATCCGCTTCTTCGGGTCGAGCCGGTCGAGCGCCGCGTGCAGCCGGCGCAGGCGCTGTCGCGCGATCGCCTGCCCCTCGGGACCGGCGTCGGCGTCGGCCAGCTCGAGCGGCATCGGCCCGCGGCGCTTGTCGTACGCGCTCGGCCGAAGCGCGCGGCGGGCCACGCGGACCGTGATGCCACCGACGAACGTCGACAGCCGGCTCTCACGCCGATAGCCCGGCAGCGCGCGGCACAGCTCGAGGAACACGTTCTGCACCAGGTCCTCGAAGTCGCGCCGCGGGCCGAGGAGCCGCCCCAGCAGGCGCTCGACGCGGGGCAGCTCCCGCTCGCAGAGCACGCGCAGCGCCTTCGGATCGCCGGCTCGCGCCCGCTCCACGAGATCCGCCTCGTCGGGGGGCGCATCGGTCCACGCGTCGGAGATCACCGCCACACCCGTGAGTCGCGGCGGGGCGCCGATCCGATTAAACGAATCCTCGTCCGTCACGGGATCACCCGCCACGCCAACCCGAGCCGTCCCCCGAGGCGAACCCACGGCTCGGCGACCAACGCCCGCCCCTCGCCCTCGAACCGCACCGGCGCCGGGAGCACGTCGGCGCTCAGGTCGAGGAACAACTCGAGCCCCTCGATCAGGGGCTGCCGGACGTCGAGCCCCAGCCCCACGAACCAGCCGGGCCGCGCCGACTCGCGCCGGTCGTCGTCGCGCCCCTGGCGCTCGGCCGACCCGATCACCGCCGCGCCGCCGACCCGCACGTGCCCGAGCAGGCGGGTGCCGACCGGCCCGACGTCCCCGCCGACCGACAGCCGCGCACCGACGTCGTGGCGGGCGTAGCTCCCCTGCAGCTCGCCCTCGGAGACCCCCATCTGCCCGAGCGCCGAGGCGAACAGCGCGCCCCCGATCCGCCACGCCTCGCCCGCGGGGCCGCCGAGCACTTCGAAGAAGACCGTCGGCTGCACGATCCAGGGGTCGCCGTCGATCGAGAACCAGCCCTCGACGCCGAGCCCGGGGGTGAGCTCGATCGCCCAGGCCACGTCGTCGCGCGGCGCGAGCTCCTCGGGCGCGACCTCCGGCTCGGGGGGCTCGGGCTCGGGCTCGAGCTCGGGCGAGGCCTCGGGCTCTGGCTCGACGAGCGTCGCGCCGACCGCCGCGGGGTCGGCGCCGGTGCGGGCGACCTCGAGCAGCTCGGCCGCGACCACCGCGAGCGCGTAGCCGTCCTGCGCCTCGTCGAAGCGTCGCTCGAGGACCGCGCCGTCGCGGCGTCGCCACACCCGCACCGCGGGAGCCTCGGTGTCGATGCGCACGAGCAGCTCGACTCCGTTGGGCGGCGCGTCGGGTGCGGCGTCGAAGCGCAGGGCCGGTGGCACGTCCACGAAGCTCACGAACGCCGATCTCGCGTCGGCCGCGGAGGGCCCCGTGACGACGAGCGCGACCTCGCCGTCCTGCGCTGACGCGGCGCTCCCCGCCGCGCCTACCGCGAGCCACACCGCGAACCCGAAGAAGCCGTGTCCGCGCGTCACCTCGGGACAACGTACCAATCAGACCGGCGCGTACACCACCGCGGGGGTTCCTCGCGGGATGGGGGCACCGGGTCGTTCGGCGGACGGCGAACCGTTCGGCGTCGCCTCTCAGCCGGGAGACGGGGAGAGAAAGGAGGGGGAGAGTGCGCGATGACAGGTGCACGCGCCTCGGCCCATTCCGGCCGTGACGCGCACGGCAACCGAGGCGAGTCGACGCTCTGAGCGAGCCCAAACTAACAGTCCACGAGGGTCGTCTCGTAGACGATGTCACCGTCGGACGTGCCGTGAATGGTCACGCGGTAGGTCTCGCCCGCCGCCGGCTCCCAGCCCATCGGTGTGAAACCGACCGTGGGCGGCGGGCCGCCGCCGCCGGTGAGGTAGCTGTCGACCGGCAGCTCCATCCCGTCGCTCATGCGCTGGACCGTCGCGTACGCCGAGCTGGGCAGCGAGACCGTGTTGCCGTGGAACGACCACGTGTACTGCGCGAGCGCGAGCGGCGCGAAGCCTTGGTTCGGGTAGGCGGTCCACGGGCGGTCGGTGCTGCCGCCGCCGCCGAACACGCCGAGGCACTGGCCGCGCCCCGCGAAGCCGATCTCCACACTGCCGAGCCGCGCGCCCAGGATCCAGCGCCGATGCCCGAGGCTGGGCGTGTTGCGGTCGGACATGTAGCCGTCGATCGCCGAGCCGGGCGTGCGGTAGCCGAGCGCGATGTTCGAGCGCCCCGCCGCCGCCGCGCCGCCGCTCGTCCAGCACGTCCAGCTCATCGGCGGGTTGTGCGAGAGGCTGCCGTTGACGTTCATCATGTTCGCGCACTCCATGAGCTCGCCGTGGCGCGACGCGTCGTGGTCGACCGGCGGCAGGCCCGCGAGCCAGCGGAACATCGCGATGCGGCGCAGGGTGTCGTCGATCGCGACCGGGTCCATCGTGCCCGCGTCGCACGTGCCGGCGCCCGCGGTCCACGCCATCGAGGAGTTCTCGACGTGGCCGTCGTTCCACTGCGCGCACACCTCCGCCTGCGTGCGCCCCGCGGGGTCGCCCGGCGGGAGCATCACGCAGCCGGAGCTGCCGTCGGGGATGAAGCCGTCGTCGCACGCGCAGGCCCCGGTCATCGGGTCGCACTCCGCGTTGGCGCCGCACGTCACGCCGTCGCAGGGGCCGGGCGGCCCCGCGTCGGTGCCCACCGGCGGGCCCGCGTCGGTCCCCGGCGGCGGCGTCCCGGCGTCGGTCCCCGGCGGGGGCCCGCCGCCGTCGTCCAGCATGATCCAGACTCCGGAGTCGGAGCCTCCGCCGGCGCCCGCGTCTTGCGGCTCGCCGATCAAAGAGCCCGTGCAGCCGCTCAGGAGCGCGCACAGGACGACCGTTCGTGCTCGGGTCATCACCATCACCGCCGTTGCGAGAGTAGCGGTCCTGCGACTCCCGATCACGGGAGACAGGCGGCGTCGTCCGATCCCGCGAGCGGGGTGCAGACGAAGTCGGCGTAGCAGTCGCCGGACACCTCGCAGCGCGCCGCGCAGAAGAACGCGCCCGACGGGTCGCCGTCGAGACCCATGCAGAGGGCCCCCTCGCCGCAGTCCGCGTCGCGGCTGCACTCGCGAGTGCAGACGTTGCCGTCGGCGGCCGATCCGTCGCTGCGGGTGAACAGCAGCCGGTAGCAGGTGTCGGCCTCGTCCGCGCAGTCGAGGTCGTCGGCGCAGCTCGCGAAGGTCGGCGAGCCCGATCCGCAGCCGACGAGCGCGAGCGCGAGCGCCGCTGCCAGCGCGCGCGGGCTCACCGCCGCATCGACCCCGCGGCCGCGGTCGTCACGTACCGGCCGTGCGGGAAGTGGCGGTAGTGATCGACCTGGACCACCGGCCCCGTCTCTTCGCTCCCCGCGTCGGTCACGTGCCCGTAGACCTTGAGCAGCGAGCCGGTCCACAGCCGATCGGGCCCGTCCTGCAGGTCCTCGGGCCGCACGGTGAGCAGCACCGTGAACGGGCCGACCGACCGCTGCGAGACCGTGACGCGACACGAGCCCGAGCGCTCGTTCGAGCACAGGTGGCGCTCCTGGTGGGTCCGGTAGTCCAGCGTGAGGCGCGCCTCGCCCGAGCCCCGGTCCAGCTGCTCGATCGCGGTCACCGTGCCGAACCACCCGATCAGGTCCTCCGCGTGCCGGTCGGGGAAGCGCCGCACCTCCTCGTAGGACAGCTCGACCTGCCGATCGAGGTACTGCCCCTCGTCGCCGTACGCAGAGTAGGTGCGGTCGTAGTTGAATCGGTTCCCGCCGCAACCCGCGATCGTCGCCAGCGCGAGGGTGGCCGCCACCATGAACGAGGCTCTCATGACGCGCGGAACCCTACAGCGTCGGACACGGTTGCGTCACGCGATCGCTGCCCCTAACGTTCGCGACCATGCCCGGTCAGGCCGCCCGCGGAGTCCAGTTCGTAGAGCCGTTGATCTTCGAGCGAGGCGCGCCCGGTCGCCACGGGGGGTCGCTACCCAAGCTCGACGTGCCCGCGGCCGACCCGCGGGCGCTGTTCGGCGAGTCGTACCGGGACGCCGACCCGCGGCTGCCGGAGGTGAGCGAGCCGGAGGCGTTCCGTCACTACGTGCGCCTGAGCCAGCAGAACTTCTCGATCGACACGAACTTCTACCCGCTGGGCTCGTGCACGATGAAGTACAACCCGAAGGTCAACGAGCACGTCGCTCGCTTGCCCGGGTTCGCGCGGCTGCACCCCTACGCGCCCGAGCGGATGATGCAGGGCGCGCTCGAGCTGATGTACCGGCTCGAGAAGGGCCTCGCCGAGGTCTGCGGGCTCGATCGGGTCACCCTGCAGCCGGCCGCCGGCGCGCAGGGCGAGCTCACCGGGCTGATGATGATCCGCGCCTGGCACCAGGCGCAGGGGCGCAGCCCCAAGAAGGTCCTCGTGCCCGAGACGGCGCACGGCACCAACCCGGCGAGCTGCGCGCTCAACGGGCTCAAGGCGGTCGCGTTCCCGGCCGGCGAAGACGGGATCGTGCACGCCGAGCAGCTCGCCGAGCACGTCGACGACGACGTCGCGGCGATCATGCTCACCAACCCGAACACCGTCGGGCTGTTCGAGAGCGAGCTGCCGAAGATCGCGCAGATGCTCCACGACGCCGGCGCGCTGGTCTACGGCGACGGCGCGAACCTCAACGCGCTGATGGGCAAGACGCGCCCCGGCGACCTCGGGATCGACGTCATGCAGTTCAACCTGCACAAGACGTTCACCACCCCGCACGGCGGCGGCGGCCCCGGCTGCGGGCCGGTCGGCTACAAGAAGACGCTCGCGCCCTTCGCGCCCTCCCCCACCGTCGAGCAGCGCGAGGACGGGGTCTACTACCTGGAGTACGACCGGCCCCAGAGCGTCGGCCGGCTGCGGACCTTCTACGGCAACTTCGGGATGATGGTCCGCGCCTACGCCTACCTGCGCGAGATGGGCGCCGAGGGTCTGAAGTCGGCGACCGAGCTCGCCGTGCTCAACGCGAACTACCTCCGCGCGCGCCTCGGCGAGCTGTGGCACGTCGCCTACGACCAGGTGTGCATGCACGAGGTGATCATCAGCGACAAGCACCTCAAGGAGACGGGCATCACCACGATGGACGTCGCCAAGCGGCTGCTCGACCACGGCTACCACGCGCCGACCGTGTACTTCCCGCTCGTGGTCAAGGGCGCGATGCTCATCGAGCCGACCGAGACCGAGAACAAGCAGGACCTCGACGGATTCGTCGACGCGATGGCCGCGATCAGCGCGGAGGCGCACGAGGACCCGGACCTCGTTCACGCCGCCCCGCACCTGACGCGCCTGCGCCGCCTCGACGAGGCCCGCGCCGCGCGAAAGCCGGTCCTGCGCTGGCGCCCCGAGGCCGAGGAGGATCCCGCGCAGTGAATGCGTAGGACGAAGTGTCGGTCTACCGGGTTACACTCGTGCCGACCTCGCCGTACCTTCCCATGCTCTCGATGCTCGCCAAGCGCCCCACCGTCCTCGCCCTGCTCGCCTCCGGGCTCGTGCTCGGCGTCGCGTCCGCCCCGTCCGCGCAGACCCCGCAGCCCAACCCGGCGCTCAACGGGACCTGGCAGCTGCAGGGCTCGCTCGAGGACGCGCGCCAGATCCGGAACGCCGCGATCCGCCCCGCCGTCGCCGCGCTGACGCCCGACATCCAGCGCATGGCGCGCGCGCGGATCGCCGAGTCCACCGCGATCCCCACGCAGATCCAGATCGCGGCGCAGCCGAACCTGATCCACCTGCAGTTCACCGGCGAGGACAACCACACCTTCGAAAGCGCCCCCGGCGCCTCGCAGAACGTCTTCAGCCGCAGCGGCGTCCGCGCCCAGCTCACCCAGACCTACCGGCCCGACGGCGGGATCGAGCAGCGGTTCCGGGCCATCGACGGAACCCAGTGGAACTTCCTGACCCCGCAGGCCGACGGGCGCACGATGCACCTCGACGTGCTGATGCGGAGCCGGCGACTGTCCCAGGACATCCGGTTCCGGCTGGTATTCACGAAGTCCGGTTGAGGGGGTTGCCGCGTTGCGGCCCCGACCGCGGCTTGGATACCCTCTGACGCGAGGTGGCGGTGGCGGCGAGCGGTAGCGGCGCAGCGGGACCCGATTCGGAGCGGGGCCCCGGTCCGGCCGCCGGCCCGACCGATCCCCCACCGCCGCGACAGCCCAAGGAGGGGCAGGTCGTCGGCCGCAAGTACCGGCTCGACGCGAAGATCGGCGAGGGCGGGATGGGCGCCGTGTACGCCGCCGAGCACGTGCACACCGGCCGGAGGGTGGCGGTCAAGCTCCTGCACCCCGACCGCACCCAGGCCACCGACGCGGCCCGGTTCATGCGCGAGGCGCGCGCCGCATCGGCGGTGGGCCACGCCGCGATCGTCGAGGTGCTCGACGCCGGCTACCACGCGGGCGCGCCGTACGTGGTCTACGAGCTGCTCGAGGGCGAGACGCTCGAGGAGGCGCTGAAGCGCGACGCGATCACCTTCGCCACCCTGCGTGACCTGACCGACCAGGTGCTCGGGGCCCTGCACGCCGCCCACGCCTCGGGGATCGTCCATCGCGACGTGAAGCCCGAGAACGTGTTCGTGGTGCAGACCGAGGAGGGGCCGCGGGCCAAGCTGCTCGACTTCGGCATCGCCAAGACGGTCGAGGGCATCGACACCAAGCTCACCGTGACCGGCACCGTGATGGGCACGCCCGCGTTCATGGCGCCCGAGCAAGCCTCCGGGAAGGCCGTCGACGGGCGGGCGGATCTCTGGTCGGTGGCGGCGAGCCTCTACTACGCGACCGTCGGCCGGCCGCCCTTCGTGGCCGACAACTACAACGTGCTGATCGCGCGGATCCTGACCCAGCCGCCGCCGGACGTCCGCGCGGTCCACCCGGATCTGCCCGAGCCGTTCGCGACGGTCATCGAGCGGGGGCTGCGTTCGAACCCGGACGACCGCGTCGGCACCGCGCGCGAGATGGCGAGCGTCCTCGCGACGATGGACGACCGCGCGCCCTGGGCGGACGCGTCGTGCACCGCGCGCGACCTCGCGATGCCCGCGCCCGAGAGCCTCAAGCCGCCGCCGCGCGAGGTGGCCGAGACGGTCGACGCGCCTGCGGAGCCGGACGAGGTGCCCGCGACCGACGAGGTCGAGGCCGTCGCCACGCCGATCGCGCCGCGCGAGCGCCCGTGGTGGCGGTCCGACGCGAGGATCGGGCTCGCCGCGTTCGTCGTGCTCGGGGGGCTGGGGGTGTTCTTCATGGGGCTGTCGGCGCTGAGCCCGGGGCCCGAGGACACCCCCGCCGACGATCCGCCGCCCGTCGCGGAGCCCGCGGCCGCGGCGCCGGCGCCCGAGGTCGAGCCCGAGCCCGAGCCCGAGCCCGAGGTCGAGCCCGAGCCCGAGCCCCTCGAGGTCGTCACCGAGCCGGAGGAGCCGGCCGAGGCCGCGCCCGAGCCGGCGGCCACGCGCCGGCGCCGCGCCCGCCCCGCGCGCCGGCGAGCCGCGCCGGACCGCGAGCCCGAGCCGCGCCGCGGCGGGTTCGTCATCGAGCGGGAGTACGAGTGAGGGCCGCGCTCGCCGCGTCGGCGATCGCCGCGCTCCTGGTGACCTCACCGGCAGCGGCGCAGGGCGATCGCGCAGAGGCGCGGGCGCTGTTCGAGCAGGGCGTCACCGCGCTCGAAGAGGGCCGATTCGCCGAGGCCGAGGCGCTGCTGCAGCGCTCGCTCGAGCTGAGGGACTCGCCGCCGGCGCGCTTCAATCGGGCCGTCGCGCTGCGCGGAGCGGGGCGGTACCTCGAGGCGATCGCCGAGGTGGAGCGCTACCTCGAGCAGGCGACCGAGCCGCGCTACGAGCGCACGCGCGAGCACGCCGAGGCGATGCGCGCGGAGCTGCGCGAGGCCGTGGCGGTGCTCACCCTCGAGGTGACCGGCGAGCCCGACGAGGTCCGGGTGGACGACGAGGTCGTCTCGAACGCCGACGCGCAGCTCGAGCTGCGCCGCGATCCCGGCGCGGTCCACGTCGTGGTCACCCGCGCCGGCTACGCCACCGTCGAGCGCACGATCGAGCTCGCCTCCGGCGCCCGCGAAGCGGTGACCCTCGACGCGTCCGAGTCCCCGCTCCCCGCGCGGCTGCGCGTCGAGGCGCTGCCGCCGGGCGTGGCGATCACCGTCGACGGAGTGAACGTCGGCGTCGACCGGGTCGAGCTCGAGCGGCCCGCGGGCACCTACGCGATCGGGTTCGCGGCGGAGGGCTTCCTGCCGCAAGACCGCTCGGTGACCCTCGAGCCGGGCGGCGAGTCGTCCGTGTCGGTGAGCCTCAACGCGATCCCGCCCACGCCCGTCGAAGAGCAGTGGTGGTTCTGGACGGCCATCGGCGCGGGCGCGGTCGCGATCGGGATCGCGATCGGCGTCGCCGTGGTCTTCGCGACCGACACGCAAGACCTGGAGCTCGGGTCCCTCGGCTTCTCGCAAGAAGTCTTGCGATGGTCCATGTGAGGCCCGCGCTGGTCTGCGTGGCCTCCCCCCTGGCCGTCCGATGCGTTCGACTTCGGGCTCGCGATCCGTTGAAATCGGCCGCGTGAAGACCGCGATCGTTCTATCCGGCGGTGGCGCCCGGGGCGCGTACGAGGCCGGGGTCGTCTCCGGGATCGTCGAGGTCTGGCGGCGCCGGCCCCGAGAGCGCGCCCCGTTCGACATCTTCACCGGCACGAGCGTCGGCGCGATCAACGCCGCCTACCTCGCCGGGTGGGCGGACCGACCGGACATGAACGTCGCCGGGCTGCTCGCGCACTGGCACGGGCTCGAGCTCGCCAAGCACCTGTCGCTCGATCCCCTTCGGTTCCTCGCCGGCGGCCGCCTCCGCGAGCGCCTCGCCCGGTGGCGCGAGGGCGACGACGAGCGCTGGGGCCGCTCGCTGCTCGATCCGCGCGCGCTCGAGGAGCTCGTCGAGACCGGCGTCCCGTACGCGCGTCTGCACGACAACGTGCGCCGCGGGATCGTCGACGCGCTGGTGGTCGCCGCGCTCGAGATCTCGACCGCTCGCACCACTCTGTTCGCGCAGCTCGCGCCCGACGCGACCTTCTCGCCGACCCGCAACCCGCGCCGGCTGTTCCGCCCCACCGAGATCGAGGCGCGCCACGTCCTGTCGTCGGCGGCGCTCCCGCTGCTCTTCCCCGCGCGTCGCGTCGGCCGCCACTACTACTGCGACGGGGGGATCCGCTTCAACACGCCCATCTCGCCTGCGATCCGCGCCGGCGCCGAGCGGCTGGTCGTGATCTCGCTGCTCTATCCGCGCGCCGATCACGCGGCCGAGGGCAGCCCCGAGGCCGACGAGAACGTGGCCGCGTACCCCAGCCCGGTCTTCCTGCTCGGCAAGATCCTCAACGCCCTGCTCCTCGACCCGGTCCGCTACGACTTGCAGGTGATGGACCGCTTCAACCGGCTGCTCGACGCGCTCGAGGAGAGCCTCACCGACGACGAGATGGAGCGCGTCGACGCGGTCGTGACCAAATCGCGGGGCGCGCCGTACCGGAAGCTCGAGACCCTCGTGTTCTCTCCGTCGGCCGACATCGGCCGGCTCGCGCACGAGCACGCGAAGCACACCCGGGCCAACTCGGTGTCCGGGCTGCTCGTCCGGCGACTCTCGGATCTGCGAGATCAGATCGAGGCGGATTTATTGAGCTTCATCCTCTTCGACGGCAAGTTCGCCCGCGTCCTCTCCGAGCTGGGCCACCGTGACGCCCTGGATCGTGCGTCCGAAATCGAGGCGTTTTTCTCTTGACGAAACCGTCACCGAGCGCTCGATCGAGCGCCGCAGTGACGCAAGGCGTCATGACAGTGGATTAGAGCCGATACCCACACATCCAACCGGTGGGAATCATGTGGGAAAAGTGGCTTTCCACAGGTTGTGCACAAGTTGTGTGCAAGGGATGCGCAGCAGGGGTGGTCAGATGTAGTCGTAGGTACGACTATTCCGCATCTGCGCTCACCACCGAACCGTCACGTCCCCGTCGCAGGGGCACGAGCGCCTCCTGGAGACGCTCCGCGCGGTCCGAGTCCACGAAGTCCGAGTGGCACGCGGCCTTCTCACCGCCCTCGGCCCCGACGGCGCCAGCCGTCTTGCTCGCGAGCTTGTGGATCTCCTCCGGGCTCAGGTAACCGCGGGCCTCGAGGATCGACCGCTGCTCCTCGGTCAGCGCGGCGCTCTTGACCACGCGCTCGCGGACGTAGCCGTCGGCCTTGCCGCTCTCGAGCTGCACGATCTCCTTGCTGATC
>Ga0070728_10003203_pt1 | contig 18468 bp, 9 predicted proteins | sample tdDd471_FD_66723 | JGI IMG/M metagenome (GOLD analysis project Ga0070728, IMG submission 66723) | Marine sediment microbial communities from the Atlantic coast under amendment with organic carbon and nitrate - tdDd47.1 | ecosystem: Environmental > Aquatic > Marine > Coastal > Sediment | place... | reverse complement strand
CGGCGGCGCGGCTGACGAACTCGGTGCAGGACCTCGTGCGACGCGGCTTCGTCGGTCCGGCCGGCATCGACGCCCTCGACGACGTCGTCGCCCGGGCGGACGAGATTCTCGGGCACCGGCCGTCGACCTTCGTCGGCGCGTTCCGCGACGCGCTGGCCGGGCTGGGCACGCCGTCCGAGCGCATGCCGTGGATTGAACAAGTCGACTACATGGCGGCGTGCCGGGGGCTCGGCAAGTACCACCGCCCACGGCTCGCCATCCCCGGCGCGCGGATCCTCTTCGACTGAGTCTTCGACTGAGTCTTCGACTGAGGCGCGTCACTCGACCGCCACGGGTTCGTCGACCGCACACGAGTGCTGGCCCCCGGCACCGAATCCGTGCACCCTGGCGGCGACCGAACCTGCTGCCCATGTCGCCGTCATGCTGCCGACCGCTCTGCTGCGCGCCCGTCGCATCGCTCTCTCGTTCGCCCTCGTCGCCCTGGCCGGCTGCTCGTCCGACGACGACGGCGCCGGGGACACCACACCGGATGCGTCCGAGGCCGACACGGTCGACGACGCGGCGTCGGGCGACACCGGCGACGACACGGCGACCGAGGACGCGACCGAGACCGATGCGGTCGAGACGGATGGCGGCGACGATGTCGCGGACGCCGAGAGGGACGCGGGCCCCGACGCAGCGGACGTCGCGGTCGACACCGGCCCGGACCTCGGCTTCGACGCCGGCGAGGTGCCGACCCCCGAGACCGGCGCGGCGACGACGATCGACCCCGAGACGCCGTCGTTCGCGCTGGGGCGGACCGGCCCGTGCGGCACCCCGACCGCGGTCGACGAGCGCGGGCTACGCCGTTGGCCATACCTGCAGAACATCCAGCCCGGGTCGGCGCACGTGGTGTGGACGGCGACCGCGGGCGAGACGGCGACGGTGCGCTACGCCCGGGTGGACGACGACCAGTGGTACACGATGGACGCGGTGCCGCAGGCGTACCCGGCGTCGCAGACCCTCGACGCAGAGGACTACACCGCGTGGGACGCGCGCCTGATCGGGCTCGAGCCGGGCGTCGACTACTGCTGGGAGCTGTGGGCCGACGGCGAGCCCCTCGTCGTCGGCGGCGCCCTGCGTACCGCGTGGCGCGACGACAGCGGCCTCTCGCTCATCGCGGTGGGGGACTCCGGCAACGGGTCGGCCGAGCAGCTCGCGCTGCGGGATCAGATGCTCGAGGTCGACGCCGACGTCTTCCTGCACCTCGGCGACATGGCCTACGGCGACGGCACGTACGTCGAGTTCGAGCGCCACATGTTCGATGTGTACCGCGAGCTGATGCAGGCGATGCCCATGTGGCCGACGCCGGGCAACCACGAGTACAAGACGAACATCGCGACGCCGTACATCAACGTGTACTACCTGCCCGAGCAGGCGTGGCGCGACAACGAGCACGAGTACTACTACTCGTTTGATTACGGCAACGTGCACTTCGTCTCGCTCGACTCGAACGAGGTGCGCGGGCTCACGACGCTCGGCGACAGCGGCGACGACATGCTCGACTGGCTCGAGCACGATCTCACGACGAACACCCGCCCCTGGGTCGTGCTCTTCATGCACCACCCGGTGTACTCGTCGGGCCAGCACGGCAACACGACCTGGCTGCAGAACTCGGTGCTGCCCATCCTCGAGGACTACGACATCGACCTCGTCCTCGTCGGCCACGACCACCACTACGAGCGCACCCACGCGGTGCTCGCCGGCATGGCGTCGGATGACCCGTACGCGATCACCTACGTGCTCGCCGGCGCGGGCGGCGCGGGCCTGCGCGAAGCGACCGGCGACTGGTTCACCGCCGAGGTGAACGACGAGGTCCACAGCTTCCTGCACTTCGAGATCGACGGATGCGCCGGCGTCGGCCGCGCCATCGACCTGGACGGCAACGAGATCGACCGGTTCGAGATCGACGGATGTGAGTGAGCGGCGCGAGGACGAGCGCGGTGGTGCGTGGTGTGGGAGGCGCGTAGTCGCACGGTCCGGGATGGTGCGGGCATCGCCGCCAGAGGCGGCGAGCCGCGATGAATCGCGGCCGCTCGGCGGAGAGGCGTAGAGGGGCGCGGACGCGCACGGTGGCAACGATGCGGGGGGGCTCGACACCACCCCCGGTCGCCCGTCACAATCGGGGGGCCTGCCGCCCCTTCGTGCCGATGCGTCCGACGACCTGCTGTCGCCTCCTCGCCCTTGCGTCCACCCTCGCGCTCACCGCTTGCTCCGACAGCGGGGGGCCGTCGCTGCAGCTCGACGCCTGCGAGGGGCAGGCGTGTGACGACGCGGCCGGCGACGATGTCGGGGCGACCGACGTCGGCACCGACGACACCGCGGTCGACACGGCGCCGGACGTCGCCGAGGACACCGGCGTCGACGCGGCGCCCGACGGGGGCGAGGACGCCGCGCCGGACGTGATGGCCGACGCGGGCCGCGACCCGGACGTGGGGCCGAGCGACCGTGACGACGACGGCGTGCTCGACGAGCTCGACGCCTTCCCCGACGACCCGCTCGAGTGGGCCGACAGCGACGACGACGGAGTCGGCGACAACGCCGACGCCTGCGACGACGACCCGCTCGACTACATCGACACCGACGGCGACGGCATCTGCGACGCGTCCGACGACTGCCCCGAGGGCGAGGGCACCTTCGACTCGGACCTCGACGGCGTGTGCGACGAGGGCGACGCGTTCCCCGACGATCCGACCGAGACGAGCGACAACGACGGCGACGGGATCGGCGACAACGCGGACCCGGACGACGACAACGATGGGCTGCTCGACGAAGACGAGCTGGCGTTCGGCGACGACTGCGTGACCAGCGACCCGCTCGTCGCCGACACCGACGGCGACGAGATCCTCGACGACGCCGACCCGTACCCCCGCGACCCCTTCCCCGAGTTTCTGATCCGGCAGAACGACGTCGGCACGATCGACCTCTTTCTGTCGAACCGGGACGGCACGTTCCAGGACCCGGTGGCGATCGGCGACGAGATCGCGTTCGAGGGACGCGATCTCGCGTACAACTGGCTGTCGGTCGGCGACTACGACAACGACGGGCGGATGGACTTCATCGCCCACTCGACGCCGCTCTACGCCGACGGGCGACCGGACCGAAACTTCTACTTCTTCTTTCGCGACGACAAAGCCGACGAGTTCGTCCAGGTCTTCATCGGCGTGACGACCGAGCCGGTCGTCGGCGTCGTCACGGACGTCGACGGCGACTTCGCGACCGACGTCGTCCGCTTCGCGACCGGGCCGACCGGCGGCGGATACCGCGAGACCGGAGAGGTCATCACGTACCGCAACAACTACACACCGCGGGTGTCGTGCGTCGTGGGCGCGACGGACGAGGACGAGTGCTTCTTCACCCGCACCGCCACGCTCGACGTCACCTCGACCGTCGACGGCGTGTGGATCGCCCGCATGGCGCGCACCGCCGTGTCGTTCAACCCGAGCGTCGACGACCACCGCGACCTGACGATCGTGACCTACGACTCCGGCGGCAACGCCCCGACACGGGTGTACACGCTCTTCGGACTCGGCGACGGCGGCTTCGCGCTGCCCGAGCTGCGGTTCACCCACAACGCCTCGCGGACCCAGGCACCGGCGAACGCCGTGCTCTTCGCGGACTTCGACAACGACGGCGCCGGTGACCTGCTCGTCGGCTTCGACGACGACGGGCGCGCGGGCGAGGCGTGGGTGTACCTCGGGCGCGGCGACGGCACGTTCGACGAGACCCCGCGCTCATCGCTCGACCTCAACCCCGGCGACACGCGCGAAGAAGGCGGCGGCGAGACCCTCGGGCGTACGGCGTCGGGCCGCGTGTTCGACTTCGACTTCGACGGCGATGTCGACCTGATCATCGGGTACAACCACCGCGCGTACGACGTCGCGGGGCAGACGCGGCTGTACCCGGGCAATGGCGACGGCACGTTCGGCCCGGCATACTCGGTCATCGGGCCCGACAGCCTGCGCGCCCACGCGTTCGCCATCCCCGAGCGGCTGTGCCCGACGTTCGAGCTCCTCGCCGAGGACGAGTAGGCGTGGACGCCCGCGCGCTGCTCGACGCCCGGACGTTCGACGATGATCCCCTCGTCCGGGCCCGGCACCGCGCGACCCTCGAGACCGCGCTCGCCGACGCATGGGTGACCCGCGAGATCAGCGCGCGCATCCTCGCGTGGGCCGAGGCGCCGGGCCCCGACGCGATCGCGCGCCTCGCCGTCGCCGCACGCCGGGCCAGCGAATCCGAGCACCGGGGCGCCGCCCTCGACGCCCTGCGCGACGCCCTCGATGACGCGTGGCTCGTCGCGCTCGTCGGCAGCGACCTGCCCGACGACGGCCCCGAGCAGCTGCGCCGGTTCTGCGACGCGGTCGCGCCCCCCGCCGCCGAGTCCGCCGTCGCGCGCATCGACGACGCGACCCTGATGGTGCTCGCCCGCAACGACCGGGCCCGAGCGGCGGCGTGCCTGGACGCGATCCCCGAGCGAGTGCGGGGCGTCATCGCCGCCGCCCCCCTCGTGGACGCGTGGCCCGCCGCCCACGCCCCCGACCTCGTCGACGCGGCGGCGATGGTGTGCGCGCTCTTCGCCGACGTGGCACCCGACGCGGTGGACGGGCTGGCGCGCCGGACGGTCGAAGCGATGCACGTCGCCGGGTACGACGCCGACGCCTTCGACACCCTCGCCCGCGGCAGCCGGGGCGCCCTCGCCCGTGCCGCCGTCCACGCGATGGGCGACGACCTCGCCGACCGGCCGACCGCGCACCTCGCCGACCTCGCGACCCGCGACGACCTCGGCGATGCCCGCGCGGCGGCCGCCCGCGCCCTCGTCGAGCGCGTCATCGCCGACGGTCTTGTCGACGAAGCAGAGCGGCGCCTGCTCGACGGCATCGACATCGGCGCCGACGGGGAGTTCGAGGTGCTCGTCACCGCGGCCGGTGGCGGCCCGCCGAGCGCCTTCGCCGCGCTCGCGACCCGATCGCTGCACCACCCCGAGGCGACGACGATCGCCGCGTGGCTCGAAGGCGCGAGCGTGTTCGTCGTCGGGTCCAGCGGCAGCGGCGCGGCGCGGGCCCGGCTGCACTTCGCCGAAGCAGCCGGCGGCGCGGTCGGCGCACGCGTCGGTGCCGGCGTGATCGCGACGGCCGCAACGTCCGAACCGACGGTCTTCGAGCGCGCCCTGACGCTCGTCCGCGATCACCACGGCGACCGCTGGTTCGACGCATGGACGGCCGATCTGGCGGTGATGACGAAGCGGCCCCACCGGCTGCACCAGCTCGTCGATACGATCCACCGCCGGCTCGAGCCCCACATCGACGGTGGGCTGCGGGCGTGGATCGATCGAGAGACGTGGCAGGCCTGGGCCGAGGCGATCGAGGTCGACGTGCCCACCCTGCTCACGTCGATGTCGATGCAGGAGCTGCTGCAGACGTCGCCCCGCCGGCTCGGCCAGACCCTCGCCGCGTTCGACGACGACGACTGGCACGCGTCTCGGTCGATCACCCGCCGCCTGCTCGGGCTGCCTGCTCGCGACGACTCGGACGCGCACGCCGAAGCGCTCGCCGCGCTGGTCTTCGCCGAAGCCCTCGAGCGCCCCGACAGGTTGCGCCAGCTCGTCGACGCGGCCTGCACCGAGGGCGATCCGTTCGCCTCCCTCGCGTTCGCGCACGCCATCGAGAGCGAGGTCGCCGACGCCGCGATCCTCGCCCGCATCGCCGCGCGAGCGAAGCGGCTGTGGCGCGGCGACGCGTTCATCCGACAGATCGCCCACCGCGCCAGCGTCGACCCGTCCCTCGACCCGCTCGACCTGCTCACGAAGCTGCTCACCCTCGCGACCGGTCCGCAGGGGCGCGCGGAGGTCATCGGCCGACTCGTCGACCTGTCCACCGAGGTCGAGCGGTTGTTGATCGACCCGCATGCGCTGCGCGCATCGGACCTGACCCGCGACATGGCCGACGCCCTGTTCGACCTGACGCTCGCCAGCGGCGACCTGGACGCATGGGCCGCGATCGCGCGCCTCGTCGGCCGCGACGAAGAACCGGCGGTGCTCGCCGAGCTGCTCGACGCGCCCGAGCACCTGCAGCCACGCGCATCCACGGTGTTGCGTCGGCTCGACGACGTGCTCGTGGCGCTCGACGCGCAGGGCGCGACGGTGCGCCGAGCGCGCAACCTCGCCACCCTGCTGCGCATGGCGAAGGGCCGCGCCGGCGACACCGCGGCGGTGCTCGCGGCGATGCGGTCGGCCCCGGCGGTCGCTGGCCCCGGCGAGCTCGACGTGCTCGACCTCATCCACGACGAGACCCTCGGCGAGCACGCCGTCCGCACGCTCGGTTCGATCGGCACGGTGGTGTCGGTGCCTCGGCTGCGCCGCCTCACCCGCAACCCGTTTCGAGGGCGCGCGCTGCGGATGGCCGCACAGGCGTCCATCGATACGATCCTCGATCGCCACGACCCGATCGAGGGCGCACTGGCGATTGTCGACGGACCGTCGGGCGCCCTGTCGACCACGAGCGAGTGACGTGGGCGCGATGGACCCGAACCGCGCCCGAGGGTGCCGACGTCGCAGCGTGCTGGAGTTCTCATGACACACACGGACATCGCCAGCCTGCTGAACCAGCACGATGCCCTCGACGATCCCGAGATCCGTCGAGGCATGAGGCGGGTCATCCGAGTGGAGTTGTCCGCAACGGGCCGGAACGTCGATCTCGACGAGCCGCTCGCTCGCTGGTCCGTGGCGACAGGACCCGACCGCAACGCTCGCCTGGCCATCTGCGCCGCCTTCGCCGCACAGGGCCCGACGCGAGAGGCCGCGCTCGACGCCCTGTTTGATGCCCTCGACGGAGCATGGCTGCTCGCCTGGGTGGCGGACGAAGCGGGCACGACGGACCTCGAACGGTTCTGCGCAACCGTCGTATCGGCCCCTGAGGACGGCGTCATCGCGGCGATGCGACGCCTGTGCCGCGACACCCTCGTCGCCTTCAGCCGAGGCGACCGGGCCCGGGCTGCGGACCTGATCGAAGCGATCCCCGAGCGCGCACGCGAGCACGTCGACTTCGACGGGCTCATCCGCCGGTGGCCCCGTGCGCACGAAGCTGCCCTCGTCGACGCCGTGGGCCGAGCATGCGTGGTGGCCGCCCGATACGCCCCGTCGGCGGTCGTCGACCTCGTGGAGCGCACCCTGCAGGCCATGAGCAGGGCCAGCCTGCCGTCCGACGACTACGAACGATTCGTGGTGTCGCTCGGCGAGGCGGCCGCAGCGATGATGGAGGCCGATCCGGGGGCCGCCGACGATCTCGTGGAGCGTTGCCTCGCGGCGATGGGTAGCGCGGGGTGTCCGCCATCCGCATTCGCCCGGATTGCCCTGCGGACACCTCGACCGATGGCCGATGCAGCAGAGGTGCCGGCGGCCCGAGACCTGACGGAGCTCTCGATGGACCTCGTGGCCGGTCTCGCGAGAGACGCGCATCGTCGAGAGATCCGACATCGGGCAAGCCACCATCTCGTGAAGACCACGACGAGCGACGAGCGCCTCAGCGACGCGGAGCGGCAGCTGCTCGAAGGGGTGCAGTTCGACGCCTGGGACGAGTACCGGATCCTCGAAGCGGCCGCTCGTGCGGATCAACCCGAGGTCTTCGCCGCCGTCGCCCGAAACGCACGCCATCACGACGCAGCGCGTGCGCTCGCAGCGTGTGTCGAAGGTGCCAGTGTGTTCGACCGATCCCAGCTGTCGGGTCGCGACTTCGCCACGGTGCTCCGGCTCGGCGAGGTGGCGTGCGCGCCGGTCGCCGCTCGAGCCGGCGCGCTCGTTCTGACCTGCGCGGACTGGCTGAGGCGCGATACCGTAGGAGCCGCCCTCGACCTGATCCGGCGCCACCACGGCGGACGCTGGTTCGACGCGTGGGCATCGGATGTGCGCGTTGCGAGCGCACGACCGCGTCGACTCCTTGACCTTCTGGGCCGGATCCACGACCGCGTGGCGGAGGGCGTGGACGGCGGACTGCTCGGCGCGGTCGATGCGGACGCCTTCGACGGGTGGGCGCGCTCGATCGGAGTCGACGGCGTCACGCTCCTGCGCACGCTACGCGCGCCCGAGCTCGCCATGATGTCGCCCACCTGCATTGGTGAAGTCCTCGCACGGTCCGATGATCCGTCGTGGCGCGCGACGCGCGACGTGACGCGCACCCTGTGCGCGGGCCTGTCGGACCACACCCTGAGTGATCACGCCCTCCGGGTGGCCGAGGTCGTCTTCGCCGCGGCTGCCCATCGGCCGAACGGGGTGCGTCATCTCGTGGACGTCGCACTCGAAGAAGGCGGTCCACTCGAATCCCTGTCCTTTGCCTTCGCCATTTCGTCCGAATCCGCCGACGCCGACCTCCTCGCACGCCTCGCGGCGCGTGCCCGCCAGCTCTGGCGAAACGAGTCGTACGTCGAGCAGATCGTGGACCGCGTCTGCGACGATCCCGCTCTCGACGGCGACACTGACCTGTTGAGAGATGTGCTCTCGCTCGCCACGGACCGCGACGACCGGGACCGGGTCATCGAGCGACTCGCGCAGGCGTCCGAAGAGAGAGGGCATCTGCTCATCGCGCCCGACGATCTCGCGCCGGCGGACCTCACCGCCGGCTTGACCCGTCGACTCATGACGGTCGCACGCAGGGAGCAGAATCTGCACGCGTGGGCGACGCTCGCTCGGCTCGGCGGCGAAGACGACGAACCCGACGTCATGGCCGAGCTCCTTGACGCCCCCGACGACCTTCGGCCTTCAGCTACAGCGTTGCTGGACCGGTTCGACGCCGTGTTGGCGCACGTGGTCGACCAGCACCCGCCCGACCGTCGCGCGCGCCACCTGCAGCACCTGCTGGCCGTTGCGAGCCAACCCGACACAGGTCGTGGACCTGCACTGGCGAAGACGCTGCATGCCCTGGGCACGGAGCCCGCGGTGCGCGGGATCGGCGAGCTCGAGGTTCTGGGGCTCGTGCTCGACGACGACGTGGGCGGCGCCGCCCTCGAGACCCTCGCCGTCATCGGGACCATCGCCTGCGTGCCGCGCCTTCGTCGCATCGCACGCAATCCGTTTCGTGGCCGCGAAACGCGCGGCGCCGCGAAGCGAGCGATCGACGCGATCCTCGAGCGCCACGATCCGATCGAGGGCGCGCTGGCGATTGTCGACGGACCGTCGGGCGCCCTGTCGACCACGAGCGAGTGACGTGGGCGCGGTGGACCCGCGGCACGCTTGAACTCGCCGACGTCACGGCGCAGGTTCAGGGCCCTGAGCCACCTACCCCGCTCCCACCCCGAGGACGTTCATGCGACTTCGCACCACCCTGTTGCCCTTCGTGATTGCAGGCCTCGCCGCCTGCCAGTCCACCGAACCGACGACCGACGAGTCGACGGACGAACCCACCGCGTCCGAGGGGACCGGCGCCGAGAGCCCCGACGAGGGATCGGCGGACGAGGGTGCGGCGAGCGACGAAGCGGCCGACGATGACCTGCCCCTCGAGGGCTCCGGCCGGGTCGAGGGCGCGACCGAGCTCGGCGAGATGCCCCAGGGCGGCCCGTCGATCGCCGAAGAGCTCGGCATGGACACCGAAGACGGCGACACCGACGAGGCGGAAGGTTCTGCGGACGCGCCCGAGAGCTCGCTGACCGACCCGACGAACGACAACCCGATCGAGCTCACGCTCACCGCGGAGCGCTGCACGATCGAAGGCCACGCGTTCACCGGCACGTCGACCATGGAGACCGTCGGCAACTTCGAGGTCTTTCACGGCCAGCTGTGGATCGTCGACGGCGACGAGAACGTCCGCCGGTTCGACATGGACCTCACCGACGGCTGCCGCCTCACCCTCGACACCACGTTCGGCGAAGGCGGCGTGATGGACTTCGAGCGCGACGCCGACACGATCTCGAGCGGCGGAGACACCCTCGTCGTGTCGACCGGGCTCTTCGAGGCGTACGTGTTCGGCGCCGACGGGACGATGCGCTACACCTGCGACGCGCCGTCGCTGGGGCACGTGTACGTGCACCCCACCGGCGAGTGGGCGCTCGCGTCGTTCATGCGCTCGGAGTTCAACCGGGTGACCTTCGGCGACGAGGCCTGTGAGGTCGAGCGCGGGGCGGTGGAGTTCCCGGTGTTTCGATCCGGCCAGCGCCTCGCCTTCATCGGCGACCAGACGATCATCGGCGGCACCCTCGCCGAAGAGTACGACGGGCGAAATCCCCTGTCGGTCGGCGCCGCTGAGGGCGACGGGCTCGCCTGGCGGCACGGCAACATCACCGTACGCTTCGACGACGCCGGGTACGGCTACGTGCACGCCATCGAGGGCTGCGGGGACTACATCTGCGTGCTCGACTCGAACATGCGGCGGATGCAGGTCGTGCGGCCCGACGGGTCCGGCTGGCAGACCGTCGAGATCGACGACGTCCTCGGGTTCCGGTACCCGTGGCTCGAAGACATGGACGTCGCCGACGACGGCACGGTCTTCATCGTCGCCGCGCAGGAGCGGGACGACGACGAGAGCGAAGAGAACATCGACGGGTTCATCGCCGTGCTGACCGGCTTCTGATCCGTCTCGCCCGGCTTCTGGCTCGTCCCGCCCGACAGGGCACGGGCCGCCGTCGCGGGCGGCCCGCACACATCAGAACGACGCGTCGTTCAGTCGGATGTCCCACTCGCCGTCGCGGATGAGGGGGAACACCCGGCACGTCGTGACCCCGGTGTCTTCGTCGATCGCCATGGCGACGTCGGCGACGCGCCACGTCTGTCCGCCGCAGCTGCCGCCCGAGCGGTTCAGCGCGGCGGCGTCCGGCGCCTCGCCGAGCACCGCCGAGAGGGCGCCGCCGCAGTAGATCGAGATGACCGGATTCGTCGTCGATGAGCCCGAGTACATGTGGGCCATCACCCGAAACACGTCGCGGTCGTTCGGGTTGTCGATATTGATGTTCTCGGGGTCGAAGCCGCTGATGTTGTCGATGTCGAGACGCGGGTTGTCGCACGCCTCGCCCTCGGGGCAGACGTCGGCCGGCGACCGCGCGTACCCCCACGGCAGGGTCGTGTGGTACGTGCGGCAGTTCGCGAAGTAGCAGTCGTCCTCGGTGCACCAGTCGCGGCGCGATCCGGCGCGGTGCAGGTGCAGGTCCATGTCGACGCGCCCGAAGGTGTCCCACCGCATCTCGACCCGCAGCCCCGTGCCCTGGACGTGCACGACGAAGGTGCAGCCGACGCGGGCGCCCTTCTCGTCGATGACGGTCAGCGAGATCTCGTAGTCGCCGGACACGTCGAAGTAGACACGGGTCGACGCCGAGTTCGGCCGCTCGACCGACGTCGTCGCGCTGTTGCGCGGGGCGCGCACCGACCACTCCCACCCGGTGCCCTCGGTGCCGAGGATCGCCTCGCCGTCGAGGTCGTACCAGGTGAGCGGGCGAGCGAAGTCCTCGACCGGGCAGACGAGGCCGTCTTCGCAGTCCGGCATGTCGTCGTCGCAGCCGTTGCAGTCGTTGTCCTTGCCGTCGCATCGCTCGGGCTCCGGGGTGAAGCCGCCCTCGCACTCGCCCCACCGGGGCGCGCCGCTGTTCGTGCACTGCTGCACGCCGTCGAGGCAGCCGCCGACGTCGCGGGTCACCGGCGGGCCGAGGTAGCACGGCTGCGTGGTGCCGAAGTCGCACGGGCAGTCTTCGTCCGCCTGCCCGTCGCCGTCGTCGTCCTGGCCGTTGTCGCAGATCTCTTCGTCGAGCCAGCCGTCGTCGGTCGGGACGTCCTCGCAGATCCAGTCGGCCGGGCGGTTCACGCAGCCACCGTCCTCGGGCACGCAGTACTCGTCGCCGTTCGCCGGGTCGCCGTCGTCGCAGAGGGGATCGGAGGGCGTGAAGAGCATCACGCCGTCCATGCACCCCTCGACGGTGCAGTCGATGCCGTCGTCGGCGGGCACGTCGGCGTCGTCAGCGACGGGGGTCGGCAGCCCGTCGACGCAGGTCAGGCCGAGGCAGTCGCCGGGGGTGTCGTCTTCGAGCTCGGGGGCCACGATGTTCGACCGGCGGCACATGCCCCCGTCGCAGGTATCGGCGGTGCACGGGTTGCCGTCGTCGCAGTCCTCGTCGGTCGCGCAGGCCACCTCGCGGCAGACGCCGTCTTCGCACAGCGTGCCGCCTTCGCACTCGGCGTCCGAGGTGCAGCCGGGGCCGCAGACGCCGTCGCCACCGCAGAGCTCGCCCTCGGGGCAGTCGTCGTCGGTCTCGCACGCCGTGCCGGCGTCGCTGCCCGCGTCCGCGCCGATCGTGTCGGCGCCCCCGCCATCCGCCGTGCCGCCGACGTCGGTCAGGCCGCCGACGTCGCCGCGACCGCCTCCGCCGCCGCCACCGGACCCACGGCCGCCGCCGGTGTCGGCTTCGTCGCCGGATCCGCCGACGTCGCCGCCGGCCGAGGTGTCCGACACGCACCCGACGGGGGCGGCGAGAGCAAGGCAGAACAGGGTGATGGCAATGCGATGGTGCATGGGATCCTCCGAAGTCACCCCGTGGTTGTGACACAGCCCGGGGTGCGAAGCCACGATCGGCCCGCACTTCGCCCGCGCCACCCGCGCCGACGCCGCCTGCTCGGACGCCTCGGGTCAGCGCCTGCTCGCAGCACGAGGCCCGCCGCCCGCGGCGCCCGCGGGACGGCAGCCCGGGCGCCGCGGGCGGGTCTGGTCGGGCGCTCGCACCGGATCGACCCCTGTGCTACGCTGGCCTTCTCTCGACTTCGCGGCGCCCCGCCTCGTGCGGCGCTCCAGCGCCTGCGATGCCTCTTCTGGATCCCCGACTCTCATGTCCGAGCAGGGCCCCTCGCACACGTTCGACGCTGCCTGGCTTCACCGTCGAGACCAGCGCCTGCGGGACGACTTCGGGCAACGGTTCGACGTGGCCGGCATCGCGCGGTGGTCGAACCCCGATGCGCCCGACCTGCTCGACGGCAACACCGCGGTGGTCGGCCCCGGCGAGGGGTTGATCCCGGACCAGCTCATCCAGGTGTTCGACCGGCAGGCCGACGAAGGCGTCCGCCGGTGCATCGAGCTGTACGGCCCGAAGGACGCCCGCGACACGCTCTGTGAGAAATACGGGCTCGTGCTCGACGCGCCGTCGCCTCGGGTGCTCTACGTCTGGACCTCGCGCCCGGCGCCGCCGCCCGCGACCGGCGACAACCGCGCCACGCCGCCGGTCGAGCCGATCAATCGCCGCGACTGGGTGCGGGTCGTCACCCGGCTCGAGGGCGACGCCCCTCGCCTGCGCGCCCGCGCGATGGCCGAGGCCGTATCGTCGCGCACCGCGTTCTATGGCATCCGCATCGGCGAGTCCGTCGTCGCCGCTGCCGCTCGGTTCGACGATGGCGACGGCGCCGCTCGCCTGATGTCCGCCTGGACCGATCCCGACTTCCGCCGCACCGGATTCGCCGGCGCGTGCGCGCGTCGCGCGCTGGCCGAAGCCCCCGTCTCGAGGGGGTACATGGTCGCGCCGGAGTCGAACACGGCCATCGCCGCCCTCGCGCGGCGGTTCGGCGCCGAGGTCGCCGCCGTCGACCTCGCCCGTCGCTGGGTCAGCCCGCCGCCGGACTGACTCGCCCCCCCACACGGAGACCGCGATGCCCTTCATCCCGATGATCGACGAAGCCCGCGCCCAGGGCGACCTGGCCGAGCTGTACCAGAGCATCGCGGGCGCGCGCGGCGGGGTCGCCGACGTGATGAAGATCCAGTCGCTGAACCCCTCGGCGATGGCGGCGCACTTCGAGCTGTACAAGACCCTGCTCTTCGGACGCAGCGAGCTCGACCGCCGCACCCGCGAGATGATCGGCGTGCTCGTCTCGGCGACGAACGACTGCGCGTACTGCGTCGCGCACCACAGCCAGCCGCTGCAGGCCTACGGGGTGGACGAGCAGATCATCGAAGCCCTCGCCGCCGGGCGCGTGCCCGACGGGCTCAGCGCCGCCCTCGAGCGACTGCTCACCGAGGTGAAGGCGATCACGACGGATCCGGCCGCGCGGCCCGACGCCATCGAGGCCCTGCGCGCCGTCGGATGGAGCGACTCGTCCATCCTCGACGCCACGATGATCGCCTCGTACTTCGCCATGGTGAACCGCATCGTGCTCACCCTCGGCGTCGACATCGAGCCCGCGTTCGCCGAGACCTGCGCCCCCGAGATCGCGGACGGCTCGACGCCCTGAGGCGACCCGTCGCGCGAATCAGTGCTTGCACGCTGCGCGTCATGCGGTCAGGTTTCGAAGAGGCTGTCGGGGGACGGTCGGCCCCGACTCCCGGGCCCCCTCGCCGTGAACGAGGGGCTGCGTCGTTGCGCGCGCCCCCGCCCATGGCCCCCGACGGTTCGCGCCAGAGGCTCGTGCGACCATGAAGAATCTGCTCGAAGACGCAATGACGCGGCACCGCCGCGCGATGGTGATGGTCGCGCACGCCGGCGTGTTCGCCGCGTCCCTCGGCCTCGCGTTCCTGCTGCGGTTCGACTTCCGCCTGCAGCCGCATCACCTCGACCAGGTGGTGTCGACGCTGCCGCTCTTCGTGCTGGTCAAGCTCGCAGTGTTCCTGGCCTTTCGGCAGTACGCCGGGTGGTGGCGCTACGTCTCGGTGGACGACCTCGTCCAGATGCTGAAGGCGACCGGCGTCAGCATGCTCGTGCTTGCCGGCGCCGTGTTCGTCAGCGGCCTGCGCGAGTACCCGCGGTCGATCTTCGTGCTCGACGCTCTCGTGACCCTCGGCGTGCTCAGCGGCCTGCGCGTCGGCATCCGGCTCGTACGGGAGCGCCTGCTCGGGCGCACGTCGTCGGACGACGAGGACCTGCTACGCACCGTCGTCGTCGGCACCGGCACGACCGCCGAGAGCCTCGTCCGCGAAGCGAGCCGCAGCCCTGCGCTGGGCATGGCAGTCATCGGCCTCGTCAGCGACGACCCGCGCCACATCGGCACCCGCATCGCCAACGTGCAGATCGTCGGCGCCGTCGAGGACATCCCCCGCATCGTGCGCGAGCGGCAGGTCGAGCAGGTCCTCATCGCGGTCGAAGCCGGCAGTGGCGACCTGGTCCGCCGGGTCGTCGCCCAGTGTTCGAGCGCGGACGTCCGCCACCGCACCCTGCCGCCGACCGAGGCGATCGTGCAGGGCCGGGTGTCGGTCCAGCGCATCCGCGACGTGAACCTGCAGGACCTCCTCGGTCGCCCGCCCGCACGGCTCGAGAACGACGTCATCACCGAGCTGATCTCGGGCGAGACGGCCCTCGTCACCGGCGCCGGTGGCTCGATCGGGTCCGAGCTCTGCCGGCAGATCGCCCGGTTCGGGGTCGGGCGCCTCGTGATGGTCGAGCAGGCCGAGAACCCGCTCTTTCACCTCGAGCGCGAGCTGCTGAAGTCGCACCCGGACGTGCGCCTCGAGCCGGTCATCGCCGACGTCTACGACGCCGAGCGCATGAAGAAGGTGTTCGAGTACTACGAGCCCCGGGTCGTACTGCACGCCGCGGCGCACAAGCACGTGCCGCTGATGGAGGCGAACCCCTCCGAGGCGATCAAGAACAACATCATCGGTACGCTCAACGTCATCCGCGCCGCCCAGAACGCGGGCGTCGAGCGGTGCGTGCTGATCTCGACCGACAAGGCGGTGAACCCGACCAGCGTCATGGGCGCGACGAAGCGCGTGTCCGAGATGCTGATGCAGTCGCTGGTGCACAGCTCCGACACGGTGCTCGCCGCCGTGCGCTTCGGCAACGTGCTGGGCTCGAACGGGTCGGTGATCCCGATCTTCAAGAACCAGATCGCGCAGGGCGGGCCGGTCACGGTGACCCACCCCGAGATGCGCCGGTACTTCATGACCATCCCCGAGGCGACGCAGCTCGTGCTGCAGGCCGCGACCTACGCCAACAAGGGCGACGTGTTCGTCCTCGACATGGGCGACCCGGTCCACATCGTCGACGTGGCGCGCGACCTGATCCGCCTGTCCGGGCTCGAGCCCGACGAAGACATCGAGATCGTGTTCTCGGGCATTCGCCCCGGCGAGAAGCTCTTCGAAGAACTGTCGACGAAGGACGAAGAGACGAACCCGACCCAGCACGAGCGGATCTTCCGCTGCGAGGTCGCGCCGCCGGACGCCGACGTGGTGCTCGACGCGGCGATGCGCCTCGAGGGCATGGCCCACCAGGGCGCCCCTCGCGCGCAGATCCGCCGCGCGCTCTTCGACCTGCTGGGCGCGCTGGAGGCCCGCGCGACGAGCGAAGCCGTGGCTCAGGTCGCGGCGCGGGTCATCAAGCTCGAAGACGAGGCGGCGCGGCGCGGCTGACGCCGGCGCGCGCGAGCCACGTCACTCGGACAGGTCGGCCATGCCGTCCAGCCCGCCGTCGATCAGCATCCAGCCGTCGCGGATGAGGATCGGACGGTCGAGCACGATCTGCAGCGTGAAGTCGGCCAGCGACGGGGCGAGGTCGCCGAGGGCCGACAGCTCCAGCGCGGGCAGCGCGAGGACGAGGTCCTCGGTGATCGAGCCGGCGAGCTCGGGCCACACGACCCCGCTGATGAGCGCTTCGAAGTCGCTGACGTCGGTGAAGAGCGGCTCGTCGCCGCCCACCGAGATCTGCCAGAGCGTGAACTCCGGCGTCGGCTGCACCTCGATCACCAGCTCGTTGTCGACGACGTCAGCGTTCACGCCGGCGACGAGGTTCATGCCGATCACGTCCTCCTGCGCGCCGCGGCCGAGGATGACCTCGAGCTGACCGACGGTAATGAGGATGTCGAAGTCCGACTCGGCCGGACGCGCCGCGCGCACCAGCGGCGGCAGCTGCCCGGACAGCTCGACCCGGTCGACGAGGAAGGCGAACGCGTCGGGCAGCACGTCCGTCGCGTCCAGCTCGAGCAGCCCGCTCGACCAGAGCCCGTGCAGCAGGCCGTTGATCATCGCCATACGCACGCCCACCTGAACCCGCGACCCGGCATAGAGCGGCGGCTCGGTGCTCTCTTCATCTTCGTCGAGCGCGATGCCCCGCGAGTCGAACACCGGCGTGGCGTCCGTGCCGATCGTCGCGTCGAACCGGGCGGTCATCTTCTGGCGCCGCTCGGGGGTCAGCGAGTGCATCACCGCGTCGAACGAGAGGGTGATCGGCGGGCCGAACCCGAGGTCGAGCTCGAAGCTCTGGTCGGCGATGAGCGCCTCGATCTCGCCGAACGCGGACGCCATCAGCTCGGGCAGCTGCTCGATGAACGCGTCGTTGACCGCGTCGAGCAGGACGTTCTCGAGCGCGGTGGCCAGCGCGCTCTCGGCGACGACGAGGATCGCGTTGGCCTGCGGGCTGGCGAACCGCCCGGTGACGTCCTCGAGCGCGAGGTCGACGAGCTCGACGCGGCTCTCGAAGTCGCGCCCTTCGCGCTTGCGCACGACGAGGCGGATGAACGCCGAGACCGTCGCCTCGACCTCACCATCGAGGTCGAGCACCTGATCGCCGATCGTCACCGAACCCTCGGTCGTCACCAGCAGCGACGAGAGGTCGACGTAGATCTCGAGCCCACGGGTCGTCACGGTGATGTCGACCTGCGGCGCGCCGGCGTCGAACCCGACCACGCGCAGGTCGAAGTCGCCCTCGCTGACCGGGTCGGGGACGAACGAGAGCAGGTCGACCTGCTGCAGCAGCAGCTCGAGCACGCCGGCGAGGTCGTGCGTCATGACGACGTCGCCCTCGGGCTCGGTCACGACGCCGATGTTCGCGTCGAGGAAGCTCTGGTTCAGCTCGAACATCAGCGCCTGCTCGATGAACGCAGACACCGACCCGGCGGCTTCGGTCGTCTCGGACACGTCGAAGTAGCGCTCGGCGATCATGACGTCGGCGCCGGCGCGCGTGGCGATCGGGCCGAGCAGGTCGGTGGCCACGACATCGACGTGGTTGATGCCGTACACCGGCTCGACCGTCGTCGAGAACGTACCGTCGCCGGCGACCCCGACGCGGACGCCGTTCACAAAGAGCTGCGTCTCGCCGTACGTGTCGGTCACGCGACCAGCGACCTCGAGCCCGCGGCCGACCTCGGCGAAGGTCAGCTCGGCGCCGGGTTCGGGGGCGGTGAGCTCGATCTGCGGGCGGCCCGCGTCGACGACGATCTCGCGGCGACCGCAGAGGGGCTGCTCGCGCCCCTCGATCTCGTCGATGCAGCCGATGATGGCGAGCCGACCCTCGGTCTCGAGAGTGAACGCGCCCTCGTCGGTCGGCGTCGCCGCCTCGGCGGGCTCGACCGTCCACTCGGGCTCGACGCCGGTCATGATCTCGCCGTCGTCGCCATAGACGATGGCCGACGGGGTGATGCGCAGGCCCGGCGAATACACGGCGCGGGCCGGGGTCACCTGGACGAGGATCGCCGCAGGCTCCGGCGGGTCGGGCGCGTCGACGCCGGTGTCGTCGGACGTATCGTCGCCGGTGTCGGCCGGCCCGGTGTCGACG